>Ga0065709_1029636_pt1 | contig 15003 bp, 11 predicted proteins | sample Hoacrofraction14_2_FD_59096 | JGI IMG/M metagenome (GOLD analysis project Ga0065709, IMG submission 59096) | Hoatzin crop microbial communities from Cojedes, Venezuela, sample from fiber fraction 14 v1 | ecosystem: Host-associated > Birds > Digestive system > Esophagus > Crop | place: Venezuela...
CGGTGATGTGCATATTGAACATTGGCACGAAAGTAGAGCTTACAATGAAGTTGAATATCCATTGGAAGGCCACGGCGATGGCTACGGCTGCACCGCGAATGGTGTTGGGGAAAATCTCTGCGATGAGCACCCAGCAGATGGGACCCCACGAGAACATGAACGATGCACTGTAAATCATGATCGAAGCAGCCGTCACAAATTCAAGTCCGGGCTGTCCGAAGGAGGCTGCCACACCAAAGGCGCCGATGGCCATGCCGATTGAACCCCATATAAGTAATGGTTTGCGCCCCAGCTTTTCAACAGTGAACACGGCTACCAGGGTAAACGTAATGTTCACAATACCCATGAAGACGGTAAACATCATAGGGTTATCCATGCCCATGTCACCGAATATTCGCGGTGCGTAATACAGCACGGCGTTGATGCCCACAGCTTGCTGGAACACCGAAAGCATGATTCCAACGAAGATGCAGAGGTATCCGTAGGTGAACAATTTCTCTGTCTTTACGGTGATTGTTTCCTTTATATCGTTGAGAATTTGCAGCGCGGCGTCCTTTCCGTTGATTTTACTAAGGATGCCAAGTGCCTTTTGGTCTTGTCCGACTGATACCAGATAGCGCGGCGTTTCGGGGACGAAGCAAATCAAAATAGCGAACAAACCGGCCGGAACGGCTTCGCTACCGAACATGTAGCGCCATCCGGTGGAGATGGTCCAAGGGTCGGAGCCCGGCATTACGGCGTTCATTCCCTGTCCGATTGATTCGATGACGGGGTTGGTGTGGTCGCCCAATATCATGAAGTTAACGAAGTAAACCACCAGCTGGCCAAAGATAATGGCAAACTGATTCCAACTAACCAGCATGCCGCGGATGTTGCTCGGCGCCACTTCGCCTATATACATGGGGCAGATGGCCGAAGCCAAACCAACGCCTACGCCGCCTATCACGCGATAGATATTAAACATAATGAGCAGCGAGTAGGTAGGTTTCCCATGCTCAAAGATCATGAATTCGGGTTCCATGCTCCCAAGGGCGGAGATGAAAAACAGGATGCCTGCGATGATTAGCGCCTTCTTTCGCCCCAGATTGCTGGCCAAAACGCCCGACAAGGCAGAGCCGATGATACAGCCGATAAGGGCGCTCGACGAGGTGAAACCGTGCATAAAGTCGGTGTACTGAAAGTCGCTTGCACCTAAAAAGAAGGCCTGCAAGCCCTTTTCGGCACCAGAAATGACGGCTGTGTCATAGCCGAAAAGAAGGCCGCCGAGCACGGCAACCATCACAATTGATACGAGGTAGCTGCGGCTACCGGTTTGATTTTGTGTCATGTTGTAGGTTATTTATGTTTGATTGTTTGTGCGGATTAGTTTTCATGTGTCTGCAATAAATTACGTTTTAATAACCCGTTTCCCCAAGAAATATTGCAAAAACCATGCGAAATGAACAGAAAAAACTGTACCTTTGCATAAGTTTTGAAATGCGTGCAACGCGTTCGACGATAATCAGAAACCAACAGAAGCACATTGAAAGCTAACGAAATAATAGGTCAGGAAGAGGCGTGGCAAAGGCTGCAAGGCCTTGCCGACGAAGGAAGACTGCCGCACGCGCTGTTGATTTGCGGTCCGAAAGGATGCGGAAAAATGGCGCTGGCGCTGGCATTGGCATCCTACTTGTTGGGCGAACGACAAGCCGACGGGCACGTGCTGCCGGGCATCGACGATAAAACGGCAGCCAACGCGGAGGCCATGCTCAAGTCGTGGCAACATCCCGACCTGCACTTTTCGTATCCGGTGATTAAGCCGAAGGGCACGAGCGCAGACCACAAGACACTGAGTTCAGACTACGACAAGGAGTGGATTGAACTGCTGAACGAGGGCGCCTATTTTACACTCGACCGCTGGCTGGCCATGATGAAGGCCGAAAATCAGCAGGCATTGATTTACGCCGCCGAAAGCGATGAACTCAACAAGAAGCTCACTTTGAAGTCAACGCTTGGCGGATTCAAGGTCAGTCTGATATGGCTGCCCGAGCGAATGAACAAGGAATGTGCCAACAAAATGCTGAAACTCATCGAGGAGCCGCCCACGCAGACCATCTTTATAATGGTGAGCGAAGGCCCCGAGAACCTGCTCGAAACCATCATCAGCCGTACACAGCGAGTGGACATAAAGAAGGCCGACGAGGCCGCCATCGAACAGGCACTCATCAACCGACGCGGCATTGAAGGGCAAATGGCGCACCGCTTGGCTCGATTGGCAAATGGCTCGTGGCTCAAAGCAATAGAGGCGCTCGATGCAGGGAACGAAAACAAGCAGTTCTTCGAACAATTCATGGCACTCATGCGGTTGGCTTATCAGCGCAACGTTAAAGGTCTGAAGGCGTGGAGCGAAACCGTCAGCACGTTCGGACGAGAGAAGCAACGCCGTCTGTTGAGCTATTTCATGCAGATGGTGCGAGAGAACTTCATGTACAATTTCAACAGCGAAGAGCTGTGCTACATGATGCCCGAAGAAGAGAGTTTCGCCCGTAACTTCGCCCGATTCATCAACGAGAAGAACGTGATTGAAATGTCAGAGCTGATGCAACGAGCCATCCGAGACATCGGACAGAACGCCAATCCGAAAATCGTTTTCTTTGATTTGGCACTGCAAACCATCGTCCTCATCTTGCGAAAATGACGGGCGAGCCATCATAAACGCACACCATATAATATAGAAAGGAACACAACGTGGACTATAAAGACTTGAAATATGTCATTGCCGACGGCTGCAACCGCGGTCTGGGTAAAGGCTCAACGGGGCGGCAGGACAAGCAGATGAACACCTACGACTGGCTCAACGACGTGCCGGGTAATACCGAAGACACCGACCTCGTAGAAGTGCAATTCAAGAATACACGCAAGGGATACTATCACAACGCCGAAGGATTGCCCTTGAAGAAAGGGGACATCGTGGCCGTGGAAGCCAGTCCCGGGCACGACATCGGCGTTGTAACGCTCACCGGCCGATTGGTGAAGCTGCAAGTGGCAAAGGCCAATTTGAAGAGCGAGGACGACATAAAGCGCGTGTACCGATTGGCAAAAGAGTCCGATTTAGAGAAGTATGAAGAGGCAAAGAAACGTGAACACGCCACCATGATAGAGAGCCGTCAGATTGCTAAGCGCCTTGGACTCGACATGAAAATCGGTGACGTGGAGTTTCAGGGAGACGGCAATAAAGCCATTTTCTACTATATCGCCGACGGACGCGTGGATTTCCGGCAGCTCATCCGCGACCTCGCCGCAGCCTTTCACGTGAAGATAGAGATGAAACAGATAGGCGCCCGACAGGAGGCCGGACGTATAGGCGGAACCGGTCCGTGCGGCCGCGAACTCTGCTGCGCCACGTGGATGAAGAACTTTTCAAGTGTCAGTGCAACGGCGGCACGCCTGCAAGACATCTCGCCCAACCCGCAGAAGCTGGCCGGAATGTGTGCCAAACTGAAGTGTTGCCTCAACTACGAGATTGACGATTACATGGAGGCGCGCAAGAAATTCCCATCGAAAGACATCGTTCTGCAAACCGCAGACAGCGACTACTACCAGTTTAAGGTGGACATCCTGGCCGGACAAGTGACCTATTCGACCGACAAAAAACTGGCCGCCAACCTTGAAACCATCACCGCCCAAAGGGCAAACGAAATCGTGGAGATGAACAAACGGGGCGAGAAACCGGCCTCGTTGCTCCCCGACGACGTGCAGCGTCAACCGCAACGACCCGTCGATTTGCTGGCCGGCGAAAGTCTGACGCGATTCGATAAAACCAAGAAAAAGAAGAAAAAGAAAAAGCAGCGCCAAGACCATAACCGTTCGGATAAGGGTAAAAAGACAGAATCATAACATAATACTTCGGTTCTGAAAAATGTAGTAGGTACTGGGGTTTGTGGTTGAAACGACCAGAAGTTAAAGAAAAGTAATGTTTAGTCGTGTAAATACCGTTGCCTGTGGTGTTGCGATAGCGATATTTTCTATCGTTGTTGTGGCTTGTAGTGATTTGCCGCAATATAGTTGCTTTGCACACGTACAGCAGGATGGTTGGGATAAAGCCGATACGACACAACTTAAAATGTTCGTCGTTCCTGAAGACGGAATATATCGTTTGAATCTTGGTCTGCGTACAACGGAACAATATCCTTTCACAGAACTCTATCTGCGTATAGGATGGAAGACTCTTCCCAATAATATTTTTTCTTCTAAATCGTTACGCTGTTCATTGCTTGAAAAAGACGGGGAAACCGTTGAACAGCGCGGTGTAGTTCACTATCAATATGATATTCCCTTTTGCAATGTGGAATTTCAAAAAGGTGATACTGTTTTATTCTATATTTGCCATAGTATGAAACGCGAGATTCTTCCTGGGGTTACAGATGTTGGACTCACGCTATTGAGGCAATAGTGATTATTGCCTTGATTTGTTACGGCTGGCATCTATACGCAAAAATATAAATAGTAATAACGTAAATCCCCACAATGATGAACCTCCGTAACTAAAAAATGGTAGTGGTATTCCTATGACCGGTGTAATCCCGATAACCATTCCAACATTTACGAAGACGTGGAATAGGAAGATGCTGAGCACGCAATAGCCGTAGATGCGACCGAAATGACGGGGCTGCCGCTCAGCCAATTTGATGAGCCTAAGGATGAGAGCGAGGAAAAGTAATAGCACAACGGCGCAGCCCAGAAAGCCCTCTTCTTCGCCTACGGTGCAGAAAATGAAGTCGGTGTCTTGTTCGGGAACGAACTTCAGCTTAGTCTGCGTGCCGTTTAGGAAGCCTTTTCCGAGCAGACCGCCTGAGCCGATGGCTATCTCGCTTTGGTGAACGTTGTAGCCTGCGCCGGCCGGATCTTCCTCCAATCCTAAGAGGACGTTGATGCGCACACGTTGATGCGGTTGCATTACATGGTCTAAAACGTAGTCGGCTGCATTGAAAAAGAGCACCGATCCAACGGCGAACAGAGCGATGTAATGGCATGCATGGATGCGCGAGGCTATTCCCTGACCGACCAACCAGGCTGCCATGAGCAGCGTGATGATGACTTGAACCCACGTGATGTCAAAGGGAATGACGAAGACGGAAAAGAGCAACACGAGCAGTGTAACGCCCAACGGATAGCCAAGTAGTGCGCGTAACTGCTGCTTGTCGTGGCAGTAGAAGTAGGTCATGAAGGCCGTAAAGACTTGAATGGATAGCAGAACAACGAACTTTCCGACGGAAGTCGGAGTGCCCCAGAGCATGACGTCCTGATAGCGTATGCCCACCACGAAGTAGAAACACATGGCGACGCCGGCGAAAAGGATGCCGCCGGGCATGCCTTCGCGATAGAACATGAGGAAGAAGGAAAGGTAAACGAGCGCCGAACCGGTCTCCTTTTGCAACACAATGCATATCATGGGGAACACGACGGTGGCTATGGCCGCGGCGAAATGGTGCCACCGTTCGATGGAAAAACCATAGGTGCTCATCAGCTTTGCAACGGCCAACGCGGTGGCAAACTTGGCAAATTCGGCCGGCTGTAAACGCAGCGGACCGAGCACGAGCCACGAGCGTGAACCTTTAATCTCGTGTGGATTGAAGATGGTTACAATGAGGAGCAACATCAATGCGCCGTAAATGACGAAGGCAAAGGTGTCGTAAAGGCGGTCGTCGAGCAAGAGGAGAATGAGCGCGAGAACCAGCGACGTGGCTATCCAGACTATCTGCATGCCCGAGCGCGAATCTAAACTGAGGATGTCGGCATTGCCGTATGAATAGGAAGCGCCGCACACACTGACCCAACCGAAAGCCAGCAGGGCCACGTAGATGAGGATGGTCCACCAGTCGAGAGACTGCAGAACGCCCGTCGGTTTATCTGTTTGCTTTACCATAAGCTATTCTCCGCTTTTGCAGATCAACGGCTCGTTTCTCGCTATCTTCCGATAGTTTGCCATTGATGTATTGTTCGAAAAGAAGGTTTCCGATGGGCACAGCGAACTCAGCACCGAATCCGCCGTTCTCCACATAAACGGCGATTGCAATCTTGGGAGCGTCCATCGGGGCGAAGCCCATGAATACGGAGTGGTCTTGTCCACGGTTCTGTGCCGTTCCGGTCTTGCCGCAAATGATGATGTCGGGACGGTCGAGATATTTACACGTACCTCCGAGCACCGACGCGCGCATACCCTGCACGATGTATTCGTAGGCTCGTCGCGATGCCATGGTTTGATGGCGGTGGGTGAATGCGGTATCAAGCGGCTCGCCTTTCACCTGCTTTACAACGTGAGGTGTATAGTAATAGCCGCGGTTTGCAATAGTGGCGCCGAGGTTTGCAATCTGCAACGGCGTGAGATTTACTTCGCCCTGACCGATGGCGATAGAAATGATGGTGAGGCCGTTCCACGATCCACGATAGGCTTTGTCGTAGTACTCAGCGTTGGGGATAAGGCCGCGCTTCTCGCCGGGAAGGTCTATTCCGAGTTTATAACCAAATCCCATCGACACCATGTAATCGCGCCACGTGGTCATGGCGTCCTGCACAGACTTGTATTTCTTTCGGTTGGCCATCATGTAGTAAAGTCCCCAGCAGAAGAATCCGTTGCACGACGTGCTGATGGCGGGCACGAGGGAGAGGGGCGATTTATGGCCGTGGCAACCCACGTGGAGCCTCCGAAAGCTGAAGCCGTGGTGGCAGGGGAACTGCGTTGAAACGGGATTGATGATGCCTTCGGTAACGAACGTGAGGCCTTGCGATGTCTTAAATGTGGAGCCCGGAGGGTATTGTCCCATGATGCTGCGGTTGAGCAGTGGTTTCCACACATTGTTCTGGAGGGCGCGGTGAACGCGTCCGCGATTGCGTCCGACCAACCAACGTGGGTCGTAGCCCGGCGAACTCACCATGCAGAGCACTTCGCCCGTGGCCGGTTCGATGGCTACAATGCTTCCGATTTTCCCTTCGAGCAGCCGCTCGCCAAGGGCTTGCAGATCGACGTCAAGGCTCAGCGTGAGGTCTTTCCCTGGCACGGGCTTGCGGTCGTAAGCACCGTTTTGATATTTTCCCTTGATTCGTCCGTGTGCATCGCGTAGCAGAATCTGCACGCCCTTTTCGCCGCGCAGTTGCTTTTCATAGGAGCGTTCCACTCCCAACTTCCCGATATAGTCGCCGCGCTGATAGTAATCGTCGGCTTCGATATCCTCGGGAGACACTTCGGCCACGTCGCCCAAGACGTGCGCCGCATAGGGATATGCGTACTGGCGGACGGCGCGACGGCGGATGTAGAACCCGGGGAAGCGGTACATCTTCTCTTGAAACACGCGGAATTCTTCCTCCGTGAGCTGGCTCATGAACAGCTGTTGCGTGAAGCGCGAATAACCGGGATTCTTCGAACGATCCTTTATGTTGCTCATGCGCTCGGCGTAGTCTTCGGGCGTAATGCCTAGCGATTGACAGAAATCGAGCGTGTCAAGGTGTCCTTTCTCCTCGTTCATCACCACCATCAGGTCATAACTGTTGCGGTTAAAGACCATCAACTTGCCGTTACGATCGGTGATAACGCCGCGTGCCGGAAATTCGATCTTCTTTAAAAAGGCGTTTGAATCGGCGTTCCTTTTATAGTCGTCGCTCAACAATTGGAGCGCAAACAGCCTGACGAGATAAATGATAACAATGGCAACGGCTACTCCGCCGATGACGTATTGCCGGTTAATCAGATTGACATTGTCTTTCACGAGCTGCGCAAGTTTTCTATTACCAAGATGAGGATATAGGTGAGCAACGCGCTTCCGGCAAAGCAAATGAGCCAGTAAACAGCATTAAAGAAATTGAATGCTTCGAGCGAGAAGAACACAAGATGAAACAGAACGACAATGATGGCAGTGTAACGAGCAAATTTTCCGCCTCCCATTGATGTTATGCCGGGTTTAAAATCGTCTTCGCAATCGTGCGGGATATAAACTTCAAGGATTTTAGGTTGAATGAATCCTATTAGCGTCATCACGCCCGCAGACAAGCCCGGTGTGTTCGAAAACATATCAATAACGAGTCCAAGGAAAAAGCACCATATCATGATTGCCCACCGAGGATAATTCCTTCTGAAGGTTAAAACAAAGTAAACGTAGAGCAGCGGCGTTGCCACACCAAAGAGATGGATGTGATTAAGTATCAATCCTTGTGCAGCTGCAAAGATGAAAAAAGCTGCGATTCTTGCGAACAATTCTGTCGACACGTCGTTTTCTTCCTCTTATTGTTTACTGTTTTTTCTCTCGATTAACTTATTCGAAACCTAGTTGCTGCGCGTCTTTATTGAGTCTTTTGCCGCATGCATGAGTTCAATGCGCTCTTGCATTGGTTTATTGTCAATGATACATACATCGCGTAGATGTCCAAAGTCGGTATCTAAATGTACCAACAGTCTGTACGATAAACCATCTTCCGAATTGAAAGCGTACAGAATCTTGCCTACCGGAAGTCCAGGGGGAAAGATACTGCTATAGCCACTTGTTACAATACCATCACCTCGCTTAAATTTTGCATGACGAGGAATATTATTCACATCAGCCAAGTCGGAACGTCCGCCCTTCCAATGTAAGTCTCCGAAATAACCGCGATTTTCAATGGCGACGCTAAGGCTGGTCTGACTATGCAACAATGGCATCACGATGCAGTAATGGCTACTAACCATGTAAACTACTCCAACTACACCATTTCCACAAACTACCCCCATGTCTCGACGAACTCCATCAACCGTTCCTTTGTCAAGTGTGAGATAGTTGTCTTTTTTGTCGATTTCGTTAGTTATGACCTTTGCAGAAATGACTTCGTAGGCTTTTCGCGCATCAAGTATGGCTTTTTCAACTTGCGTAGAGTCCTTAGTCTGCGATATGATTTGCTTGGATAGCTCTGCTACCTGTTGCTCTAAATAGAGATTTCTCGCGGTCAATAACTCGTTATTTTTGCTCATACTGAAAAACGCACTAACCTTCGATTCCCATTCATGAGCTTTCCCAATGACAGCATTAGCCGTGGTGATGTAAACGCTACCCTGGTAATTGTTGAATCGAAAGAATAGCGTAGCACTGAATACTTCGAGTATAATGAATAGTATCCCGGAGCAATACTTGGTGAAGAACGCCTGCAGGTTGTTCACGTCTTACCTCATCAGGAATGAAAAACGGTCAACGTTCTTCAGTGCAATTCCGGCACCTTTAGCTACGCAATGCAAAGGATCGTCGGCTACGTGGAAAGGAATTCCAATCTTTTCTTCCAATCGTTTGTCGAGACCGCGCAAGAGAGCACCACCTCCGGTTAGATGAATGCCATTCTTTACAATGTCAGCATAAAGTTCTGGTGGCGTATTTTCAAGTGCAGAAAGTACGGCCGTTTCAATGCGGGCAACGGTTTTGTCAAGGCAATGAGCAATTTCTTGATAGCAAACGGGTACCTCCATAGGTAATGCCGTGATGCGGTTTGGACCATGTACAATGTAGTCTTCTGGAGCATCTTCGCCTAAGTCGGTGAGCGCAGAACCTACAATTATTTTGATTCGCTCGGCCATACGCTCAGAAACCTTCACGTTGTGCTGGCGGCTCATATACTCCTGAATGTCGGCAGTAAGGTCGTCTCCGGCCACCTTTATCGAGTTGTTGGCTACGATACCACCCAATGAAATGACTGCGATTTCGGTTGTACCGCCACCAATATCTACGATCATGTTGCCCTCGGGAGCTTCAACATCAATGCCGATGCCCACAGCTGCGGCCATCGGTTCAAATATAAGATAAACGTCGCGACCGTCAGCGTGTTCGGCAGAATCGCGCACAGCACGCAATTCAACTTCCGTGGAACCTGATGGAACGCCGATGACAAGTCTCAAAGATGGCGAGAAAAGGCGGCGACCGGTGTGTACCATTTTGATAAGTCCACGCATCATTTGCTCGCAGGCCGTAAAGTCTGCTATCACACCGTCTCGGAGAGGACGTATGGTTCGAATGTTTGCGTGCGTCTTTTCATACATCATCTTGGCTTTTTGTCCTACGGCAATCATTTTGTCCGTGCGACGATCGAGGGCTACCACAGAAGGCTCGTCCACTACAATCTTATCATCGCTGATGATGATGGTGTTGGCCGTTCCCAAGTCCATAGCCAATTCTTGAACAAAAGAAAAGAATCCCATCTTCCTATTTTATACGTTAAATTGTTTCTTTTTCAGTTATCGGTTTCAGCGCAATCGGCGTTGATGTCGCCGACTTTCAGAGGTTAAATGTGGTTGTTTCGATGGTGTTTTCTTTCCCGTTTGAAGGAAAGGCATACCATATATAATATGTAACCTGCTGCGTTGTGCTTTTTATCGCTTCTCGAACCAAGCGTGAATGGCGGTGTCGTAGTGACTGCTTACGCCGAAAGCGCGAGTTGCCAACATGCGGCGCTCTTCGATTTCTGTTTGCGCTCCGTTCTTGTTCAGGATGTCAAGCAATACGCCATACTCGGCCTTCGAGGGGACGATGACAACGTCGTTGAAGTTCTTTGCAGCTGCACGAATCAGTGAAATGCCACCGATGTCAATCTTTTCTATGATGTCTTGCTCGGTGCTTCCGGCCGCAGCCACAGTCTGTTCGAAGGGATAGAGGTCTACAATTACGAGGTCGATAGCCGGTATTTCGTATTCTTTCATTTGCTCGCGGTCTCCCTCATTATCGCGGCGTGCAAGTATTCCGCCGAATATTTTGGGGTGAAGAGTCTTTACGCGGCCGCCCAAGATAGAAGGATATGTGGTTAAATCTTCCACCTTTTCGCAGTCGTATCCTAACGATTTGATGAACTCCCAAGTACCGCCCGTGGAGAGCATCTTTACTCCTTCGCTGTTAAGTTTGGCGAGCAACTCGTCCAATCCGTCTTTATGGAAAACGGAAATAAGGGCTGTTTTAATCTTTTTTGTTCCGGCCATGTGTGTGGTATAATAATATATTATTAAGCGGCTGCAAAGTTAGTGCATTTTTTTCGATTATGCGAAAGACTTTTTGTTTTTTTTATTTCATGTTGTTACGACGGTTGTCGGTGTTGCTATCACGGAGCACTTGAAAGTGGTCGGAAAATGATATTGGTGCTTGGAGAATATCCGTTGTCCGACAATCGAACTTTTGATGAAACGGAAAATCAGACGAAAAAAATGTATTTCAGACTGTGATACAACTGCATGGCAAGGATGTAGATGAGCAACCAAGTGTAGAGCCGGTTGGTGGAGGGACGGTGATAGAACAGCGATTTGCCGTCGGCCAAGGCGTAACAGAGGGATGTAGAGAATACGATGAACGCCACGATGGGGATGAATGCTTGAGTGAATGCCGACGGAATGAGCCTGCCGGTGATGCTGAGTAATATGGCATGACGGGGGAAAGCCAGCAGGGCGATCACGACGATGCAGATGAAAAACCAGCCGGCGGATAATCGGAGCGCCGATAACTGACGCTGCGAGATTCTCTCCCGGCGGAACAGCGCGCGAAGCATTTGTGGCAGTGTGCTGCGCATGGCGGCATCGACTGACACGAAAAATAAGATGAGCCACACCAGCAGCGGCTGCGCCATGTTGTCCACGAAATGGGCAAAGAACCACCGGATGCCCTCTGATGAGAGCAACGGGCGTAAGCCGACGTCGGGCAACACGGCTGCAACGAGCCACGAAAGAGGGAATAACAACAGTTGCAGCGAAGCCAGAAAGACGATGAATTTATTCGTCATCGGGTTGCAAATTATCTATATCGATGATGCGTAACTCGCAGGCGCGCACTACCAGTCGCGTTGCATTGATGCCGATGCCGCCGTTCCCGTCGGGGAAAAGTTTCTGTATAAGCTCGTTCTGTCGCTTTTCCAAGCTCTTCACGCCAAAGGGCATTCCACGCAAATTAGCTATCTGTTCCTTTGTATATCCTAAGGCGAGATGGCGCAAGAAACGTTCATCATACTCATCAATCTCATAGTCAACGATGGCTTCCTGACGCATGATTTGACTGCCTACGCTGCGCTTAAAGCGGTCGAGTATGCGTTCGAGAATGGGCTGATTAAAGACCATTCGTTTGCCGCTCATCACGCTTTGCACGTCGCCGCGCGTCAGCAGCTCACCGCTTTTCAGGCTGATTCCGTCGCATCCGGCGTCGAGTGCGTCCACCCAGAGCTTTTCGTTGAGCACTTCGCCCGTGAAGATTAGGATCTTGATGTTGGGGTATGCCTCTTTGGTTTGACGGCAAATCTCCACGCCGATGGTAGTAGAGCCGTTCAGTCCGAGGTCTAAAAGCACCAAGTCGGGCTGTTGTTGCTTCATCAATCGCCAATAGGCTTTCTCGTCGGCAGCCGTTCCAATGATTTCGGCTTCCGGAATTTCGTTGCGAAAGATGCCTTCGGTTCCTTTCAGTTCGAGGGGCACATCTTCCACGATGATTACTTTGAAGTTGTCCATGTCTTTGCTGTTGTGATGGTCAATAGTGTTCCTTCGCCTTGCGGTTCGGCTGTGATTCCGCACCCTCGGCGGTTCGTAGCTTCCGAGTTTTCACGTATAATCTGCCGGCAAACAAGGAAGGGAATGTTCTCTTTTGTGGGTCGGAAGAACTCGCGATAGGGCGTTCGGGGCAGCAACGTGCGGTAGATGACGTAGTCGCCGCCGGTTGTTTTCTCCGTCTGCAACGGTTCTTCTCCGGCCGCCTTGCCTATCAGTTCAAACAGATAGTCCATTACATCGCTGTCGGCCAACGGTTTTTCGATTTGCGCCGAGGCTTGTCTTGCCAGCAATGCGTAGAGGTCTTTGTAGTAAGAGGCTAGTTCGGCCACGTCTTTCAGACCGTTTTCGCTGCGGTCTTGCTCCAACAGTTGCCTGATGCGCGACGGATAATACATCGTCTCGTGCTTAAGCGACGAGAGGCAGTTGTCCGTCACATTGTTGTCGATATGCAGTTGTTGCAACTCGTATTCACGGCGGTGCAGTTCGTCGTGCAACGTTTCCACGTCTTGCATTTTCTGTTCCACTCTCCTCCGACTGTCCGCCAGCGCCTGCTGTTCCAATAGGTGGCGGCGTTGCAGTTGAGGGCGATAATAAAGCAAATAGTAGGCCAGCACGATGACAACGAGCAGTGAAACGAGCATGAATATGGCCACGTTTCGATTTTGTTTCGACCGTTGCATGCTGTTCACATAACTGCCCAACGAATGGTCGGCGGTTACCTCTTTATATAGTTGTGTATATTCGCGGTTGTTCTGTTGATAGACATCCCATTGGTGAAGAGCCAGCGCAGCCACCGCCGTTTCGTTTGCGATGCCCATGATAATACTGGTATCCGGATGGTCGCAGAGCTGTAAATAATGTCGCGTACTGTCTGCGAAGCGCATGGTCTGATGGTAAGTTCCGGCGATGTTACTATAATATGCACTGTCTGCGAAACGTGCGGCGTGGCGCGTGGGCGCATCGATGGCACCGGCTTGGGGCATCGAAAACCACGTCATGGCCAGTACGAGCAGCGCTGCCTTGCGGACGCCCGAAGGCAAACGGAAGAAGAAACGGCTGCCTTTCCCTGGTTCGCTCTCGGCTTGCAACGTACAAACGGAGAACAGACGGCTGGTCTTTTTGTATCGTTCTATGATTCCGCGGCAGTTCAGCAGTCCGAATCCGTGACCGCCGCTGATGCGGTGAGTGAAGAGCCCGGCCAATTGTTCCTCGTTCATTCCTTGCCCATTGTCGGTCACAGAGATTTCCACATAGTCGTCTTTGCTTCGTGCGCTGATGTCCACCTGTCCGCCCGACGCGGTGAATTTACGGGCGTTATCAGCAATGGTATTCAGCATAAAGAGTGTCAAAGTCTTATCGGCTTTCACCACGGCATCGGTATCTTCCACGTTGAGTGAAATGTTTTTCAGTCGGAAACTCATACGCGAGCGCTTCATCATGTCGAACAGTTCTTGCAGCCGGAACCGTTCGATGCGCAGTTGGAGCTCGCCCTGTTGCAACTGAATCCACTCTGTAAGCGTTGCATTATACTCGTCGATAGTGTCGGTTATCTCATTGATGTAAGCCAATCTGTCGGCTTTCACCTGCTCCGATTCCTTGTTCTTGCGCAGCTTTTCAATTTCCAATGCCATGCGGTCGATGAGTGGCGTGATGCTGTTCACCAAGAAAATCTTGGCGCGATTGTCGATGTTTCGCCGCTTTCCGGCCTTCAGTCGTGCTCCTTCCGATGCGATGCGCTCGCGCGTTTCTTCTTCCTCTTCGGTCAGCCGGCTGATTGTTTCGGCGTCATCTTGTTCCAATTTGCCTTCGCGCTCTTGGCTGAACAGTCGGTCGTTGCGCCTTCGCAGCCGGTAAAACAAATAGAGCGAGAGCAGCGTGAGCGGTATCATTATCATCACGGCCACTATCCAACGGTTGAGCTGCGCCAGTGCGCCGGTCAGTTGTTCAGCGCGCGCTTCGAGCTGTCTGTCCTGTCGCGTCTGCTCTTGTATATCCAAATAAAAGTTGCGGTGTTCATCACTTCGAGGCTTTTCGTCGAGCGCCGAGTAGGTGAGTGATAGTCGTTCGTGGATGCTTGCCACCAAGTCGGGAGCTTGTCGGATGGCCGTATCGTTCTCAAGTGCACGTTCCAAACAAATCAAAGCAGAGGGGAAATCGCCTATTCCCCAGTAGCAGGAGGCCAGCGTCCGATAGGCTCCGGCCGTCTGGTAAACGTCTCCATACGCTCTGAATAACTCCAACGAGCGCTGCGCCAGATTGCCGGCCATCAGCGTGTCGGGCATGTCGTCGATGTTAATCATAGCCACCGAGGGACGGTTGTGATTGAGCAAGAAACGGCGACTGTCGGGGGTAAACAAGTGTTCCGATAGTGCTTGCAGGGCGTTTGCCTGCCAGAATAGGTAGCCGCCATTGGTGCTTCGTTGATAACATTGCATCAGTCTGACCCATTCCCGTTGGTTGATTTCGTCGGCGGTGCCCTGCGTAAGAATTCCGCCGGCACC
>Ga0065709_1029637_pt1 | contig 14993 bp, 8 predicted proteins | sample Hoacrofraction14_2_FD_59096 | JGI IMG/M metagenome (GOLD analysis project Ga0065709, IMG submission 59096) | Hoatzin crop microbial communities from Cojedes, Venezuela, sample from fiber fraction 14 v1 | ecosystem: Host-associated > Birds > Digestive system > Esophagus > Crop | place: Venezuela...
CATCCAGTTGTCTGTTTCACCGCCAAACTTACCCATTGACTTAGGAATCGTGAAGACAAGTCGCAGATCTGTGAAGTCCTGATAGGTGGTAGCATAGTATCGATTGCCCTCATAAAAGGCATCAATATCCACATGTAAGGTCTTGTCTTTGCGCTTAACACTGTCAGTTAAGACGTTTTGAAGCGAATCTATCAGCTGATTCATCTGCTCATTGTTCATCTTTTCGATGCCAAGTCGCTGCAATCGTCCGGTGATATCGCGCTGATCGACCATAAATGACACAAACATGTTCTCGTTAGGCAGCTCTTCTTCGAGCGTCTTTGCATAAAATCCGTTCAACATGTAGTCGTGTTCTACAGTGGAATGTGATCGAATGGCCTCAAAACCACAGTGATGATTGGTGAAAACAAGGCCGTCTGGCGAGACAACTACGCCCGAACAATAGCCAGAAAAGTTGACAACGGCGTTCTTTAATGCACTGTCTCCGTAGCACAATCCGTTGTAAGAAACATTAAATCCGTAAGCCTTCATCTGCTCATATATGGCAGGTGGCAGGTCGTAAATAGTCCACATTCCTTCATCTGCGGTAGCTTTCTGCGCCGCAAACGATGTGAACATCAGCATGATTGATAATAAAAGTTTTTTCATATTACGTAAGATTTTGATTTTTTCTTTATGATTTCGGCTTATGATCATCTGAAATACTTACCCACGTAAGGCAGATTTCGCAATGGGAAATCCTTCTTAACGATGTAAATAACGAATAAAATGATTAGCAAAGTGTTTACACATAACGCGCCAATCATAGGCAAATGTGCCGTAGAAAGTTGAATTCCAGCAAACAATATGGCTGCAAACACAACGTAAATCAGCATTTCTTTGATTGGGTAATCAATGGGATAATAGCGTTGTCCGATGAAATAAGAGGCAAACATCGACACAGCGTAGGCGGCAAATCCTGCCCATGCGCATGCCATATAGCTGTATTGTGGAATGAATATTATATCAATCGCAAACAAAACCACTGCACCTGCCAGTGAGAAATAGGCGCCCCAAATGGTGCGATCGGTCAATTTGTACCAGAAAGACAGGTTGAAAAACACGCCAAACATTATCTCAGCTGCCATCACTATGGGCACAACGCGCAGACCTTCCCAATAATCTCGTCCGATGATGTAGCGCAAAATGTCGAGATATCCCATCACAACAAGGAAGGCAAGCAACGTAAAAATGAGATAGAACTTCATGGCTTGAGCGTAAGTTTCCTTATTATCGCGGTCGCGAGATTTGCCAAACACGAACGGCTCGTAGGCGAAACGGAACGCTTGTGTTATCATAACCATGATCATAGCTATCTTAATACATGCGCCGTAAATGCCCAATTGTGCTTTAGCTTCTGCTGCATCGCCGTTGAAAAAGAATGGAAAAATGATCTGCGAAGCACACTGATTGAGCTGTCCTGCCAGTCCCATCACGAGCAAAGGCCACGTGTATTTCAACATTCTTCGGCACGCATCCCAAGAAAATCCGAACCGAATGCCACCCAGTTCTTTCCATAACATCAGCAACGTTGCTACCGTACAGAACAGATTTATGTAGAAAACCCACGCCACATCCAGCGTGAACTGATCGTCGTAAATGCCGAAAGGATTGAATTTTATTGCCGGAAAAACAATGAGATATAATATATTAAGGAGAATGTTCAGCAAGATATTGATTATTTTTAGCATCGCAAACTTAATAGGACGATGCGCATATCTCAGGTACGCAAATAGGATAGCTGTGAAAGCATCGATAGCAACCGTAACGAAAAGCACCCAAACATATTCGGGTCTGTCAGCGTAACCTATGGCAGATGCGATAGGTTTGCGGAACAGAATCACCAGCAAAGCAAACACAAGTGAGGTGAAACCCACCATACGAAGCGTAGTAGAATAAATCTTCTTTGGGTCTTCTCCCTCTCTGTTCATGAAGCGAAAGAAGGTAGTTTCCATGCCATACGTGAGAAGAATTATAAGCAAAGCCACGTAAGCATAGACGTTAGTTATCACACCATACTGCCCTCCCGCAGCGTTAAATCGCGCAGTTTGTATCGGCACTAGCAAGTAATTTATGAATCGTGCCACTATACTGCTCAGGCCATATATAACAGTATCCTTCGCAAGTGATTTCAAATTTGCCATTCTTTTCTTTCTTTTTTAAATGTCAGATCATGAGCATCTCGTCTCAAAATCTATGAATCTCGTTTCATCCAAAGAACAAATATGCTACCGCTATTGCCGCAATCACGCCGGCAAGATCGGCAAGTAAGCCGCACGCAACGGCGTGACGAGTGTTTCTTATCGCCACACTACCGAAATAAACCGCCAAAATGTAGAACGTGGTATCGGTAGATCCTTGGAAGATACAGCTCAAACGACCCACAAAAGAGTCAGCTCCGTAGGTCTGCATTGCATCAACCATCATGCCGCGAGCACCGCTTCCGCTTAGTGGTTTCATCAAAGCCGTTGGCAGAGCTCCCACAAAGTCGGTGTTGCCTCCGCACGATTCCACACACCATTCCACGCCTTTCACCAGCATATCCATAGCACCTGACGCTCGGAAAACGCCTATTCCCACGAGGATTGCTACAAGATAAGGAATAATTCTCACCGCAGTCGTGAAGCCATCTTTAGCACCTTCGATGAACGCTTCATACACATTCACCCGTTTTCTCATGCCAGCAACGATGAAAGCCACTATGATTGTCATCAACAATATATTGGCAACGCTCGTACTTACCACGTTCATCTGCTCCTTATCCATACGACCGAACGCCCAGATCAGTGTGCCAACAAGGGCAGTCATGCCCCCAAGAGTGAGCAGCATTGTGCGATTCAGCAGGTTGATTCGCTGATAAAGTGAAGTAATTATGATACCAGCAAGCGTGGAAAAGAACGTAGCTATGAGTATCGGAATAAAGATATCTGTGGGTTGTGCCGCCCCCATCTGAGAGCGATACACCATAATACTCACCGGGATCAGCGTCAATCCGCTCGTGTTTAGCACCAGAAACATGATCATAGGATTAGTGGCTGTGTCTTTCTTTTCATTGAGTTCTTGCAACTGTTCCATAGCTTTCAGCCCTAAAGGCGTCGCAGCATTGTCAAGACCTAGCATATTTGCCGCAATGTTCATAAAGATACTTCCCGTAACTGGGTGCCCTTTCGGGATGTCAGGAAATAGCTTTGTGAACACAGGTGATAGCAAACGAGCAAGAAGATTCACTACTCCGCCCTTCTCACCTATCTTCATTATGCCAAGCCATAGCGCCAAAACGCCGGTCAGTCCCAATGAAATCTCAAAGGCTGTCTTCGAAGTTTCGAACGTGCTATTCATCATTGCTGGGAACACTTCCATGTCTCCGAACACTACTAATTTCACCAATGCTATGACGAAAGCAATGATAAAAAAGCCAATCCAGATATAATTCAGTACCATATTTCTCTCTATAAATCTTTGCAAAGGTAATAAAAAAATAGTCAGATTGCAACAAATCATGTCATAAATCTTTGCATACAACGTTACGATTCCTGCCAGATGGCTCAACCTTGCCCATGCTTTTGTTTCATTTTTTCTTACTTTTCTTTATGCCGTTTCATTTATTTTCTTTATTTTTGCAGTCGAATCTACTATAAAACTCATTTAATATGGACTATCGTGAATTAGGAAAGACAGGCATGAAGGTATCTTCTCTGTCGTTTGGAGCATCATCTTTGGGCGGTGTTTTTCATGATTTGAAAGAACAAACCGGCATACAAGCCGTGCATACTGCCGTCGATTCTGGCATCAATTTCATAGATGTATCGCCCTACTACGGCTATACGAAGGCTGAAACTGTGCTGGGAAAGGCGCTGAAAGATATCAAACGCGACCGTTTTTACCTCTCAACAAAGGTGGGAAGATATGGAAAAGACGGCCATAACACGTGGGATTACTCTGCGAAACGGGCAAAAGAAAGCGTTTATGAGAGCATGGAACGACTAAATGTCGATTACATCGACTTGATTAATGTGCACGATATCGAGTTCGCTGACCTCAATCAAGTGGTTGAAGAGACCCTTCCGGCGTTGCAAGAACTGAAAAAAGAAGGCGTCGTTCGGCACGTAGGTGTAACTGATTTGCAGCTGGAGAACCTCAAATGGGTAATAGATCATTCCGAAAAAGGGACTATTGAGACCGTCTTAAGCTTCTGTCATTACTGCCTTTGCGATGATAAGTTGCTCGACTTTCTGCCGTTCTTCGAGGAGAATGGCATAGGAGTGATCAACGCTTCGCCCCTATCGATGGGACTTCTTACGCAACGTGGCGTGCCTGATTGGCACCCAGCTCCGAAGCCTTTGGTCAAAGCGTGCGCACAGGCTGCTGCATATTGCACCGAGCAAGGAGAAGAAATTGAGCGCCTTGCCATGCAGTTCTCAACGCAGAATCCGCGAATCGCCACAACGCTTTTCAGCAGTACCAACCCTGATAACGTGAAGAAGAACATCCAATGGATTAGTAATCCTGCCGACGAAAGCATGGTTGCTGCCGTAAAAGACATCATAGGCGACCAGAAAAGAGTTAGTTGGGCAAACACGTAATGGCGCATATCTCTCGCGCGCGCATTATATATATAATGTGTAATTAGGAGAAATCGCTATTCAATAACAACCGTATCAATATGTCAAACAACACGATCATTGATGCCCATTCACACTTATGGGCAAGACAAAACACCGAAGTCGGCGGCAAACGCATATATTCTCTCGACGGCGGACGCGCCATGTTTATGGGCGAAGTGCGGCAGATGATGCCGCCATATATGACCGACGGGCGCAACCTTGCCGAGACATTCATCGCTAATATGAACTATGCGCAGGTGTCAGCAGCCGTAATAGTGCAGGAGTTTATCGACGGAAATCAAAACGATTACCTGCTAAACGTGGCGCAACGTTACCCAAATCGCTTCATCGTTTCGGCACTTTGCGACTTCCTTCACGCAGGATTTGCTGAAGAAGCGCACCAACTCATGGAACGAGGCTTCCGTATGATCAGCATTCCCGGACATCGTTTGCAGACCGAATCGGGCAGAATAGCCCTCGACTCTGCCGAAATGATGACCATGTTTCACGAGATGGAGGAGCGCGATGCAGTGCTTTCGCTCATGCTTGAGCCCGGAACGACGCAGATAAATGAGGTGGAAAACGTCATAAAAGCATGCCCACGACTGCGAATTGCCATAGGACACTTCGGCATGGTTACGCAAAACGACTGGGAGAAACAGATACTTCTTGCGCGACATGACAACGTAATGATCGAATCAGGAGGCATAACATGGCTCTTCAATGACGAATTTTATCCCTATCCCAGCGCAGTAAAAGCAATAAAGCGCGCCATATCGCTCGTCGGAATAGAGAAACTCATGTGGGGAAGCGACTATCCTCGCACCATGACTGCCATAACATATAAGATGTCTTACGACTTTCTCGACCGCGTTTCTGGCCTAACCGATCGTGAGAAATCGCTCTTTCTCGGCGAAAATGCCCTCCGATTCTATGGCATAAAAGACCCAATAAAGATAGAAAAAATAAAAAATATGGTGGAAGATTGAGGGAATTACGAATGTTGAATTACGAATGTTGAATTATTCTCGCTGCGCTGCGATGAAGAATTGTTCAATGAAGAATTGGCAAATCAATTCGTAATTCATAATTCATAATCGCGAAGCGACAACTCAACATTCATCATTCAAAATTCAAAATTCATAAAATTATGAAAGCAATACAAATAACACAACCGGGCGAAATGCAAGTAGTTGACTTGCCGATGCCCCAACTTCATGCGGGCGAAGTGCTCGTAAAAATCAAATATGTTGGCTTCTGCGGAAGCGATCTTAACACATTTCTCGGACGGAATCCAATGGTAAAAATGCCAGTTGTGCCCGGACATGAGGTGGGAGCCGTTATAGAACAAGTGGGCGAAGGCGTCAATTCGTCCCTACAACCGGGCATGATCGTAACGCTGAATCCATATACCAACTGCGGCTATTGTGCCTCATGTCGCAACGGAAGGGTTAATGCGTGCGAACATAATGAGACACTTGGCGTGCAACGTTGGGGCGTAATGAGCGAATATGCCGTCGTTCCGCAAGAAAAAATCATACCGGTCAGCAACCCGATGTCAGAAAAATCTGACAACGAAAACCTCAAAACTCAAAGATTGTGCAAACGAGAGCAGAGCGAGCTTGCTCGCAATCTGCCGAGTGAAGCCAATCTTATCCAAACCTCAAACCTCAAACCTCATGAGTGCGCTTTAATAGAACCTATGAGTGTTGGCTTCCATGCGGTGGCAAGAGCTCAGGTAGTTGACAACGAGTTTGTGATGGTAATTGGTTGCGGTATGGTTGGAATGGGAGCCATAATACGCGCTGCGAGACGAGGATCTACCGTAATAGCCGTTGATCTTGACGACGAAAAGCTGCAACTTGCTAAGCGAGTGGGAGCCTCGTTTGCTATAAACTCGAAGACCGAAGACCTGCATTCTCGTGTTCAGGAGATAACATCTGGACTCGGTTGCGATGCAATCATCGAAGCGGTTGGCAGTCCTATGACCTACGTTACGGCAATAAATGAAGTTAGTTTCACAGGACGTGTCGTATATATCGGCTATTCTAAACAAGATGTGGCGTTCCAGACAAAGCTCTTCGTGCAGAAAGAACTCGACATTCGCGGCTCACGAAACGCACTGCCTGCCGACTTCCGCGCCGTGATCAACTATCTTCAGCAAGGCAACTGCCCAACAGATGAACTCATCACCGCCATTGTGAAGCCCGAAAAAGCACTGGAAGCAATGCAGAAATGGGCAGAAAATCCTGGCAAAGTGTTCCGTATCCTCGTAGAGTTTTAACCCAAGCCCACTGCCAAAACTACGCAATCACTGCACAAAAGGCAGAAAAATTCGATACGATCTTATATGTTTCGCAAGAAAAAGCGCTCGTTTTTCTTGCGAAACTTTTTAACAAAACCCGCATTTTAACCGCAATTTCAGCCCATTTTTGCGAAAAATCAGCCGATGATGCGCAAAAAACGGTAAAAATAAACGATTAAGATAACACACTGATTCTCAACGATATCTCTCTCCTCTCTCCCCTTTTCTCTCTCCTTTTATCAACGATCAACGTAGAGATTTGGGTAAAATCTCCCTTAAATTTCGCCCAAATCTTCATTAGTTTTCGCCCAAAAATCGCATTAATTTCGCTGAAATCTCCAGCAGATTTCACCCAAATCTCTCGATGAAATGGGGAAAAACCGAAGATTTTATTATAAAAATGTAGTTTTTATTCAATACGCATCGTTTTTTGATTTTACTCGCATCTCACTGCTTTTCCCATAATTTTTCTGACAAAATCCACCTTTCTTTTCCCAGGGTCTGCTGCTTTCAGCAGCGCCTTTTTGTTCACTTGACCCGGGGTTGTTTACCCCGGGTTATTGATGTCTGCTGCTTTCAGCAGCTGAGTTACTACATAATTAACATAAGAAAGCAAATAATTCACAAGCAAGAATGCCTGCTGACGAGTTGTGGAGTTTACGAAAAAAGCAGGAGCATATTATAAGATGAAGGTGCCATATTCAGTGTTTCGCAAGCAAGAATGCCTGCTGAAAGCAGGAGACATCAATAACCCGAGGTAAGCGATAGCGCAACCTCGGGAATTCAGATGACAGAGAGAACGCTGCTGAAAGCAGCAGACCCTGGGACAAATGAGCAATGATGTACTGCTTACATGTTGTCGAACTTATGAAAAGAAGCAGCAGACCCTGGGAAAAGAAAGCTAATAACTCCCATATAAGTGGTGAGGAAGATGCTGCTAAATGCAGCAGACATCGGATAAGGCAGTGCAGGAAATCTGTGCCGTTTTTCATGCTTCTTTTTCTTGTTTCCATTGATTTATTATCGCGAAAAGGTGAAAAAGTTGCGGAAAAGTTTGCTTTTATGTATTAATTTTTATATATTTGCGCATTAATTACTAACAATCTGAAACCAATGTTGATATAATTATGAAGAAGATCTACATCAAACTATCTATCGTTAGCATACTTCTGGCGTTACCGTTTAGCATGTTCGGGCAGGAGATGAATGAGAAACTGTCGGGCACAACGCGCCTTTTGATGAACGAACGCGACGGAATTCTTACCCTTAGTGATAACACATCGCAGCGTCGTCTGGCTAATATCAGCGGACGACAAACGACTGATGTCAAGACGTTTACGAGCACTTTGCGGCGCCCTATCGCACCTATCATCACGCGACGTGACGGCACTCGCATGGTGGATGCGTTCATTTATCTGCGCGATGTGAACGACACCGATGCGCTGAAAGCACAGGGTGTGGAGGTGCAATGCACGTTTCGCGACTTCGTTACGGCGTGCATCCCGGTGGATAAGATAGAAAAGCTGGCTGAGATTGACAACGTAACGTGCATTGATGTGGCTGAAATGGAGTACGCAGAATGTGATATCTCGCGCGAAAAAATGAATGTTGACGATGTTCTTACGCTGTCATCAGACGCTCAAAGCGCCGGATTGACGCAAAAATACGACGGAACGGGCGTGATATTAGGCATAATAGACAGCGGCATCGACTTCAATCATCCTGCTTTTAAGGATGCTTCGGGCAAGACAAGAATAGTGGGTCTTTATCGCGATATAGCCGATTCTGACGGCAATCTCACCATGACGGAGCTCACAGGCGATGCACTTGCGGCTGCCATTGACACGATGACTACCGACAAATCGACAAGTACGCACGGCACAAACACCACAAGTATTGCAGGCGGAAGCGAGGTAAAAGTGCTCAGTTTCGTTGATGTGAACGGCAAAGATTCGGTAACTTACGGCGGCATGGCACCCGGAACCGACCTTTATATCTGTGCTTTGGGCAACTCGCAAACGCAAACTCGCATCATGAACAGCATGGAAAAGATTTGTGCTTACGCCGACAGTCAGGGCAAACCTGTGGTGTTGAGCGTCAGTCTTGGGTCGTTATCGGGACTTCATAACGGCACAAACAAGCGTTCTTCTCTTATAGAACAACTGTTTGCTGATAAGAAAGGTCATGTATATGTGAACTCATCGGGCAACTATGCCAATACACAACTCTATCTGACTGGTAACGTATCGGCAGAAAATCCGCTGCAATCGATCATCACAGGTAAGAGCAGTAGCGACGGGAATACATACAGTATGTCGGGTTATACGTGCATGCGTGAGCCAGATGTGTATATTCGCGCACGATTATATGTAGTGGATACGAGTGCAAACACAGTGGTTTGGGACTCAGGAGAGATGAGTAACGCATCGGTAAAGCTATCAGATTCATCGACAGATGCTAACGGAACAACGCTCGGAACCTATGTAAGCGATGCAACTATTTCGTTCACCCGATCATCATTAACGGTGAATGATGTGAAGAATTACTACATAAGCTACTCGCTGGAAGGCGTTACGACGAGCGCAAACTATGCATTTGCCGTCAGCTTCTACCCCACTTCAGCCTTCGGAACGCAGGCTATGGACGGATGGATTACGGATGGTTACAGCACACATTCGTTCACAAGTAACAGCAATTTCAGCGACTTCAACTTCGTGGCTGGCACAGATGAGGTGTCGTGTAACGACATATCTACCGATCCTAACGTCATTGCGATAGGCGCTTATACCACAAGAAATCAGTTTAAAACGCTGCGTTACATCGAGAGTTCGGGCTCACTGAGAAGCTCAACGTATAATATCTCGACGAAACAACCTATGGATGACATCTCAAATTACTCCAGTTATGCAAAGAAAGGGGTAGGTCCGATGGACGAATCTCAATGCATTCCTTACGTCACCACACCGGGAACTTACATTGTTTCGGCGTTTAACAGATACGATACTGCCGATCTTCGCATCGGGAAATCATCGACATCAGTTAAAGGTCCGGTTACAAACCCATCGAAACATGAGACAGTTGCTTACGGAACTAATCAGGGAACTTCGATGGCTTGCCCTATGGCGGCGGGCGTGATTGCACTATGGCTTCAGGTGAATCCGGAGTTAACGTCACAGGATGTGCGCGACATCATGGCTGCAACTGCCATAAACGACGACTACACATCGGCTTCTCCCGACAAGTTTGGCTATGGAAAGCTGGATGCTTTGGCAGGAATAAAATATATTCTCTCATCAGAAAAATACAATCCTACGGGCATTCGTGAGATAGAAACGAAGGCTGCGACAAGCAAGAAGATATATAATCTGAACGGTCAACAGCTGCAAAAACCGCAAAAAGGCATAAACATCATCGACGGAAAAAAGGTATATATAAAATAGGAGTGGAGAATATCAACAAACGAAAAATAAGACATTAACACGAAAAGAGATTGAGACCGAAACGCGACGCGACGCAAAGGCTCAATCTCTTTTTTTGAAAAATCTTGATGATTTTGCGCATAAAATTTGGGCATCTCAATAAATAATGCTAAATTTGCAGTAATAAAAATCCGCTAATAGCAATGAAGAAGGTAACGAAAAGTTATTACATCGCAACCATAACAGCGTGTTTGCTCATAATGATGACAATAACATCATGCAGCGAAAAGCACGATTCGCCACCCACACAAGGCATATCCGGCGATGTGATTATAGAAGAAACTGATCTTAAAACGCTCTCACAAACATCGCCAAAAGCCGCAATGCTCAAGATAGACAGCCTGCAAGATGCAGGGAAATTGCAGCAATGGCGTGCAGATAGTATGCGAGCGCGAGTGCTGAGTGAGTCGTTTCTCGACATGAACAAGTCGATGTTGTATGCGAAACGCGTGATACAATATGATTCTATCCGCCTTATCCCACATAGATACCTCGATATGCTGACCTTCATTTCGCGCACAGAGCTCACACTTGGGCACTATTCGGAGTGCATAAAACATTGTCTTGAAGGTGCGAAAGTGGCAGATTCGATCAATGATAGCCACAGTTCTCAGTATCTTAACATCATGATCGGGTCGAGTATGTATATGATGAAGAACAAGACTAAGGGCTTAGAGTATCTTCATCGTGCCGCAAACGAGTTGGAAGAATCAAGCAATGTGGCAGACATGAAGCTGTTATCGTATGCTTATGGGCAGCTAATGACGGCGTATTGGAGCGATAACACGCCCAAAGCTATAGAGGCAGGTTTGCGTCGTGAGGCCCTTCTCTCACGATTAGAACAGAAATGTGAGGCAAAAGATAGCAACTATATTGACCGCGAAAAGGGTTTTCTCTACTCGAAAATGGCTGATTTCTATGCGCGGAACTACGACAGAAAAACGGCAGAGAAGTATGAAAAGAAATATTATAGTACGCGATTTTCAAACAGCGTTCGCGGCAAACAAGCCATTCTTGACTATTATTCCACGATTGGAGATGCCGATAAATTTCTTGCCAGATGCCGCGAAAGCAGCGACTATTGGCTGCATAAGGACACTATATGCAGCCGATACAGCAATGTCTTGCTGATGCTATCAACGGCATACGCCATAAAAGGCGACTACGAAGAAGCGCTAAACTACCGTACAAGACAGAAGATGGTGCGCGACAGTTTGTCGGAACGTGAGAACGAAAACGAGGCAATTCGCTTCGCCGCTCTATACGGAACACAGGAAAAAGAGCTCGCTTTGGAGAAGAAACGTACTGAAACAGTGCGCGCCAGAACGATATCATTAGCGACACTTCTGCTGTTTCTCTCGGCATTGGCTTTCGCAATCTACTGGTACAGACAGCACAAATCGACCACAAAAAAGAACGTATTGCTCGTAAAACAGCTGGATGAGTTGAACTATTATCAGCAACTTTATCATGAGCAAGAGGAGAAAAGTCAGAGCAAAACGAAGCGAACAACGACGAAAGAACGCAAAAGCAGCGAGACAAGTGATAAGATCTCGGAGAACATTCAGGCGTTAGTTAAGAAATTTAATAAGCTAATCGATGAAGATCAAGAGTTTCTTAAGTCCGACTTTAGCCGCATAAAGTTGCAACAAATGCTCAACTTGAGCAAGAATGGTCTAACACCTGTGCTGCACGCTGCTATCGGAGAAAACACTAATCTGAGCGATTTCATCACTGATAAACGCATACATTACGCCTGCGAACTGATAAAATCGAATCCTAATTACACCATAGAGCGTGTGGCTATGGAGTCAGGTTTCTACACAACTCGCAACTTCCGTCGCTGCTTTAGCGATAAAGTCGGCATGTCGCCCAGCGAATATAAGGAGGCGTGTGCGAAGATAAATGAATGAGGAATTACGAATGTTGAATGACGAATTACGAGTTATCGCTTCGCGATTATGAATTATTCAATGAAGAATTTGCAGAGAAAAGGAGTAGAGAATGTTGAATGTTGAATGTGGAATTACGAATTATCGCTTCGCGATTTAGAATTATTCAATGAAGAATTTGCATATCAATTCAACATTCTTCATCCATAATCGCGTAGCGATAATTCAAAATTCGTCATTCAACATTCAACATTCTTCACTCGTAATTCTACATCGCAGCGTAGCGAGAACAACTCAACATTCAACATTCGTCATTCAAAACTACTTCTTCTTCCTTTTCATATACTTCTTAGCTTCATCCATAAGTGAGAGGAAGAAGCGCTTCATTGTTTGATTTCCGAAGCGATTGTAATGAATTTCCGGGTGAAACTGCGTGCAGAGGATGGTGCGATCAGGATAACATTCCATCATTTCGACAACGCCATCTGGCGAATAAGCCGTTATGTGAACACCCTTACCGGGCTTCATTATGCTCTGATGATGACGGCTGTTTACCATTAATTGCCCTGATCCAAACACCTCAGCTGACTTAGTTCCTTCGGTGATGGTGATGACATGTGCGTTCTCCGGCGCATCCTTTCCGGTCATTTTGTGCTGCAAAGTGGATGAAGGGAAGTCGGAAGGTATGTCTTGATAGAGCGTTCCTCCTAAGGCAACATTGATGAGTTGCATACCTCTGCAGATGCCATATATAGGCATTTTGGTCTTGAAAACCTTCTTAAATAGTTTAAGTTCGAAGGTATCTCGAGCTTCATTCACCTCACCCAGCATCTCATGTGGCTCACTTCCGTAGCGCTCCGGGTTGACATCTGGTCCACCTGTGAACAACATGCCGTCGAGATTTTTCACAATCTGATCGAGCACTGCATCGTTACTTGTGGTCGGAATGAGGTAAGGAACGCCGCCAGATTCGATAACTGCGCGCACATAATCATCATTTACCGACTGCATCAGACCCTTATGTGTTACGGTAATGCCTATGATGGGGCGCTTTTTTGCATGCGACTGCATCGGCATAGCCATGAGAATGGCAGCCAATGTCGCGAAAATAAATATGTACTTCTTCATATTACTATCGGTTTAAGATTATCTTTCTGTTGCGGATTACAAGTCCTTTTGCGTCTTGTTTCACCCTCTGCCCCATCACATTATACGTGTTTCCTGAGCAGAAGGCATTGCTATCATGTGAGAGATTGGCAATTCCCGTTGTTGAATCATCATATTTTGCGTTGATGTAAAAACAGAAACTGCGGTTATATGTTGTTTCTTTTTGACCATCATTGTCAACATCATACTTGAAAGTTTTATATGCCGAGAGCCATGTTTCGGTGGTTTCGCTGGCAGAAGTGACGTTGGCAATGAGGAAAGCACTTTGATCTTTGTCTGTGAAATCGTCAGGATTTGCCGAATGACACACCGCAAAAGCAGTCTGATTGTCGGCATCGCTGGCGAGGAGCAGGCGCAAAACGATGGGCGAAGATACGGTCATCTCGTCGCCAGAGAACTGCAACAAGTAATAAGTTCCGCTGTTAGCACTCGACGAAACAATCTTTTTCAGGTCGTCGGCAGTGGCAGACCATGTTGCCAAAGGCGCCGATTGCCATGACGAAAGCGTGCCATCGGCGTTGCTTTCTGCCTGACAAATCTCCAACTTCAGACCCGTATCGGCAATGGATTGCGTATCTTTGAGGAACAAAACCACGTTCGCTTTGCTCATTTTGTAAGGCTTAAGAGGGCTACGGAAATACTCCATGAAACCACGAATCTGCACATTCTGATAGTCGGAAGCGTAGGCACTTGTCCAATAATCGTCAGCATCCGACGTGTTGAATGAATAATATTTCGTGAAGTGTCGGAACGAAGATGTGCCCCATAGCGCATGATTTGCCGACCAATACATCGTGGTTCCGCTCGCGAAAGCAGTGTCAACAACGTTAATTACGCCACCATTGGTGTAAGAATTTCCTGCAGCATAGACGACGGGAGCGGTGAGTTCTGTGCCAGAAGCCTCAGCAGAGACGCTCAGATTGAGGTCTTCTGGCGTTACGTTTTCATCAGTTTGATGTGCACCATTCTCGTCATTGTAAGTCCAATAATTGCCAAAGGCAGCGTTTTCTGACAGGTTTGGCACAGCGAAATCGACGTCTTTTGGCACAACAATGCGCGGAACGGCATCGTAACGTGAGCCATTCTCGTTCAATCCTGCATAGAAAGCGCCAAGAGGTCTGCCGTAAAGCGCGCTCGATTCGCAGCCATCACTAAGCAAGAAAGGCTCGCTTGTTACGCGACCATACGCCCCTTGAAAGTGCACTTTCACATAGGTTGTTGAGAAGTTGTAGGTCTTTCCCATCTGATTTTGCATGATTGTTGACGGATTAACCGTTACATAACCATTGGCGATGTCGGCAGAAGAAAACTCATAAGAGCCGCGATTTGCACCCGTAGTGCTCCAACAATATTGGAAATATACGGGCGTTGCATTGGCAGATGAGAAGCGAAGCGTGTAGCTGGTTGACGAGTTTTGCGTCTGGCTTACGTTGGTATTTATCACTTCAAAGTATGTAAAGCGCGAATTGTTTGTGCCATCAGTCATGCGCGCTTTATATTTTCCGTA
>Ga0065709_1029638_pt1 | contig 14982 bp, 10 predicted proteins | sample Hoacrofraction14_2_FD_59096 | JGI IMG/M metagenome (GOLD analysis project Ga0065709, IMG submission 59096) | Hoatzin crop microbial communities from Cojedes, Venezuela, sample from fiber fraction 14 v1 | ecosystem: Host-associated > Birds > Digestive system > Esophagus > Crop | place: Venezuela...
TACCTGTGATATACGGCTTGTCCGAGTCCGCAGGACGAAGGAGAAGCCATATATCCAGTGTTTACTGTTTCATTGAAACCGGACCTCTTTTTTCGATTCAGCCGTGTTCCGTTATTTGTAAAGTGCGTCGAACTGCTCCTGAAGGGCTGCGGTAACTTCTTCGATACCGGCCTTCTGCAGCGCATCGTGCATCTCGCTGACGATTTCTTCCGCCGTTCCGCTGTACTTGCCGAACGCGATCTGCTTCATGTAGTTCGTGTACACTTCCTGAATGTTGTCGATCTTGCCCTGGATATCGTCTACATCCGGAACGAACTGGCCGTACGGATAGTCGATCTTGAGGGAATCATACTCGGCATACAGCGGCTCGATGGCCTCCCAGTTCTTGGTTGCATCCTTGATCTCGAGGTCATCGTTCCGGCCCCACCAGAAGTTGGTCATGCCGTTGATGTTGTCGGTGTCGGAGTTGTAGCCCTCCGGAGTGATTTTCATGCCATTTTCGTCGAGATCCCAGCTGATCCCCCGGATACCATAGTTGAACAGATGATAGCACTCTTCGTCATTCCGGATAAGATCATAGACCATCAGCGCTCTCTCCGGATTCTCACTGGCCGCGGAAACAGCCATGGCACCGTGCGTGATGGACAGCGCGACAACGTTGCCGATCTCTTCGCCGAAGTAGAAGAATCCTGTCTCAGCATCTTCATCCTCCTGATAGATGGTGTTGGCATCGGTGTGCGAGCAGAGGTCCGTCCAGGTCTGTGTGTGATGCTGCTCGACCGCGGTCTGTCCGACTCTGTACTCATCACGGTTCGCAGAGGAGGTGTTGTTGAGCACGTCGGTCGGCCATACGCCGATCGTATCCCATTCCTTCATCGCCTCCGCAAACTCGACCATCATCTCCTGATCATCATACGCCGGCGTGACGATCGTGTACAGATCATCCTTCGTGCCGCCCCACAGAGCGCCGGAGCAGATGCCGTCGATGGCTACGAAGTCCGAATGAGATACGATCCAGCCGCTTGCCATCTGGCTGTACTGTGTTCCGTCGGAATCCCAGGGCGTGATGTCCGGATACGCTTCCTTAACATAACGGAAGTACGTGGTCATATCTTCCCAGCTCTGTACACCGTCCTCCAGTCCGGCTTCCTTCGCCCAGTCAAGACGATAGGCAAAGCCGTGGTTGGTCCACTGTGCGTAGTTGTCTTCCGGCATCAGATAGATCTCGCCGTCGTATTTGCACAGTTCCCAGTGATCCGCGGATACGCTGGCCCACGTGGCGGGCGCATAGGTCTGAAGCATCTCCTCGCTCAGCTCCAGAAATGCGCCGTTCTTTGCGTTCGGCCATGCATCCAGCCAATCGGAAGCGGTACCGACGAGATCGACGGTTCCGTCCATCTGCGCCAGTGTCAGGTTGTAGTTGGCCAGATAATCGGTCCACTCGATGTAATAGATCTCAATCTCTGCGTTGGCCTTCTCGGTGAGGATCGCATTGAGCTGCTCCAGCATCTCCTCCAGCCGTACCTCCGCATCGCCTGACGGCTTGGAACCGGTGACCATGTACACGATCTTGACATGCTCGGATGTATCCAGATCTGCCCAGCCCGCCCAGGGATCCTCGGCAGCGCTCTCTTCAGACGCCTCCGAAGCCTCTTCAGCCGCCAGCGCGGACATCGGCGCGGCGCCGACAGCCAGGCCGGCCATCATCGCTGCAGTCAGCATCACCGATACGAATTTCTTTTTCATTACAGTACACCTCCGTTTTTTATTGCGGGAATGATGAGATTCCCTTGTGCCCTCTTTGATGAACCTCTTTGATAAAACCTCTTTGTTAAAACCTTTTGTATCAACCCTTAACAGCGCCGACGGTAATGCCGCTGATAAAGTACTTCTGAACGAACGGATACAGGAAGATGATCGGTCCCGTGGCCAGAACAGCGTTGGCCATCTTGACCGACTCGGTCGGAAGGTCCGCAACGGTGACATACTGTCCTGCGACGGAATTCTTCAGTGCATCCATCTTGTTGACGACCTCATACAGCGTGTACTGCAGAGGCTTGACATCGACGCGGCTCGACAGGAAGAGTGAGGACTGGTACCACTCATTCCAGTAGCCGAGCGCCAGGAACAGGCCGATAGTGGCCAGGGCCGGCTTGATCGTCGGAAGGACCAGTGCCGTGAAGATCTTAAAATCTCCCGCGCCGTCGATCTTGCCGGACTCGGTGATCTCGTGCGGAATCTGCTTGATGAAGTTCTTCATCAGGATGATCAGCCACGGGCTCATCATCAGCGGAAGCAGCACGGCAAAATAGCTGTCCTTGAGCTTGTACAGCTGTGTCATGACCAGGTAATACGGGGCCAGACCTGCCGAGAACAGACTCGTGAAGTAAATGTAGAAGGAGATCGCGTTGCGGTACGGATAATCCTTTCTCTGCAGCGCATAGCCCGTCATCGCGATGATGAACAGGCCGAGGCTTGTTCCGACTGCCGTGAGAACGATCGTGAGCAGGTAGCTCCACCAGATCATTCCGCCCTTGCAGACCATCTCATACGCCTGCAGTGTGAATTCCTTCGGAAACAGCTGCACGCCGTACTGGCGGATCGCGCTCTCCGAGGAGAACGAGGTTCCCACGATGATCAGGAACGGAATGATGCAGCACACCGCGTAAAATGTTACGATCGCGTATCCGAAACCCCGGACGACCTTTTCCGAAGCTCCGATCTTAATATGACTCTTTGCCTGAGGCTCTCTGCCGTCTTTCATAACTTTTTCTCCTTATGGCTGTCTGACTCCGGATCAGAACAGGGAATACTCGGGATCGATCTTCTTGATGATAAAGTTGACCGTCACGACGATCACAAATCCGACAACGGACTGATAGAGGCCGACAGCGGAAGCGGTCGAGAAGTTGAAGTCGGTCATGGTCGCCCTGTACACGAAGGTCTCGATGATATCCGTTGTGTCATACAGGATCGAGTTGGTACCGACAATGTTGTAGAACAGTCCGAAGTTCCCCTTGACGATGCCGCCGAGCGCGAACAGGAGAAGAATGATGATCGTAGGCTTGAGCGACGGAAGAATGATGTAGCGGATCCTCTGGAAGGCGTTGGCGCCGTCGACCTTGGAGGCTTCGATCATCTCCGCGTCGATCCCGCAGATGGACGCGAAATAGACGACGGAGTTGTAACCGGTATGCTGCCACAGGTAAATGAGAACCAGCAGCACCGGCCATACCGATGAATCGGCGTAGGGCTGCCACTTCTCCATTCCCAGTGAGGTGAGGATGCCGTTGACAAAACCGGTGTCATAGTTTAACAGGTTGTAGACCAGCAGTCCGACCAGCACCTGCGAGATGAAGTACGGCAGGAACATGATGGTCTGGGAAACCTTCTTAAACCACCGGGACTGAAGTTCGTTCATCAGGATCGCGATCAACACGGCGAGAAAATTGCCGAGAAGAAGGAAGGCAAGATTGTACAGAATGGTATTTTTCGTCAGTGTCCAGAGCTTTCCGGATTCCGCCAGGAACTCAAAGTTCTGGAGACCGATGAATTTGCTGCCGAAGATACCCTTCCGGTAATTGTATTTCACGAATGCCACGTAGATACCCGGAAGCGGCACATAGGAAAATGCAAAGAAAAATATAATCGCCGGGATGCACATCAGCGTCAGGGTCTTATACCTCATAAAGGTTTCCCATTTGCTGCGCTTATGCACTGTCCCGGCTGTCACCGCCTTGTACTTGCTGTTCTTACTCATTGCCCCTCTCCTTGCGCTCCTGCGCTGAAACCAAACCAACGTATTTTGAAACCGGTTTCATAGTCCCTATTAAACATCATTTGGGGCGGTGAGTCAATCTGTTTTTTGGTTTGCGTGGAAAAGTGTGGAATTGTTACATACTATGTCTTCCTGATTTGGCTATTTTTTGAATATCTTGCTGTTAGTCGTTTTCGTAAATGCCCAAAGGAATGAAACCCATTTCATTCCTTTTCGTTTGCAGCACGCTCGCTGCATGTCCCGGTGGACTGTCTCACAAACAGCTGCGGCGCAATCATCTGATAGGCCGGCACGTCCTTCCTTTCGGTGAGGTCGATCGCCGCATCCGCCAGCATGGCGCCGAGCTTCTCATAGTCGTAATCGACGCTGGTCATCCTGGGTAGGATGAGTTCGGAAATATACGTGTTGTCAAAGCTCAGCACCGACATGTCATCGGGCACCTGCAGGCCGTTCTCTTTCAGGGCATGGATCACGCCCACCGCGACGAAATCATTGATGGCGATGACCGCCGTCGGCATGGTCCGGTCCCTGTTATCCTCCAGAAGCTTATTCATCGCCGTATATCCGCCGTTGATATCGTAATCGGCATCCATGACATACCGGTCGCGGAAGGTCACGCCGTGGCTCTTTAAGAAATTGCGGTAGCGCGTTCTCTTTTTATAGGCGGAATTGATGTAGTCAAAGCCGCCGACAAAGGCGATATGCCGGTGTCCGAGGGAAAACAGATGCTCCATGGCCAGATCGACGCTCTGCATCTCATCGATGCCGATCCTGCAGCACTTGGTGCCGTCCACCTTGCCGGTTGTCACCACCGGTGTTGTCTGCGAGACACGGTTTACCAGATCCGAATAATCCGCGTCCGTGATCAGCTCGTCGCTCTTTCCGCCCATCAGGATGACGGCATCCAGTCTCATATCCGAGACCATCTGGATAAACTTGACCTCCAGTGCATACTGGCTCATGGTCGTGAGCACCATAGGGGCAAAACCGCGCCGGACGATCTGCCTCGAGCACTCCGTGAGAAGCTTGCTGAAATAGGGATTTTCGATATCTGCGGCCACGAGGCCGATGATCTTCATCGTTTCATTGGAGAGTCCCTGCGCCAGTACATTCGGCCGGTAGCCGTATTTACGGATGATCTCCTCGACCTTGCTTCTCTTGCTTTCGCTGACCTTCGCACTGTTTGTTATAACGCGGGAAACCGTGGCCGGGGAAACGCCGGCTTCTTCTGCGATCTTATAAATGTTCATTTCCTGTTTCATGGCATACCCTCCGGTAAACAGCCGTACGTGATACCGCTGTGAGTGAAACCGTTGTACGTGAAATCATTGTAAGTGAAACCGTTTTCACATTTGTTTTGAATATAGCCCTTTTTGCAGCAATATTCAACTGTTTTTTGCTTCCCGCCGGTGTGCCCCGAAAGCGGTAAAACACCTGTGCGGTATTGCATTCCGCTGTGCCCTGTTTTATAATGGCTCTCGTCATTTCGCATGTGGCGGCTTTGTGTGGAGGGAGTGTCTGAATGAATAAAGAACACTTTGCATGCAGTGTTATGAAACCAGTTTCAAGTTCATGGCTCTTTCATCTCGGTGATGAGGCCGATTTCTGGCAGAAGGGGGCCGACGAATCTCTCTTCCGGGCCGTCGCGATCCCGCACGACTGGTCCGTTGACTATCCGTTCGGGGAGCAGAATCCGAGCGGGACCGGCTGCGTGAGCGGCGGCATCGGCTGGTACCGGGGGCATTTCTTTGTTCCGAACAGTCAGGCGGGCAGTCAGCCGGGCAGCGCGGACGGTTCTTCGGCGCAGGCTGTCGGGGATTATTCGGATACTGCGGCCGGATCCGGAGCCGAAACGCCCTCCCGCGTCTATGTCAGTTTTGACGGTGTTTACAAAAACGCCCGCGTCTTCATCAACGGCTACTATCTCGGCGAGCACCGGAATGGCTGGACACCGTTCACTCTGGATATCACGCACGGCGTCAGGCGCGGCGAGGACAATGTTCTGGCTGTCCGCGTGGATCACCGCGAGACCTCTGACTGCCGCTGGTTTACCGGCTCCGGCATCCGCGGCAATGTGCTGATCTATGAAAAGAATCCGCTGCACTTCGCCCCGGACGGCGTGTTTGCGGACACCGTCGCTGCCGACAGCCGGGACGGCTCGGCCGTACTGCGTGTTACCTGTGAGATCAGCGGCAGCCGCACGGGTTCAACCGGCGGCGCAGTTTCAACAGGTAACGCAGTTTCAACAGGCAACGCAGTCCCGGCAGGCAACGCAGTCCCGGCAGGCAGCGCGGTCTCAGCAGACGGCGCAGTCTCAGCAGGCGACACGTTTTCAGCAATACTCGAAATATCCGGCCCCTGCAGCGTCACCGCGGAGCTTTTCCCGGGGTATCCGCTTGTGAAGGGCGGCAACGCCAGCGCCACAGTCACAGCCGCAGTCACAGCCACCGTCACTGTCTGTGCGGATGCCGCTGCCGAAGATGAGGAAGCAGCGGCGTTCCCTGCGGCAGGTCCCTGCCATTTCAGCAACCCCGACGAAGGAAGCACCGGCACGGTCTCCTTCACGATGCGCGTGGAAGCGCCGCATCTGTGGAGCCCGGAGGACCCGTACCTGTATTCCCTGCGCCTCACATTAAAAAAGGACGCCGGCTCCGACGCCGCTGCGTCCGACGTGGTCATCCTTCCCGTCGGCATCCGCACCTGTGCCTTTGAGCCGGAGCGGGGCTTTGTGCTCAACGGTTCCAAGTACGTCTTACAGGGCGTGTGCCTGCACGATGACTGCGGAAGCCTGGGCACGGCCGGAACGGGCGAGGTCTGGTACCGGCGCCTGAGGTACCTGAAGGAGGCCGGCTGCAACGCCATTCGCATGAGCCACAATCCGCACCAGGAGGAGCTCTACGATCTCTGCGACCGTCTGGGCTTCCTGGTGCTGGATGAGGCCTTTGATGAGTGGGAGGGTCCCAAGAACAAGTGGACGCACGGGCATAATGTCTATCCGCCCGCACATCAGGGCTACTGGGCGGATTTCCCGCAGTGCCATGAAAGCGATCTCGTCTCGATGATCCGCCGCGACCGGGTTCACCCCAGCGTATTTGCCTGGAGCATCGGAAATGAGATCGACTATCCGAACGATCCGTACTGCAACGAAAAGTTTACAGAGATGACCGGCAACAACGATGCGGGCAAGCCCGCCGAGGAGCGCCGCTATTCCAAAGACAAGCCGGATATGAAACGGCTGTCGGCCCTTGCCGCCGGGCTGGCCCGGGCCGTTCGCCGGTATGACCGCGTTCGTCCGGTCACGCTGGCCGCCGCTTTCCCGGAGCTGTCTGCGGATCTCGGTTTTCTGGACCATCTTGACGCGGCCGGATTCAATTACCGTGAAAACCTCTATGAAAAAATGCATGAGCGCTTCCCGCAGCTGCCGCTGTTCGGAAGCGAGAACGGGCACCGCTATGCCGACTGGCTGACCGCCCGGGACACCCCGTATATCGGGGGACAGTTCCTCTGGACCGGGATCGATTATCTGGGCGAGGCGTTCGGCTGGCCGTACCGCGCCTCCGCGGCGGGACTCCTGACTCTGGCCTGCCTGCCCAAGGGGGAATTTTACAGAAGGAAGAGCTTCTGGACGCGTTTTGACAGAGAGCCGGTGCTGTATCTGACGGCACGGCGCCTGTCGTCCGGCAGCGGCAGCTCCATGGCGGATTTCATAAACGGCCGGCTGATGCGCTCCTGGAATTTCAGGGAGGGCGAAGAGGTGGAGATCCATGTGTTCACGAACGCAGCCGACACGGTAACCGTCTCTCTGAACGGCGAGGAGATCGGCGCGGGCCGCGAGCGCGGCGAAGACGGCGGCATCGTATTTCGCACCGTCTTCGCGCCTGGTGTCCTCTCGGCCAGGTGCGGTGAGCTGTCCGACCGGCTGCTTACCGCGGGGGAAGTCTGCCGCATTTCCGCCCGTGAATATGCGGTTCCGGCGGCGTTTCTCGGAAGTGAGGATCCTGCGCAGGTCATTCACCAGATCGAAGTGCAGCTGACGGATGCGCACGGCGTGCCGGTCACAGCGGACGAATGCCTGATCCGCGCCGCGGTTTCCGGCGGCCGTCTCGTATCCATGGAGAGCGGCGACATCGCGGACACCTCATCGTATGCCGCCGATGCGCGGCGCACCTGGGAAGGGAAGCTGGTCGTGTATGTGCGGAAGGATTCAGCTGCCGGCTGCACGGTCCGGCTGGAAGGGGCGGATCTGGAAAGTGCGGAAATATTGTTATAAAGCGTAACTGTTCAGGACAGCCCGAAGCACTTGCTGCTGAGGGCATGCCGATAAGTATATTCGGACAGCGCAGGACGAATTCGCCTGCGAAGCTTCGTCCGATGCGAAACTGCTCAGCGAAGCGTTCTGAACAGTTACTGCTGTAAAATATAAAGCCGGCCGGATCTTTCCGGCCGGCTTTAACCGTTATGACGCCGCGGTCACCTCACCCCGGTCGCCGTCGACCCTGACGAGATCCCCGTCCTTATACCGTGTGGTCGCGAAGCCGACGCCGAGCACGGCGGGGATCCCGTACTCTCTCGCCACGATCGCCGCGTGGGAAAGATTGCCGCCGGTGTCCGCGACGACCGCCGAGGCCAGCCGGAACAGCGGTGTCCACTCCGGATCCGTGTACGGGCAGACGAGCACCACGCCCTTTTCCATCTTGTAAAACTCGCCGGGCTCACGGATCACGCACGCCCTGCCGACGGCCACGCCGCTGCTTCCGGAGACGCCCTTCAGGACCTCCGCCGCGCGCTGTCCGTTCTGATTCTTTGTAAATGCCAGCGCTTTGCTTCTCTCCCACACGGCTTCCGCGAGCGGACGCTTTTCGATCCTTCTCCGGATCTTCTCCCGCATCGTTTCACTGAGCCGCCCCTCCTGCAGGGCCTGCTCCGCCTCGCCCATCCGCAGGTATGCCACCGACCGGTACACATCGCTGTCACCGGTCAGGAGATACGCCGCTCTCTCCAGAATTCTTCTCAGGTAATAGAACGCTTCCTCCCACATGTACTGCGTATCTTCGCGGATGACGTGGATGGCGCGCAGGGCTTCGATCCTGTGTTTCAGCTCTTCATATTTCCTGCCGGAATACGTTCCCTGAATCTTTTTAAGGAGTGCGCTGTAAGCATGATCCTCCTTCGAAGCGCCGGTTTGGGAATGAGCCTCCTTCGGCGTGCCGGTCCGGGAATGAGCCTCCTTCGACGTGCCGGTCCGGGAATGAGCCTCCTTCGACGTGCCGGTCCGGGAATGAGCCTCCTTCGACGTGCCGGTCTGTGCATCATCCAGCAGCGGCGTCATGATCCGCAGTACCCTGTCCGGATCCTCCCGGAATGACCTGGCCTTGACGCAGTAGCAGTTAAAGTCTGTTTTATAGCCATGCTCCGCCATGAACCGGTCCAGCATGTCCGCCAGTTCCGGATAGGTCCTGTGAATCTCCTCATAGGGTGTGCGGCTCTGAATGGCCTCGGCGCAGCCCGGCAGGGACCTGGCCTTTTGCGCGAGAGCGGCGATGTCGGCATTGACCACCGCCGTCTTGTACGTAAGGTCCGCGAGGAGATCATACTGGGTCAGGTTCTTATCCACCTTGCGGAGGGCTTTATTCACGGAGTTTCCGACGATCGCGTTGGGAAACAGCGCGTAGCGGAACCGTACGTCCGCGAGCTCCCGCACATAGGTATCGATGGCTTCGATCCATTCGGCGCACTGCCCGGCGTCCAGGGACGGCATGTCGATGCGGCGGAGCTCTTCCAGACGCTTTTTAAGCGGTGGCAGATGGTCATCCAGCTGCTGCAGGCAGCGGTCGACATCCCCCATTTCCTTCAGGATGCGGGGGATCCGGAAGAGATTTTTGTCGATGCTCAGCTTTCCGTCCGGCAGGATGGTGACGCCGTCGTCATCGATCTGCGGCTGCATGTTCATGCGGATGCCGCACTCTTCCAGGAGCGCCTCCCGCCGGCCGTTAATGGCGTTCATCGCGTCAAAGTCGAACGGCAGCTGGGCCTCTGGGATCTTTTCCAGCGTGAAGATGAGGTTCTTATTGGAGCGTGCGGACACTTTGTTTTTTGAAACACAGGACTCGATCAGCTCTTCCGGGATCTTTTCCTTCAGCGTGGTGATGGCGCGGGCCTGCAGCATATAGACCCGGCCGCCCGCGATCGCCCACTCGATGTCCATCGGGGCTGCGTAATGCGCTTCGATCTTCCGGGCCTGCGCGCAGAGTTCCCGGATCTCCTCCTCGGAAATGGCACGGGCTTTTTGCATGGCTTCAGAAACCCGAACCCGCACAGTACCTCCCGCTGCCCGGGAGTCTTCTTCCGCCGGCTGCGTTCGTTCGTCCGGCGCTATTGCGTCCGGCGTTATTTCGTTCGACGTTATTTCGTCCGACGTTCTTTCGTTCACCGTTATTTCGTCCGGCGTTATTGTATCTGACGATTTTTCAGCATCCTGCGCGCTGCTGCCATCGCGGTAAATGATCTGAATTTCCTTGCTTCCGATGACCGCAGACTTGACCGTGCCGTCCTTCGTGCACACATAGCTGTCGGGCGTCACCTGGCCGGAGACCACCGCCTCGCCGAGTCCGTAGGACGCGTTGATGACCATCTCATCGCGGTTTCCGGTGACCGGGTTTGCCGTGAATAAAACGCCCGCTTTCTCGCTCTCGACCATCTGCTGCACGACGGCGGCCAGCGACACGCTCGCCTGATCGTAACCGTGGTTCTGCCGGTAGACGACCGCGCGGTCGCCCCACAGCGAGGCATAACAGATCCGCACGCTGTCGATCAGTTCCTTTTCGCCGATCACATTCAGGCAGGTCTCCTGCTGCCCCGCGAAGCTGGCTTCCGGGAGGTCCTCCGCCGTGGCCGAGGAACGGACAGCGACGCGGGCCAGCGGGGATGCTTTACCCGATCCGCGGCCGGCCTCCCGGCTCTCCTCCTCAGGAAATGCGTTACTCGACCCGCGGCCGGCCTCCCGGCTCTCCTGCTTCGAGGCTTCTTCACTCAATCCGCGATAGGCCTTACGGATCTCCTGCTCCAGATCTTCCGGGAACTCCGCAGTCCGAATGGCCTTACGGATCGCAGAGGCCGCCGACAGAAGCTCCGCTTCCGTTTGCGCGCCTCTCAGAAGCTCTTCCGTCTTTTCCTTCAGACCGCTGCTCTCCAGAAAGTACCGGTACGCCTGTGCCGTGACGACAAAGCCGGCGGGGACCGGAAGTCCTGCCCGTGTCAGTTCGCCGAGGTTGGCGCCTTTGCCGCCGACCGTCATCACGTCATCCTTGCCTGTTTCCGTAAAATTTCGAATGTACATATCTCTTCGCCTCGCGTTCTATGTGCCCTGCCGGGTTCGAATTGCGGTTAGGATTTTCTAACTTCATAGTATACTCCTATTACCGGCAGACTCCCATAGAAAAATCAAGTAACTGTTCAGAACGCTTCGCGCAGCAGCTGCTGTAAAACAACGGTTCCCGACCATGCCCCGGATACTGTTTCACGGGAGCTTTGTTCCTCCCGGTCACACCGTTATCTCGATCTGGTTTCCTTCCGGCCCCATGATGCAGCTTTCGTAATATCCGTCTCCCGTTGTTCTGGGGCCGCTGATCACATCGTAACCGTCTTCCCTCAGTTGTTTCGTAAGGGCATCCACTTTTTCCTTACTGCCGACGCTGAAAGCAATATGAATATACCCGGTTCGGGCAGCTGCTTTTTCATCGTCAGACATATCCGGGCGATTCATGATTTCCAGCCTCGCTCCGTCTTCAAACGAGAGAAAGTATGAACGGAAATCGGTATTTTTGTTATGATATCCGTCATTCGATGCTGCACCCAGATACTTTACAAAAAAATCCCGCGTTTTCTGAAGATCATTGACATACATTGCAACGTGCTCTATTCTCATTTGTGCTCCTCTTCCCGCTGCTTCATGGCACCGGCTTACTGAATGGATACTACATGGAAATTACAGCAATCGTCTCCGTTACCGATGGTTTTGGTTCGTATTAATCTGACACCCTGGAACTCATAGGCCGCAAAGTCCATCGTGCACATATATTTGACCAGATGGAATGAGCCTTCCTTCTGCCCCAGTTTACAGACCCCACACTCGGTATGGGTAATGTAATATTCCGGCACTTCCGGATGAAATTCAAAGGTAAACTTCCAGTCCATGGGATATTTACCGTCCTGACTGCGCAAAGCGCCTTTGGCATATTTATCGGTGTTGGCCTTACTGAAGGCGTCTTTTCCCCTGTAGGCTTTTTCCATCAGTTTCGAATAACTTAACGCATGGATAAAACCGGCGAAGACCTCATCGGTTATTACCTCAGGGTCTGCCTTGTAAAAGGAAAACCCGTAACACGCCAGGTACAGGGTCATCCGGAATATGTTATCCTTACCGATCTCTTCGGTTCTTTGTACCATGGCCCGGTATTCCCTTTTCAGATTCCTCATGAATTCCTTACGGTTCACTTCCGGTAAGGCCTCCTTCAGGTAATCCCTGACTATACCATCCAGTAAGATCGGGACGATAACCCCATATACTCCGTACGTCATTTACTTTCTTCTCCTTCCTGTAACTGTTCAGAACGCTTCGCGCAGCAGTTACGCATCGGACGAAGCTTCGCATTCAAATTCGTCCGATGCTGCCAAATATACTTTTCGGTACGCCCTCAGCAGCCAGTGCTTCGGGCTGTCCTGAGCAGTTACTCCTTCCTTACAAATTGATATATTCTTGTACCCGTGCCATCTGTCGATTGTAAAATCAACAGATGGCATATATAATTTTAAGAAGCTTACCTGTGACTGTCAATGAAAGCAATCCGGGCAAGCGTTGGAAGCATACTTACAAAGAAAGGATCTGCCCCCATGGAATGGTTTTGGTATATTACAGCGTCGATCGGAGCCGGTGTCGGGACCGGTCTCGCAGGCTTATCGGCCGCTACGATCATGGTTCCGATCCTGATTGTGCTGTGCCCCTCCTTTTCCGGAGAGACGGGCGTATATCAGGCAACGGCCATTGCCCTGGCATCCGATATTTTCGGCTCTGCCGTGACAACAGCGGTATATATCCGCAACGGAAAAATTGACCTGAAGCGCGGATGGATCATGCTGGTCTGCATTCTGTCCATGTGTATTGCCGGGAGTTATGCTGCCTATCGTGTCGGGAATACCACGCTCGGAGGCTTTACGCTGTTCCTGACATTCTGCATCGGTATACGGTTCTTGCTGAAACCTGATACCCGGCCCAAGGATGGAGGCAGTACAGGCGGCAAACTCGACGCAAAAGGAATCGCCATCTCCCTGTTCTTCGGTCTCACCATAGGATTCGGCACAGGATTTGTCGGATCCGGCGGCGGCATGATGATGCTTGTCGTATTCACCCTGTTCCTTGGAATGGAACTCAAGACAGCCGTCGGTACGAGTACCTTTATCATGACTTTCACGGCGCTGATTGCTTCGGTAAGCCATATTCTGATTCATCCCGCCATCATTACGCAGCGGGGCAATGTCCTTGTGCTCTGTATGATCACCGCGACACTTTCTTCTCTTTTCAGCGCCCGGTTTGCCAATCGCGTAAAGAACCGCACTATGGGTCTCGTGACCGGTGCCGTGCTCACAATACTCGGCGCGGCTATGATCTGCCTGAATTACCGAAATTGGTTTGAACAGACCGGCATTGTCCGTTCCTCCGGCGCTGCCTTTATAAAATCATGCCTCTACCTCATCGCGGCGGCCGTGACAGCTCTCACCATTCGTTTTGTTTTCAGGAGCATACCGGGATTTATTTTCCGGAAAATACTTCATCTGGCAGCCTTTACGTCACTGATCTTTACGATTTTGATTTCGGGTCACTGGTATGACGCGAGCATCACCTTTGCGCTCTTTATCGTGATCATATGGCCTCTTCTGGCCCTTCTGGAGTCATGCAGCTGGTACGGTTCGCTCTTTGTCCAGAAGCGCTCCGGGGAAATTAAAAGCAGCCTGATCCTGATCTTCGGGATGGCTGCTGTTCTCACCTGGATTTGTTGGGGGATTCTCGGACACCGCGACATGCTGGTTGCGGCGCTCGCCATGTGGGGGTCGGGCGATGGCGCTGCCGCCATCGCGGGAACTATTTTCGGGAAGCATCATTACAAAAACAGCCGTATCGCACGCAAAACATGGGAAGGTACTGCAGCTATGGTGCTCGTTTCCGCCGCAGCCGGCATCCTCTGTCTCCTGCTTTTTTTCGGTTTGCCGCTTTCCCGGGCTTTGTTCCTTGTGCTCCCATCCGCCGTAACCGGTGCCGCAGTAGAACTCATCAGTTCCAGTGAGGCAGACACTGTCACAGTCCCTGTCAGCATTGTAATTCTGATGTGCCTTTTAATATCAGCGTAACTGTTCAGAACACTTCGCCCCGCAGTGATCTGTCAATGTCAATCATCCTCATCCTCTGTCCTTTGTAAAATCCACTGATAGCCCTTTGCCACACGGAGCGGCATGTCCTTAAAGTGATTCCCCGGATTCAGTTCAAATATCGAGTGTATGCCGCTTTCTTTGTAATGTTCGTTCAGCGTCCGGAATACCCCTTCCGTCTTCTGCAGGGCGGGGTTTTTCACCTTGCTTTCCCGGTCGCCCAATGAAAGATACATGCTTTCCGGCATCCTCTTCATGTCGCTGCGCAGCGCAAACTCTTCAAAGCCCGGAAACCACAGTGACCCGGATACACAGACGCAGCCGGAAAAGACGTCGGTCTCATACATCGACCAGAGGGCAAAGAGCCCCGCCATCGAATAGCCGGAAATGTACGAGACCGGATGATCCGCACCGAGCTGCTCCTGCGCATAAGGCACAACCGTTTCCAGGAACCATGAAAGGTACTCCGGCCCCTTCCCCGTGAAGTGATCGTTCTTTGTCACGACCGGCTCGGACGGCCACGGTGACATGCTCTGATCCCAGCAGGCCCCGGATACCGTCACCAGATGGAACGGTCTGCATCCCAGTTTCCCGCATGCCTCCAGCACCTCACTGCCGCTTTCGGAATAATCGTTGGAATAGATGACCGGAAGGTCATCGCCCTCCGCCCTGTATACTTTTATGACCATCTTATCGATTACTGTAAAAGTCCCAAGAGCCCAAGCCGGCAGGCGCCGGGCGATTGGCTGACTTTTCGTATACCTGTGATATACGGCTTGTCCGAG
>Ga0065709_1029639_pt1 | contig 14953 bp, 7 predicted proteins | sample Hoacrofraction14_2_FD_59096 | JGI IMG/M metagenome (GOLD analysis project Ga0065709, IMG submission 59096) | Hoatzin crop microbial communities from Cojedes, Venezuela, sample from fiber fraction 14 v1 | ecosystem: Host-associated > Birds > Digestive system > Esophagus > Crop | place: Venezuela...
CCCTTCGGCTTACGCGCCTCGAACAGCTCCTCGACACGGGGAAGACCCTGTGTGATATCGCCGCCGGCCACGCCGCCGGTGTGGAAGGTACGCATCGTCAGCTGCGTGCCGGGCTCACCGATCGACTGCGCCGCGATGATACCGATGGACTCACCCACCTGCACCGGCTCGCCGGTCGCCATGTTGGAGCCGTAGCACTTCGCGCAGATACCGACGCGCGAGCGGCACGTCAGGATCGAGCGGATTCGGATCTTCTTCGGCGCATGCTCATCTTCGCAGTCGACGCCGTCCGCCATGATGCGCGCGGCGCGGGCCGACGTGATCATCTGGTTGGCCTCCACGATCACCTCGCCGTTCGTGTCGCGGATCGTCTCCGCGGCGAAGCGGCCGGTGATACGCTCCTGCAGACTCTCGATCTCCGCCTTGCCGTCCACCAGTTCCCCGATGTAGCGGCCCGGGATCTCCTCGCCCTCCGCGGCGCAGTCCACCTCGCGGACGATCAGGTCCTGCGAGACATCGACCATGCGTCGGGTCAGGTAACCGGAGTCCGCGGTACGCAGCGCCGTATCGGACAGACCCTTGCGGGCGCCGTGCGCGGACATGAAGTATTCCAGAACGTCCAGACCTTCACGGAAGTTGGACTTGATCGGCAGCTCGATCGTGTGACCGGTCGTATCCGCCATCAGGCCGCGCATGCCGGCCAGCTGCTTGATCTGCTTATCGCTGCCTCGCGCACCGGAGTCCGCCATCATGAAGATGTTGTTGTATTTATCCAGGCCGTCGAGCAGCGCCTTCGTCAGCTTGTCATCCGTTTCCTTCCAGGTCTCCACGACCGAGCGGTAGCGCTCCTGCTCCGTGGACAGACCGCGGCGGAACTTGCGGTTGATCTTGTCCACCGCCTCCTGCGCCTCGCGGATCATCTCCGGCTTCTCCGGCGGGACCGTCATATCCGAGATGGACACCGTCATGCCCGCGCGGGTCGAATAGCCGTAGCCCATCGCCTTGATATCGTCGAGCACCTCGGCCGTCTTCGTCGCGCCGTGGATGTTGATGACCTTCTCGAGGATCGACTTGAGGCCCTTCTTCTTGACGAGGAAGTCGACCTCCAGCTTGAGCTCATTCTCCGGGATGCTGCGGTCGACAAACCCCAGATCCTGCGGGATGATCTCATTGAAGAGGAAGCGCCCCAGCGTCGACGAGACGATCGCGGAATGGACCTCGCCGTCCGCCATCTTCTTCTCCACGCGCACGCTGATGCGCGACTGCAGCGTCAGGCACTTGTTCTCATAGGCGAGAATGGCCTCGTTGACATTCCGGTAGATGCCGCCCTCACCGAGCGCCCCCGGCCGCTCCTGTGTCAGATAGTAAATGCCAAGCACCATATCCTGCGAAGGCACCGCCACCGGCCCGCCGTCCGACGGCTTGAGCAGGTTGTTCGGCGAGAGCAGCAGGAAACGGCACTCCGCCTGCGCCTCGACCGACAGCGGAAGGTGCACGGCCATCTGGTCACCGTCGAAGTCCGCGTTGAACGCGGTACACACGAGCGGATGCAGCTTGATCGCCTTGCCTTCCACGAGGATCGGCTCGAAGGCCTGGATACCCAGACGGTGCAGCGTGGGCGCGCGGTTCAGCATGACCGGGTGCTCGCGGATCACGTCCTCGAGGACATCCCAGACATCCGGCTCGAGGCGCTCCACCATCTTCTTGGCGTTCTTGATATTGTGGCTGATCCCGCGGGCCACCAGCTCCTTCATCACGAAAGGCTTGAACAGCTCGATGGCCATCTCCTTCGGGAGACCGCACTGGTAGATCTTCAGCTCCGGACCGACGACGATAACCGAACGGCCGGAATAGTCGACACGCTTGCCGAGCAGGTTCTGACGGAAACGGCCGGACTTACCCTTGAGCATGTCGGAGAGTGACTTCAGGGCGCGGTTGCCCGGGCCGGTGACCGGACGCCCGCGGCGGCCGTTGTCGATCAGGGCATCGACCGCTTCCTGGAGCATACGCTTTTCATTTCGAACGATGATGTCCGGCGCGCCGAGTTCGAGCAGGCGGCGCAGACGGTTGTTGCGGTTGATGATGCGGCGGTAGAGATCGTTCAGATCGCTCGTCGCGAAACGGCCGCCGTCGAGCTGCACCATCGGGCGCAGATCCGGCGGGATGACCGGGATGACCGTCAGGATCATCCATTCCGGACGGTTGCCGGACTCGCGGAACGCCTCCGCGACCTCCAGGCGCTTGACGATCTTCAGCTTCTTCTGGCCGGAGGAGGCTTCCATCTCTTCTTTCAGGCGGCTGGTCATCTCATCGAGGTCGATGCTCTCGAGGAGCTCCTTGATGGCCTCGGCGCCCATGCCCGCGCGGAACTTGTCGCCGTAGGCCTGCCGCGCCTCCTGATATTCCTTCTCCGAGATGATCTGCTTGTACTGCAGACCGGTCTCGGCGCTCATGCCGTCCTTCGACACGCCCGGGCCCGGATCGAGCACGATGTAGCTGGCAAAGTACAGGACCTTCTCCAACTGCTTCGGCGTAATGTCCAGGATCAGGCCGATCCGGGACGGGATTCCCTTAAAATACCAGATGTGCGAGACCGGCGCAGCCAGCTCGATGTGGCCCATACGTTCACGGCGCACACTGGACTTCGTGACCTCGACGCCGCAGCGGTCGCAGATGACGCCCTTATAGCGGATCTTCTTATACTTACCGCAGTGGCACTCCAGGTCCTTGCTCGGTCCGAAGATCCGCTCACAGAAGAGGCCGTCCGTCTCCGGCTTCAGCGTTCTGTAGTTGATCGTCTCCGGTTTCTTCACCTCTCCGTGCGACCATTCTCTGATCCTGTCGGGGGATGCCAGACCGATCTTGATTGCATCAAATGTCATGGACTGATACACTTCATTCGTGTTTTCCGGCATTGACAGTACTCCTTTCACTCAAACTGGTCCTCAGACACGCTCACCGTCTCCGGCTCTTCTTCCTGCGCCCCGTCACCGTAGTCATCGCCGTCCTCATAGAAGTCGATGTCTCCGCTCTCGGTCATCGCCGGTGCGGCGCTGCTCTCCTCGACATCCTTCAGCTCGCCGCCGGAGAATTCCTGCGTCGTGTAGCCGTAGGAGCCGTACGACTGATTGCGATTGCTGTCCAGACGGTCCCCTTCGAGCAAATGGCGCATATCGGTCTCGCCGTAATCGACGGTCTCCATGATCTCGACCTCGGTCCCGTCGGCGCGCAGCACGCGCACATCCAGTCCGAGAGACTGCAGCTCCTTCAGGAGCACCTTGAAGGACTCCGGGATACCCGGTTCCGGAATGTTCTCGCCCTTGATGATCGCTTCGTAGGTCTTCACACGCCCGATGATATCGTCGGACTTGACCGTCAGGATCTCCTGCAGCGTGTAGGACGCGCCGTAGGCTTCGAGCGCCCAGACCTCCATCTCACCGAAACGCTGGCCGCCGAACTGGGCCTTGCCGCCGAGCGGCTGCTGCGTCACCAGCGAGTAAGGGCCGGTGCTGCGGGCATGGATCTTATCATCGACCAGATGGTGGAGCTTGAGGTAGTTCATGTGGCCGATCGTCGTCGGTCCGTCAAACGGCTCACCCGTGCGGCCGTCGCGCAGCTGCACCTTGCCGGTGCGCGAGATCTCGACGCCCTGCCACAGCTTGCGGTGATCGCGGTTGTCGGAGAGGTACTTGAGCACCTCCGGCAGCAGCTCGCCGCCGTGCTTCTCTTCGAATTCCTCCCACGTCAGGTTGACATAGTCGTTCGCCAGCTCCAGCGTGTCCTGGATATCCTTCTCGTTCGCACCGTCGAAGACCGGCGTCGAGACATTGAAGCCCAGCGCCATGGCCGCCAGCGACAGATGGATCTCCAGCACCTGCCCGATATTCATACGGGACGGCACGCCCAGCGGGTTCAGCACGATGTCCAGCGGACGCCCGTTCGGCAGGAACGGCATGTCCTCCACCGGGAGCACGCGGGACACAACACCCTTGTTTCCGTGACGGCCGGCCATCTTGTCACCGACCGAGATCTTTCTCTTCTGCGCGATGTAGATGCGCACCGACTCGTTCACGCCCGGCGAGAGCTCGTCGTCATTGTCGCGGGTGAAGACCTTCGCGGCCACGACGATACCGTACTCACCGTGCGGCACCTTCAGCGACGTATCACGCACTTCTCTGGCTTTCTCTCCGAAAATGGCACGGAGCAGCCGCTCCTCCGCCGTGAGCTCGGTCTCGCCCTTGGGCGTCACCTTCCCCACTAAGATGTCACCGGCGCGCACTTCCGCACCGATCCGGATGATACCGCGCTCGTCGAGATCCTTGAGTGCGTCGTCGCCCACGCCCGGCACGTCGCGGGTGATCTCTTCCGGCCCGAGCTTCGTGTCGCGCGATTCACATTCATACTCTTCGATATGGACCGACGTGTAGACATCGTCCATGACGAGGCGCTCGCTCAGCAGAACGGCATCCTCGTAGTTGTAGCCTTCCCAGGTCATGAACCCGATCAGCGGGTTCTTGCCGAGCGCCAGCTCCCCGTTGTGGGTGGAGGCGCCGTCCGCGATGACATCGCCGGCCTTCACCGTGTCGCCCTTCGTGACGATCGGGCGCTGGTTGTAGCAGTTGCTCTGGTTGCTGCGGACGTACTTGCGCAGATGGTACTCATCCTTGTCGCCGTCCTCGGTGCGGATGATGATGCGGTTCGCCTCCGAGCGCTCGACAACGCCGCCGCGCCTGGCGACGATACACACGCCCGAGTCGACGGCCGCCTTGACTTCCATACCGGTACCGACGACCGGCGCTTCCGTCGTGAGCAGCGGCACGGCCTGACGCTGCATGTTGGAGCCCATCAGCGCGCGGTTCGCATCGTCGTTCTGCAGGAACGGGATGAGGGCCGTCGCGACCGAGAACACCATCTTCGGGGACACGTCCATGAAGTCAAACGCGCTCTGGTCGTATTCCTGCGTCTCATCGCGGAAACGGCCGGACACGTTCTTATTGATGAAATAGCCATTCTCGTCGAGCGGCGTATTCGCCTGCGCGACATGGTAATTATCCTCTTCGTCCGCCGTCATGTACACGACTTCGTCGGTGACGCGGGCGTGACCCGGCTCGGACTGATCCACCTTGCGGTACGGCGCCTCGACGAAGCCATACTGGTTGATCCGCGCGTAGCAGGCCAGCGAGTTGATCAGACCGATGTTCGGACCTTCAGGGGTCTCGATCGGGCACATTCTCCCGTAATGGGAATAGTGCACGTCGCGGACCTCGAATCCGGCACGGTCTCTGGACAGACCGCCCGGGCCCAGGGCCGACAGACGGCGCTTGTGCGTCAGCTCGGACAGCGGGTTGTTCTGGTCCATGAACTGGGACAGCTGCGAGGAGCCGAAGAACTCCTTGACCGCCGCCGTCACCGGCTTGATGTTGATCAGGGACTGCGGCGTGATGCCGTCCGGCTCCTGTGTGGTCATGCGCTCGCGCACGACGCGCTCCAGACGGGACAGGCCGATCCGGTACTGGTTCTGCAGCAGCTCGCCGACCGCACGGATACGGCGGTTGCCCAGATGGTCGATATCATCCTCGTTGCCGATGTGGTACTCCAGATGCATGTTGTAGTTGATCGACGCCAGGATGTCTTCCTTCGTAATGTGCTTCGGGATCAGCAGCGCCACGCGGTCGCGGATCGCTTCCTTGCGCTCCTCGATTCCCTCGTACTCCTCCAGGATCTTCTTCAGCTCCGGATAGTAGACGAGCTCGGTGATGCCGACCTCCTCCGGATCCACGTCCACATAGTGTCTCAGATCGACCATCTTGTTGGACAGGACGCGGACGTTGCGCTCCTCCGCCGTGACGACGACGTACGGCACGGCCGCGTTCTGCAGCTCGTCCGCGAGCTCACGCGTCACCTTCGTGCCGGCCTCCGCCAGGACTTCGCCGGTCTCCGTGTCGATGACATCCTCGGCCAGTGTGTGTCCGGTGATCCGGTTGCGGAACATCAGCTTCTTGTTGTATTTATACCGGCCGACCTTCGCGAGGTCATAGCGCCGCGGGTCGAAGAACATCCCCGTGATCAGGGTCTCCGCGCTCTCGACCGCCAGCGGCTCGCCGGGACGGATCTTCTTGTACAGTTCGAGCAGGCCTTCGCTGTAGTTGGTCGCCGTATCCTTCTCCAGCGTTGCCAGGATCTTCGGCTCCTCGCCGAACAGCTCCAGGATCTCAGCGTTGGAGCCGATGCCCATCGCACGGATCAGCACGGTGACCGGGACTTTTCTCGTCCGGTCCACACGCACGCTGAACACGTCGTTGGAGTCGGTCTCGTACTCAAGCCACGCGCCGCGGTTCGGGATGACCGTGCAGGCGAAGAGCTCCTTGCCGAGCTTATCGCGCGTGCGGGTATAGTAGATGCCCGGGGAGCGGACCAGCTGGCTGACGATGACACGCTCTGCGCCGTTGATCACGAAGGTTCCGGTATCTGTCATCAGAGGTAAGTCGCCCATGAAGATCTCATGCTCGCTGATCTCGTCGTTCTCCCGGTTGTGGAGTCTGACCCGCGCTTTCAGCGGCGCCGCATAGGTCGCGTCGCGTTCCGCACATTCTTCGATCGTATACTTCACGTCGTGCTCGTACAGCTTGAAATCGATGAATTCCAGGCTGAGCTTGCCGCTGTAATCCTCGATCGGGGATATGTCGTCGAACGCCTCTTTCAGTCCTTCCGTGAGAAACCACTGATACGAATTCTTCTGAACTTCGATCAGGTTCGGCATCTCGAGAACCTCTTCCTGACGCTGGAAACTCATGCGGAAACTTCTGCCATTCTGAATCGGGCGAATCCTGTTTTTTTCCATCTAACGTCTCACCTCTGTCTTTCTGCAGTGCCCATAAACATACTCCGGCTCCCGGCCCCGGAGAAGAGCCGGTTATGACCATCCGCCGAAAAGGGCGCAGTTACCCCTTTAGACGCAATCATGGCAATAATGCACCCTACATCATACCACCCGGGGATTTTGGCGTCAATTGGAAATTTCTTTTTTTCGCCGGGCGGGCGAGGATGTTTGCGAGGGATGGTGCGGGACGGACGGCCGGAGTGAGGGCGGGCGGCCTGTGTACCACTGGCCGGACGTAAAAAGGGGCCCCTGCGGGGCCCCTCGGTATCTTCGGGTGATCAGAAATCAACTTCCGTATCGTAGTAGCAGCACTTGAGCAGCTTCTCCATCTCCTCCTGCGTCGGGATGCGCGGGTTGGAGCCGGTGCAGGCGTCGCCGATGGCGCGTTCTGCGATGCCGGACAGGCGGTCGAGGAAGACCTCCTCCGGCACGAAGCCCTGCTCGGTCGGATAGGAATCCGCGCCGTAGTTCTTAATGCAGTGCGGGATGTTCAGGGCGTCGTTCATGCCGCGCAGCACCTCGATGAGGGCGCGCACCTTGGCGTCTTCATTTGCGCCGTCGAGGTGCATGTAGTCGGCGATGACGGCGTAGCGCCTGCGGGCCGTCTCATCCTTCGCGTTGAAGGCGATGACCTTCGGCAGGTACATGGCGTTGGCCGCGCCGTGAATGATGTGCGCGCCGTAATCCGCGAACACCGCACCGGTCTTGTGGGCCATTGAGTGCACGATGCCGAGCAGCGCGTTCGAAAATGCCATGCCCGCAAGACACTGCGCGGAGTGCATCCGGTCGCGCGCTTCCATGTCACCGTTGTAGCTCGGGACAAGATCCTGCTGGATCATCTCGATCGCGTGGATCGCGAGCGGATCCGTGAAGGCACTGTTGGCGGTGGAGACGTAGGCTTCGATCGCGTGCGTGATCGCGTCCATGCCGGTGTGGGCGACCAGCTTCTTCGGCATCGTCTCGGCCAGCTCCGGATCGACGATCGCCACGTCCGGCGTGATCTCGAAGTCCGCGATCGGGTACTTGGTCCCGTCGGCGTAGTTGGTGATGATCGAGAAAGCCGTCACCTCGGTCGCCGTGCCGGAGGTCGAGGAGATCGCGCAGAAGTGTGCTTTCTTGCGCAGCTGCGGGATGCCGAACACCTTGCACATATCTTCGAAGGTGCAGTCCGGATACTCGTACTTGATCCACATGGCCTTCGCCGCGTCGATCGGCGAGCCGCCGCCGATGGCCACGATCCAGTCGGGCTCGAACTTCAGCATGGCCTCCGCGCCGCGCATGACGGTCTCGACCGACGGGTCGGATTCGATTCCCTCAAACAGCTCGACTTCCATGCCGGCTTCCTTCAGATACTGTTCCGCCCGCTGCAGGAATCCGCCGCGCTTCATCGACCCGCCGCCGACGCAGATCATCGCTCTCTTCCCCTGCAGATGCTTCAGTTCCTCCAGCGCACCCTTGCCATGATAGATATCTCTCGGTAACGTAAATCTCGCCATGCCGCATCCTCTCCTTTCCCTGATCCGAATCATCACGCAGTCCCCGCGCACACCGCACTCAGGCCGCCGGTGGCTGTGTCCCCGACCGCTGCCGGAATTCTCAGCAGAATGTACTTTGTTTTCTTCCCGGTGGCTGATGTGATTCTTTCGGATAAACTCGTTATTATTTTAACGCATCAGTAGAATGATAGCACTCTTTTCTGCATACGTCAACCCAATCAAAAAAGGGCAGCCGCCTGCACTTTCGTGCAGAGCGGCTGCCCTCACAATCCGGATCTGTGCCCGGCGCAATTCTTACTTCAGGGTGACCTTCGCGCCCTCAGCTTCGAGCTTAGCCTTCAGATCGTCAGCCTCAGCCTTGGAAGCACCTTCCTTGATTACCTTCGGAGCGGAGTCAACGACATCCTTCGCATCCTTCAGGCCCAGGCCGGTCGCCTCACGGACAACCTTGATGACCTTAACCTTGTTCGGGCCAACCTCAGTCAGCTCGACATCAAACTCGGTCTTCTCCTCAGCTTCCTCAGCAGCGCCCGCGCCGGCACCCGCAGCGACGACAACACCCGCAGCAGCGGAAACACCGAACTCTTCCTCGCAGGCCTTGACCAGCTCGTTCAGTTCAAGAACAGTCAGTTCCTTAATCGCATCAATAAACTCAGCAGTAGTAAGCTTTGCCATGATTATATCCTCCTCAATTCATTTTTGTATCTGATCGTTCAGGTGTAACTGTTCAGAACGCTTCGCTGAACAGTTACGCATCGGACGAAGCTTCGCATTCCAATTCGTCCGATGCTGCCGAATATACTTTATCAGTACGCCCTCAGCAGCAAGTGCTTCGGGCTGTCCCAAACAGTTACGTTCAGGATCATATATATTCGGATCATTCAAGATCGTACCGGTCCGTCCGACATCCGTCGGCAGGGCCGGGGTGCCGGACCGTTCATCCGGCGTCGCGTGCGGTCCAATCCGAGATAAATCAGCATGGACCGGGGCCGGACCCTCATCCGGCGGCGCGTGCGGTCCTTCCGGATTCACCGGAGCGGCCGCTTCTGCCGGATCACTCATCCGGCGTCGCGTGTGCGGATCAGGCCTCGGCCGGCGCTTCGGCTGCGGCTTCTGCCGGAGCCTCGGCCGGAGCTGCCTGCGCAGCGCCGCCGTCCTTCTCGGCAATCTGCTTGATCACACGTGCGAAGTTCGCGATCGGCGACTGCATGGAGCCAAACAGTCTGCCAAGCAGTTCTTCTCTCGACGGGACAGTAGCCAGAGCGGCGACAGCCTTCTCGTCGTAGTAGTTGCCTTCCACGATACCGCCGATCATCTTCACCGTCGGGTTAGCCTTCAGGTGCTTGGAGATGATGCGGGCCGATGCCGTCGCGTCATCCTTCGAGATCGCGATGGCGTTCGCGCCGTTCAGCTGCTCGCACAGCGGCTCGAACTCCGTACCCTTGAACGCGAAGTTCATCATCGTGTTCTTGTACACCTTATAGGTGATGCCGGCTTCACGAAGTTCCTTACGAAGAGCCGTATCGCCTGCCACGTTGATTCCGCTGTAGGAAACCAGGATAACGGAAGCCGCATCCTTCACGTTCGAAGCGATCTCTTCAACCACGGGTTTCTTCAATTCCACTTTTGCCATGAACCATTACCTCCTTATAGATTCTGCTGCAGCTTCCCGCTGCTGCACGGGTAATGACCGCTCAAAAGAAAGCCTCCCCGCGAAGACAGGGAGGCACAAAATTTCATACGGAAATCTCACTCCTCGGCAGGCGGTCTCCCATTATACCCCGCACACGCGGCGCACCTGCTGTCTTCGGCAGTCATCCTTGCCAATCTACCATACCCGTCCGAACGTGTCAATCCCCAAAATATTAAAACGCCAGCACCGCCACGCCGTATCCGCCGAGCGCCAGCTCTCCCTGCACGGTTTCGCCGCTGCCGACATTCTCCATCGGCTGCTTCACCTGCACCGTGACCGCGTCCGGGCTGTAGTTGAGCACGAACAGGAAGCGCTTCCCGGCCCCGTTCTTCCGCACCTCGATCTCCGTGCACGCCGGCGCTTCGACATATCCGGCGTACGGCTCTGCCGCGCCGAGCTTCTCCAGGAACACCTTCGCGCTCTCCTCGGTAAAAGCCGCGCCGTAGTAATAGCACTTCCCGTCGCCGAGCTCGTTGACGGTCAGCCCCGGCGCCCCGGCATAGTAGATGCCCTCATACCGCCCGAGCACCCGCGCGCTCGTCTCCGCCTCCGGCACGCCGGCCGCCCGGTCGCTGTCGGAGATCCCCAGCTGATCATTGAACAGCGCCGCCTCCAGCTTCACGCCGTCCCAGTCGATGACCGCGTGTTTCTCATCCGGCGGTACCATCGTGTACTCCGGAATGTCCGCGCCGCTCACTCCGCGCAGCAGCCCCGGCAGCTTCTCGCTGACGCAGATGCCGTTCATATCCTTCTGTCCGCTCCGGCAGCCGAGGATCAGCGTGCCGCCGCGCCGCACATATTCTTCGAGCAGCGCCGCCCGCTCTCTCGTCATGATCAGCGGATGCGCATACACGAGCACCTGATACTTCAGCAGATCCTCCACTGTCGTATAGTGCGCGGCATTCTCCGGATCCCGCCGGTCCGCGTCCGCGGCATCCTCCGCCGTCTCACCGGCAGCTTCAATATCCGGCTGCATCCGGAGATAGAGAAAATCCATCGGCGTGTGCGTATGCTGGCAGGCCTTAAACCACGCCATCTGGCTCGGCCACTCGATCCGGTTATGCCATGCGTCGACCTGACTGTCCCAGATATTATCGTAGTCTTTCACGTACGCGATCTGCGCCTCGCAGCGCGCCCCCGTGAGCCCGGCCGCCGTCAGCTTCTCAAAGAGCGCATGGGCCGAGCGCACCTCGGCAAGTCTCCGGGTATCGCGCCCCGAGTAATCCAGGATCCCGTGCCAGTAGATCTCCGTCCCGAACCGGCACGTCCTCCACCGGAAATACGATACATAATCCGCCCCGTTAGCCACACTCTGCATCGTCCACAGCAGCATCTGGCCGGGTCGGGGCGTGCCGGCGCACATGCCGTTGCTCCACCCATTTGCGCCCGACTGCTGTTCCATGATGCCGAAGACCGGGCTCACCGCGCGGACATCCGCGAGGTTCCGGCTCCAGGCGCGGTCGCGGAGCGCGTCCTCCGCCGGGTCGTATATCGTGACCAGGTAGGCGAAGTTCGGATAGGTGTCGTACGTCAGGAAGTCCAGGCTCTCGCCGGTCATCCGGTGATTGTCGAGATGGCCGAACATCCCGTTGGTCGTGATGAAATCGCCCGGCTTGATGTACCGGCGCAGGATGTCGCTCTGCAGGCGCGCAAAGCGGCAGGCGCTGTCCGAGACGAAACGGATGTAGTCCAGCACCCGGTGCGGATTCGTGTTGCTGCTCAGCGTCTTCTGCGGAATGTGGACCTCGTCGAACGAAGTGTAGGTCTGGTTCCAGAAGACCGTCCCCCAGGCCTCGTTCAGCGCGTCCACGGTCCCGTACTTATTCACGAGGAAATGCCGGAAGGCCTCATCATCGCTCTTCGAATAGAACTCGTCCTTCTCACAGTTGATCTCGTTGTCGATCTGCCAGCCGATGATGGCCTTATGCGGCGCGTAGTGAGCGGCGGACTGCTCCGTGATACGCGCGCACAGCTCCTGATATTTCGGCGAGTTGTAATTGTAGTGCCGTCTGGCCCCGTGCCGGTACAGGTTCCCGTCGATATCCGCGTTCAGCGTCTCCGGATATTTCTCCGTCAGCCAGGCCGGCGGCGTCGCGGTCGGGGTGCAGAAGATGACCTTCATGCCCTCCTCGAGGGCCAGGTCCAGAAACCGGTCAAAGAAACTGAAATCAAATTCCCCTTCCCGCAGCTCGATCTTGCTCCAGGCAAACTCCGCGATCCGGATGACCTCGATCCCGCACTCCAGCATGCGCCGCAGGTCCTCCCGCCACATACTCTCATCCCAGTGCTCCGGGTAATAACAGGTTCCGAGGGTCATCGCATCGATATTCAGTGCACTGCTCATACTCCGTCTCCTTATTCAGCTCATTTGTCCGGCCGCCGGCGTGTCTTCGGTCATCCGGGTCCGGGCCGTCCGCGGCTGCGCCCCATGCCGCCGCACCCGCCGGCCGTTCACATCAAGTGCATGCTACTCCTTCACCGCGCCGGCCGTCAATCCCGACATGAACAGCTTCGAGGCGCACAGGAAGATGATGAGCAGCGGCAGCACCGCGCAGGTGCTGGCCAGCATCATGGCACCGTAATCCGTTCCGCGGTCACCGACCATCGTCCGCAGCAGCAGCGGCAGCGTCAGATACTTCTCCTTGCGCAGGATCAGCATCGGCTGCATGAAGTCATTCCACACATTGACAAACTGCATGATGCCGAGCGAGGCATACGCCGGCTTGAGCACCGGTGCGATCACGCGGAAGAAGATCGTCCACTCGGAGCAGCCGTCGATCCGCGCCGCCTCGATCAGCGCCGTCGGCACATTATTCGTACAGTACTGCCGCATCCAGTAGATACCGAACGCATTCGCCGCGCTCGGGATGATCAATGCCTTGAAGTCATTCAGCCAGTGCAGGCGGGACATCATGATGAACCACGGAATGACACCGGCTGTGAACGGGATCATCATCGTGCCGAGCAGAATAGCGAACAGCACCTTGCGTCCCGGAAAATCGTACACCGCGAATGCATACCCGCCGATCGAGCAGAAGAACAGCACCAGCACCACGTTGCTGACCGTCACGATACAGCTGTTCCGAAGAGAGCGAAGGAAATCAATCTCTTCATTCATGTTCTTAAAGTTTTCGAGCAGATTCGTTCCGAACCACATATACGGCGGGAACGAATAGATCTCACTGGTGGTGCGCGTCGACATGACAAACATCATATAAAATGGCAGCAGCATGATCAGGGCCACCAGAATCAGGATGAAATACAGCGTGATCTTCCGGCCGATGCGCCCGCTCAGGCACAGGATGACCAGCACGGCGATCAGGGCCAGAAGGAAGATAATTAATTTAATCATCGATGACGTGTTTCCTCCTTTCCGGTCTGTCTGCCGACACCTTGTTGACGAAAATGGATATAATGACCGTCATCACGGTGATCACATACGCCACCGCCGAGGCGTAACCGTACGCCGTTCCGCCCTGCGGCGCCTTGTTCAGCAGGTAAGTCATCAGGGTCAGGCCGCCGTTGTTGATGCCGCCGGTCCAGCTCTGGCCGGTGAGGATGAACGGCTCGGTAAAGAGGTTGAACATACCCATCGTCGACTGCACGATCGTAAAGACAATGATCGGCTTCAGCAGCGGAATGCAGATGCTGAACATCATCCGGGTATAGCCGGCACCGTCGATCCGGGCCGCCTCGTAGATGTCATTGCTGATGCCCTGCATGCCGGCCAGGTAGATGACCATGTTCCAGCCGATCCATTTCCACGAGAACATGACGATGACCGCCACCTTGATGAGACTCCCGTTTCCGCCCAGCCAGTTGATATTCGAGATGCCGAACAGGCTCAGGAACCAGTTGATCACACCATAGTTATTGCCGAACAGATTCTGGAAGATGATCGAGATCGCCACCGAGCTGGTGACCATCGGCATGAAGTAGATCGTCTTGAAGATATTCTCACCCATGACCAGCTTGGAATTCAGGATGAACGCCAGCGTCAGTCCGCCGAGAAGGATCGGGATATGGGCGATGATGCCGATCAGGAAGGTATTGCGCAGCGCCTTCCAGAAGAGCGGATCATGGAACAGATTAACGTAATTGGTGATCCCCACCATGTGCATGGTACTCATGCCGTCCCATCGCACAAAGCTCAGCAGGAATCCCGCGACGATCGGGATCAGCCCGAAGATCGCAAATAAGATATAGAAAGGCGCTATGTAGACATAGGCGACCTTATACTTCTTCAGGTTGTACAGAAATCCGCTGTGAGACTTCCGCACAGCCGCGGTGCCTGTTTTCGACAAACCCTTCCTCCTTTCCGTTATGAACGACGCGCCGGGAACACTGCCGTTCCCCGCAAATGCTGACAAAAACTGCCGCCGGCATGTACCGGCGGCAGTCAGACTCACCGCAGAACGAACCATTCCGCGGCAGTGAGTTTCTCACTCTTCCCACACGCCCGCGTCTTTCAGCACCTGAATCTGCTGTTCCTTGACTTCCGCGCAGGCCGTCTCGATATTCTCAGCCAGCAGGCTGCGGATTCCCTCGGCATCCAGCCCTTCTTCCAGGCCCTGATTGACCGACGTGAAGATCTGGCCCTCAGCGGTGGTATCCATCATGGTGTTGTTCACCGGCCTCAGATCCTTGGCAAGCTCAACCCAGAGCGCCCGCGGTGTCTGGCCGCTGAAGTACTCATCGACATAGTCCGCATAGATCGCGGTGTCATCATACGCCGGGATGTAGGCCGGGAAGTAGTCGACCGCGTTGAACATCGCGTTCTGGCCTTCCGCATCGCGCACGCTCTCCCCTTCCAGCAGCTTCGGGCTGATGCGGATCACCCGCTTCGTATTCCGGTGCTCGATCAGGTCGATCAGCATATCCGCC
>Ga0065709_1000124_pt1 | contig 14949 bp, 9 predicted proteins | sample Hoacrofraction14_2_FD_59096 | JGI IMG/M metagenome (GOLD analysis project Ga0065709, IMG submission 59096) | Hoatzin crop microbial communities from Cojedes, Venezuela, sample from fiber fraction 14 v1 | ecosystem: Host-associated > Birds > Digestive system > Esophagus > Crop | place: Venezuela...
TGTGCGTAATTTACACGATTGCTAACGTCAAGGAGTACACGCCCGAGCAAATGAGCGAGTACCAAGCTGCTGCCCGCGGCGAGAGCACTGGCACTGCCACCAAGGCTGTCGAGGCCACGTTCGACCGCCAGCACGCATGGCGCGTGTTCTTCCAGGTGGGTCTGGTACAATTCTTCTGCTGGGCTGCGTTCATGTACATGTGGACCTACACCAACGGCACCATCGCCGACCGCGTGTGGGGCTCGAGCGACCCGTCGAGTGCTGGCTATCAAGATGCTGGTAACTGGGTGGGCGTGCTGTTTGCCGTGCAAGCCATCGGTAGTGTGCTGTGGGCCATGGTACTGCCCATGTTCAAGAACGTGAAGATGGCTTACGCTGTGAGCCTCGTCATCGGTGGCATCGGCTTTGCCTGGGCACCATTCTGCACCAACCAGTATGTGCTGTTTGTTCCCTACCTGCTCATCGGTGTTGCATGGGCTGCGATGCTGGCCATGCCGTTCACGCTGGTGACCAACGCCTTTGAGGGCAGCACCCGCATGGGCACTGCGCTGGGCCTGTTCAACTGCACGATTTGCATCCCGCAGATTGTAGCTGCTGCCCTGGGTGGCTTGCTGCTCAAGTGCTTCCACAGCGACCAAGGCAACATGCTCATTCTCGCTGGCATCCTGCTGTGCGTGGGCGCCCTGTGCGTCTTCCTCATCGAGGACCGCAAGAAACGCCTCGCCTAAACACATTATATAAATAGGCATCATCACAGGGTGCCCCAGCCGGTTACAACGCTGGGGCACCCTGTTACTATCCGTCCCCTACGGATGAAGGAACGGCAAAAGAATGGAGCATGGGGGACAACCCCATCGGGGTTGACTTGACCTACCCCCAGGCTGAGCGGTGAGCGCCAGCGAATCGCGAATCCTGGGGCAGGGACCACCAACTAACTCGTTCCCCGAAGGGGCACACCTGCACATTCAATTGCCTAATTTACAGAAAAGTGGACCTCTTCGAGGGCCCATTATAGGAGAGGGCTGAACCCCAGGACTCGTTCCTCACTACGTTCGTCACTCGGCCTGGGGGTAGGTTAAGTCAACCCCTGCGGGGTTGTCCTCCTCACTCGATTCTTATTTTTACATCGTTTATCCCCTACCCTGCGAGCGGGGCTGAAAAGGGGGCGGGAAGTTGCAATCGTTTGCACGGTTTATTTGCAAGTTGAGACGCNGCGGGAGCGACAATTGTGTGGCAAATGTGCTAATTTTGAGACAAAATTAAAAACTAATATCCACAATACATGAAAATTAAATTTAACTTGGAATATCAAACCGTATTCGGTGAAGATATTATGCTCAATGTGCTCAGTGCCGATGGNGAGAGCGTGACTCGTCACGCGATGAAGACCAGCGACAACGGACGCACATGGCGTTGCGAGACAATGGAGCCCGCTGGTCAGGTAGTAGACTANTACTACAGCGTGGTGCGCGACGGCGTGGAAGTGCGCAGCGAGTGGACGGTGGTTCCCCACCGCNTGGACCTGAACGTGAACAAGGCCACGCGCTACACGACCTACGACCACTGGAACGACATCCCCGAGGACAGCTACCTCTACTCGTCGGCCTTTACCGACTGCGTAGCACGCCGTGAAATCAGTAAGCCCGAGCAGGCTAAAACGGCCCGCACGGTGATTCTGAAGGTGCGTGCGCCGCAACTGCACTCGGGCGAACGCCTGGCTGTGGTGGGCAACGAGCCCGCACTGGGCGACTGGAACGCTACGCTGGCCGTCAACATGGTCGAGCACAACTACAACGAGTGGATGGCNGTGCTCGATGCCGAGCAGTTCCGCAAAGCCATCATCGAATTTAAATTCATCATCCGCAACAGCGAGGGCCGCGCCCTGCTGTGGGAAAACGGNGACAACCGCACCATCTTCCTGCCCGCGCTGAAAGACGGCGAGGTGGTTTCCTACGACCTGATGCAGGCCTACTTCCCGCTGTATCCCTGCAAGATTGCAGGAACCGTGGTGCCCATCTTCTCGCTGCGCACCGCCGGCAGCTACGGCGTGGGTGACTTTGGCGACCTGATGACGATGATTGACTGGGTGGCACAGACCGAGCAACGCGCCCTGCAAGTGCTTCCNATCAACGACACCACCATCACNGGTTCGTGGACCGATAGCTANCCCTACAACAGCATCAGCATCTANGCCCTGCATCCGCAGTACCTCGACNTGCGCCAGNTNCCNGCCCTGAAGGACAAGAAGCGCGCTGCCGAGTTCGAGACCCTGCGTCAGGAACTGAATGCGCTGCCGCAAATCGACTACGAGCGCGTNAACCGCGCGAAACGCGAATACATGGAACTCATCTTTGCGCAAGAGGGCGCCGAGGTGCTCAAGAGCGATGAGTTNAAGAAATTCTTCACNNCCAACAAAGACTGGCTCGTGCCTTACGCAGCATTCTGCCACTATCGCGACCTCTATGGCACCGCCACGTTCTCGCGTTGGCCCGACCATCACACGTTGAGCGACGAGGAGCGNACCGCCATGGGCAACTCGCGCACCAAGCTCTATCGCGAGGTATCTTACTGGTACTTTGTGCAATACTACCTCGACAAGCAGATGCGCCGCGCCCACGAGTANGCGCTCGAGCATCAAGTCATCCTCAAGGGCGACATCCCCATCGGCATCAGCCGCGATGGCGTCGAGGCTTGGGTAGANCCTAAATACTTCAACCTCAACGGACAAGCGGGTGCTCCGCCCGATGCATTCTCGACCAACGGCCAGAACTGGGGCTTCCCCACCTACAACTGGGACGCCATGCTTGCCGANGGCTGCTCGTGGTGGGTAAAGCGCTTCCGCAAGATGGCCGAGTACTTTGATGCCTACCGCATCGACCACGTGCTGGGCTTCTTCCGCATCTGGGAAATTCCCATCGACGCTGTGCANGGTCTGCTGGGCCAGTTCTCGCCCTCGCTGGGCATGAGTGCCGACGAAATCCGTGGCTACGGCCTCAACTTCCANGAGGAGTTGATGACCACGCCGTTTATCGCCGACTGGGTGCTCGACCGCGTGTTTGGCAAGCATGCCGACAAGGTGCGCACGACCTACGTCGAGCGCGTTCACGACGACATCTACCGCATGCGTCCCGAGTATGACACGCAGCGCAAGGTCGAGGCCGCGTTCAAGGGCAAGGAGAGCGACGACGACATCTGGATTCGCGACGGGCTGTATGCCCTCATCAGCGACGTGCTGTTCCTGCGAGACCGCAAGAATCCCAACCTGTTCCACCCGCGCATCTCGGTGCAGTTTGACTTCATCTACGAGGCCCTGTGGGACAACGACAAGGCAGCGTTCAACAAACTCTATAACGACTACTACTATCGCCGCAACAACGACTTCTGGTACCACGAGGCGATGAAGAAGCTGCCCAAGCTGGTCGAGGCAACACGCATGCTCGTGTGCGCCGAGGACCTGGGTATGGTGCCCGATTGCGTGGCNTGGGTGATGAACGAACTGCGCATCCTGAGTCTCGAAATCCAGTCGATGCCCAAGGACAACCACCTCAAGTTTGGCAACCTCAACAACAACCCCTATCGCTCGGTGGCTACCATTTCGACCCACGACATGCCCACCCTGCGTCAGTGGTGGGACGAGGACTGGGACCGCACGCAAGAGTACTACAACAGCGTGCTGTGGCGCGGCGATGCTGCTCCGCACCCGCTGCCCGGCTGGCTCGCCGACGACATCGTGCGTAACCACNTGAACTCGCCCTCGATGCTGTGCTTGCTCTCGCTGCAAGACTGGCTGTCGATTGACGACGAGTTGCGCCTGCCCGACCCCAATGGCGAGCGCATCAACATTCCTGCTAACCCGCGCCACTACTGGCGTTATCGCATGCACCTCAACATCGAGGACNTGATGAAGGCCGATGCCTTTAACAACAAGGTGAAAGACCTGATTACGCAAAGTGGACGCAAATGAAACGTTATCTGATTGCTGGGGCGGCGCTCGTCGTCGCCCTTTTATTGAGCCATCGCGCTATGGCCGCTGACGANATGAGATACACGCCGCAAAGNACCACCTTCAACCTAACGACGCTGAAGGACGCTACCGCGGTGAAACTGCGCCTTTATGACCAGGGGCTGGGCGGCAAGGCNCGCAAGACNGTGGCCATGCGCCGCGACAGCGAGGGCCAGTGGAGCACCACCGTCAAGGGCGACCTCAAGGGCAAGTTCTACACCTTCCAGGTGCAGTACCCNGGCAAGAAACTCGATGAGACACCGGGCATCTGGGCCAAGGCGGTGGGCGTCAACGGACGTCGCGCGGCTGTGGTCGACATGCGCCTCACCGACCCCGCTGGCTGGCAAAACGACCGCCGTCCGGCGATTCCTGCCGATGGGCTNGTGCTCTATGAGATGCANCACCGCGACTTCTCGATTGACGCCAGTGGCGGCTTCGAGCACCCNGGTAAGTTCCTGGCGCTCACCGAGCCGCGTGCCATTGAGCACCTGAAACGNCTGGGCGTCAACGCGGTGCACATCCTCCCNTCGTTCGACTACGCCTCGGTCGACGAGACGCGCCTCGACGTGCCGCAGTATAACTGGGGCTACGACCCGGTGAACTACAACGTTCCCGAGGGCAGTTACTCGACCGACCCCACCGACCCCGTGGTGCGCATCCGCGAGTTCAAGCAGATGGTGCAAGCCCTGCACAGCGCGGGCATCAAGGTCATCCTCGACGTGGTCTATAACCACACGTTTAACATCGATGGCAGCAACTTCCANCTNACTTGCCCCGACGAGTTNTTCCGCCGCAATGCCGANGGCAGCTACAGCAACGGCTCGGGCTGCGGCAACGAGACGGCAAGCGAGCGCGAGATGATGCGCCAGTTCATGATTGAGAGCGTGCTCTACTGGGTCAATGAGTACCACATCGATGGCTTCCGCTTTGACCTAATGGGCGTTCACGACATCACCACGATGAACCTCATCCGCAAGGCTGTCGACGAGGTCGACCCGGGTGTCTACATCTATGGAGAGGGCTGGAGCGCTGGTGGCTGCGCACTGCCTGGCGAGCAACTGGGCATGAAGGCTAATGTGAAGCAGATGCCTCGCATTGCGGCCTTCAGCGACGACATCCGCGACGGCCTGCGCGGTCCGTGGGACAGCGACAGCAAGGCTGCCTTCCTGGGCGGCGTTGTGGGCCTCGAGGAAAGCATCAAAATGGGCATCGCTGGCGCCATCGACCACCCGCAAATCGACTATAGCAAAGTTAATTACAGCAATCAAGCATGGGCACTCGAGCCCACGCAGATGATTAGCTATGTGAGCTGCCACGACGATATGTGTCTGGTGGACCGCCTGCGTGCCAGCGTCCCCGGCATCACCACCGATGAACTCATCCGCCTCGACCTGCTGGCTCAAACGGCGGTGTTCACCTCGCAGGGTGTACCGTTCATGCTCAGCGGTGAGGAGATGCTGCGCACCAAGCAAGGCGTGCACAACAGCTACAACTCGCCCGACAGCATCAACCACCTCGACTGGAACAACCTGGAGCGTTACCCGCAGGTGATGGACTACTACAGCAACCTCATCGCCATGCGCAAGACTCACCCCGCCTTCCACATGGGCAAGGCCGAGCTCGTGAAGCGTTACCTGGAGTTCCTGCCCGGCGGTGACCTGCTGGTGGCCTTCCACATCAAGGGTGGCCTCAAGAGCGAAGGCATCGACGAGAGTTGGGGCGACATCTATGTGGCGCTGAACGCTGCCAAGAGCGCTCGCACCATCACTGTTCCCGCAGGCCGCTACACGGTGGTGTGCCGCAACGTGGTGTGCGACCCCGCTGGCATCGCGACCATCGAGGGTGGCAAGGTGACCGTACCTGCGCAATCGGCGCTCATCTTCCACAACTAATCCCAAATGCATATTCAATAACCCTTCACCTCTAAATAAGCAATGAAAAAGACGATATTACTGACCTTGATGGCAGCCGCCCTGAGCGCTCAAGCCGCAGTCAACATCGACCGCATCGAGCCCACCGACTGGTATGTGGGCCTCAAGAACCCGCAACTGCAACTCATGGTCTACGGCAAGGACATCCGTCAAGCCGATGTGAAGACTAACTACGCGGGCGTGACCATCGACAGCGTTGTGCGCCTAGAATCGCCCAACTACCTGCTGGTTTACCTCAACACCAGCGGGGCACGCCCGGGCACCATGCAACTCGAGTTCACCCAGGGTGGCAAGAGCCGCAAGGTGAAATATGAGTTCAAGCAGCGCTCCATGAGCGGCGACAAGCGCGTGGGCTTCACCAACGCCGACGTGCTCTACATGCTCATGCCCGACCGCTTTGCCGATGGCAATCCCAAAAACAACCAAATTGCGGGCATGGAGCGTTATCGCAACGACCGCTCTCAGCCCAGCCTGCGTCATGGCGGCGACATCGAGGGCATCCGTCAGCACCTCGACTACTTTAACCAACTGGGTGTCACCGCCTTGTGGGTAACGCCGGTGCTCGAGAACAACTCGCCCGACACCGACAATGGCTTCAGCACCTATCACGGCTATGCCACGACCAACTACTACCGTGTGGACCCGCGTTTTGGCACCAACGAGGAGTATAAAAGGCTGGTCGACGAGGCTCACCAGCATGGTCTGAAGGTGGTGATGGACATGATTTTTAACCACTGCGGTGACTATCACCCCTGGCTCAAGGACACTCCCAGCCACGACTGGTTCAACCAGCCCGATTACAAGAACAACTACCTGCAAACGAGCTACAAACTCACGCCCGTCCTCGATGACTACGCCAGCGAAGTCGACCTGCGCGAGACCGTTGAGGGCTGGTTCGTTCCCTCGATGCCCGACCTCAACCACCACAACGTGCATGTGATGAACTACCTGATTCAGAACAGCATCTGGTGGGTCGAGACGGTGGGCCTCGACGGCATCCGCATGGACACGTACCCCTACGCCTACGCCGATGCGATGGCACGGTGGATGAAGACGCTCGACGAGGAGTACCCCAACTTCAACGTTGTGGGCGAGACGTGGGTCATCGACCCGCCTTACACGGCAACTTGGCAGGCTCACAACAAGATGGGCAAGCCCGAGAGTTACCTGAAAACGGTGATGGACTTCTCGTTCCGCGAGTGCCTCGACAGCGCTAAGCACGAGCAGACCGATGGATGGTGGCGCGGCTATAACCGCCTGTACACCAGCTTTGTGTACGACTACCTCTATCCCGACCCGACCCATGTGATGGCGTTCATCGAGAACCACGACACCGACCGCTTCCTGGGTAACGGCCAGAACGTGCCCGTGCTCAAGCAAGCGCTGGCGATGCTGCTCACCGTGCGCCGCATCCCGCAACTCTACTACGGCACCGAGGTGCTCATGAACGGCACCAAGGAAATCACCGACGGCAACGTGCGCAAGGACTTCCCCGGTGGCTTCCCCGGCGACAAGCAAAACGCCTTTACCGCCGAGGGCCGCACCGATGCTCAGAACGACATGTTCAACTGGCTGAGCCGCCTGCTCCACTGGCGACAAGGTAACGACGTGATTATCAAGGGCAAGATGACGCAATTCATCCCCCACAATGGCATCTACGTCATCGCCCGCCGCTATGCCGGCAAGACCGCGCTCACCATCGTCAACGGCACCGACCAGCAGCGCGTGATGCCCATTAAGCGCTACGCCGAGGTCCTCGCCGGCGTCACCACCGCCCGCGACATCCTGAGCGAGCGGACCATCAACGTGGCCAGCGACCTCACCCTCGAGCCCCGCGCCACCCTCATCCTCGAGTACTAACACAGACATCGATTTTTAAGCACACAATACGTCGTGCGGACCGCATCCCCGTGGCCCGCACGACAACTTTTTACACGACAGCAAGGATGGATGTCCATGATAACACTCCTTTTATGGAAAACGCAGGTTTTTGGGCCTCAAATTTATAGGAAAACGCAGGTTTTTAGGGGTGTTTTTTATAGGAAAACGCAGGTGAGATTTGTATTATTGGCTGATTATCATTAACTTTGCGGCATTAAAAGGATAGAAGCATGCTTTATAGGAAAATTCAACAGAAGATTGAGAATCATCTCAGAACGTCCGACAAGATTTTGATGGTCGAGGGAGCACGGCAAACGGGCAAATCGTTCATCATTCGGCACGTCGGGTCCACTATGTTTAAAAATTATGTTGAGATTAACTTGGCTGACGACAAGCGGGGGGCCAAGCGGTTTGCGGCGGTAAAGGAAAGTGCTGATTTCTACCTGCAGCTCAGTGCAATTGCGGGTGGGAAGCTCGGGACGTGGGATGACACCATCGTGTTTCTCGATGAAATTCAGGAATATCCGCACCTCATTTCGATGCTCAAGGCACTGCGCACCGAGGGGCGTTACCACTACATCACAAGTGGGTCGTTGCTGGGTATCACCCTGCGCCACGAGACGTTCATCCCGATGGGAAGCATCACGTTGATGGACATGTATCCGCTTGATTTCGAGGAGTTTTTGATAGCCAACGAGGTGGGCACCGATGTTATCGACTACATGCGCAGCCAGTTTGCCAAGGGCGAAGCGCTCAGCGACAGCATGCACGCCACCATCCTGGGGTTGTTCAAGAAATACCTGCTTGTGGGCGGCCTGCCCGATGATGTGAACGTGTTTGTCAAGAGCCAGAATATCAGCGTGATACGCCAGCAACAGCAGGACATCAGGCGGCTCTATGCCGATGATGCTGCGAAATATGACACAGACCACAAACTGCACCTAAGCCGCATCTACAGCCTAATTCCCTCGGCGATGGAAAACAAGAAAAAACGCATGGTATTTCGCGACATCGAGGATAGCAAGAGCAAGCGCTATGCCGACTATGCCGACGATTTCGACTACCTTATCGACTCGGGTATTGCCCTCGAAGTCAAGGCTATATCTAATCCCAAGTTCCCGCTCATCGAGTCGGTGTCTAAGAACTTGCTCAAGCTCTACCTCAACGACGTGGGCCTGCTCACGGGCATCCTGTATAGCACCAACATCAATGCGGTGCTCAACGACAGTCTGGGCGTCAATCTCGGGTCGGTCTACGAGAGCGTGGTGGCGCAGGAACTCAAGGCGCACGGACACAACCTATTCTACTATGACAACAAGAAAAATGGCGAGGTTGACTTCCTCATCGACGACTACGACTCGCTCTCGGTGGTGCCGCTGGAAGTAAAATCGGGCAAGGACTACACCGTGCATTCGTCGCTGAGCCACTTCATCAACACGCCCGACTATGGCATCCACAAGGCTTACATGCTGAGTAACAGCCCTAAAGTGTTCACCAAAAATGGCATCACCTACCTACCCATCTATTACGTGATGTTTCTAGACAACCAGCCGCGAGAGGACATCATCCTGTCGTAATCAGTCGGCTTTTCCCTAAAAGGTTAAGGGGTGTTAAAGATTGAGAGGGGGTGCAACCGGGCGGGGGGACGGGGGCGTCTAATGCATGGATTCAAAATCAATGTGATGTTTAACCTCCAAAAAAATAATGTTGTTATGAATGGAATGAAGAAACGACTGGTGGCAGTGGTGTGTGGCCTGCTGATGCTGGGGACTCCCGTGGCGATGGCCGATAGGTTTGTGGTGCACGGCGACTCGGTGCAGGTGGTCGATGGGAAAGATACCATCGTGATTAACACAGCCATCAACCGGCTGAAAACGAAGCTGCAAGCGCTGGTCGACGACACGCTCATCAATGAGCAACTCGATGCAACGGTCGATAGCGCCGACTTGGCAATCATGGAAGAAGACCCCGCCGAGCGCAGTGTCAATGTCTACGGCATACATGGCCCATTTGAACCACTGAAGTGGATTGCGCTGTCGTTCGCGGCGGCAGCGGTGGTCATTGTATTCCTAGTACTGCTGTTCTCGTTCCTGCGGCGGCGGGCAAAGTTGCGCGTCATCGAGAAGGCCATCGAGAAGAATTACCCGCTGCCCAGCGAGTTCATGGGTGGCAGCACGGCGGCGCCGCAGCAGCCCATCATCGTGATGAACCAGCCGCAAGCTGGCGTGAGCACGCAGAACGTCGAGCAGAAAGGGCAAGAGGCCACCATCATCAATAACCTCACCAACTATCCTGGCGAGAAGTCGTTCTCGGGTCTGTTCCACATCGATGGACCCATCAACTGGAACGCCTTTAAGCCGGCGGTGAAGTGGCTGGCGTGGGGCTTAGGCCTTGGGCTGTTCTTCCTGTTTAATAACGAGATAGGGTTGGCAGCCGTGGGACTGGTGCTGATGCTCGTTGGACTTGCGAAAGCATTTAGCATCTTCCAGAACCAGCGCTACATCGCGTGGTCGCTCAAGCACGGGAAACCAGCTGAGGGGACACCCATCGAAAACGTTGGTGAGCCCACGCCACCGCCGTTGAATCCCGATAGCGACAGCAACGACAGCAATAATAACAGCTTCAATATCAACGAGTAAGCTGGGATGCTCACGCGGATTGAGGAAATAGCGCTGCTCGCCCGGTGTGTGGTAGGCGATGACCGACGTGCCTTTGGCCGCCTGGTCGAGGCCTACCAGCCGGGCGTACGCCGCATGCTCCTCAACCTCACGCGGGGTGACACCTCGCTCACCGATGACCTCGCGCAGGAGACCTTCCTCAAGGCTTACCTGAACGTGCNGAATTTCAAGGGTCTNTCGAGTTTCTCGACNTGGCTCTACCGCATTGCTTACAACGAGTTTGTGGGCCANACGCGGCATCAACACGAGCAGGCNATGGAGGCCAGCACGCTCGCNNCNNTGNCNACGGGTAGCGAGCANCTCGACACCGATGCACTGGCAGTGCGGCAAGCCATCGCCACGCTGGGCGAGGTCGAGCGCGTAGTGGTCACCCTCTTCTACCTCGAGGACCTGCCCATCAAGCAAATCTCGCAAATCATGCAACTGCCGCAAGGCACCATCAAATCACACTTACACCGCGCCCGCGCCCACCTGGCCGTGGCGCTGGGCGAGAAAACACTGACCAACTGAACNAAACGATGAAAGAGCAAGAAAAAATGGATAACAACCGCATCAACACGCTCGACGAGCGCATCGNAGGCGCTGTGAAACGTCAAGCCATCGAACCAGCCACCAACGAGTGGTTCACCCGGCGCGTGCTCAACCAGCTACCCACGCGCAACAAGCAGTGGCCCATCGTGCTCCTTTATGTCGCCGCCATTGCTGCCTGCCTGTGGGCATGGGCATGGCTGCTGGGCAATCACCAAATGGGGCTGCTCACCATGCGCGAGCTGCTTAGTTTCATCGTTCTGGTGGTCACCAGCGGAGTTCTGGCATGGGAAATCGCTAAAACGGCGCTGAAACAATTTCTATAAGAGGCCCGAAATCTGCGAGAGTTCCGTGGNCNAAATCTGCGAGAGTTCCGTCACNAGAAACGTTTTATTTCACACTTTATCAGATANTTACNGAAAAGCACTTAATTCACACTAAAAAAAGCGTCCCCTGCTCCCTTTTGTTAGAAAAAAAGAGCGGGGGATTTTGTGATAGTCTCGCAGGAAATGAGTAACTTTGTGGCTCNAGAATTTACCTAACAATCAACCATAACATCATCCCTATCATGACATTGATTGACCGATTTTTAAAGTATGTCAAATTTGACACCCAGAGCGACGAGCAAACCAACCTGACGCCGTCGACTCCAGGTCAGATGGTATTTGCCAAAGCGCTCGAGCANGACCTCANGGACATGGGCCTGAGCGAAATCACCCTCGACGAGAACGGCTACCTGATGGCCACCCTGCCCGCTAACACCGACAAGGCCGTGCCCACCATNGGCTTTATCGCACACCTCGACACTGCCCCCGACATGAGCGGCCACGACGTGAACCCGCGCATCGTCGACTACAAGGGCGGCAAAATCGTGCTCAACGAGCAGGAAAACATCGTGCTCGACCCCGAGCAGTTCCCCGAGATGAACGACTATGTGGGCCAGCAACTCATTGTCACTGACGGCACTACGCTGCTGGGCGCTGACGACAAGGCTGGTATNGCCGAAATCGTTACCGCCATCGAGTATCTGCAGCAACANCCCGAAATCAAGCACGGCAAAATCCGCATCGCCTTTAACCCCGACGAGGAAATCGGCCTGGGCGCACACCACTTCGACGTGAAGCAATTTGGCGCCGACTGGGCTTACACCATGGACGGTGGCGCCGTGGGCGAGCTCGAGTATGAGAACTTCAACGCTGCCTCGGCACGCATCACCTTCAAGGGCTTGAACGTGCATCCCGGCTCGGCTAAGCACAAGATGCTCAACTCGATGCGCGTGGCCAACCAGTTTGCCATCATGCTCCCGCGCTGGGAGACGCCCGAGCACACCGAGGGCTACGAGGGCTTCTATCACCTGATTGGCATGCAAGGAAGCGTCGAGGAGACCGTGCTCACCTACATCATCCGCGACCACGACCGCGCCCGCTTTGAAAGCCGCAAGCGCGAAATCGAGCACCTGTGCCGCAAGGTCAACTGCGAGTTCCCCAACTGCGCCAGCGCCGAAATCAAGGACCAGTACTACAACATGCGCGAGAAGATTGAGCCCGTGATGCACGTCATCGACGTGGCCAAGCAAGCCATGGAGAACGTGGGCGTGACCCCCAAGGTGCAACCCATCCGTGGCGGGACCGATGGTGCTCAACTTTCGTTCAAGGGACTCCCCTGCCCCAACATCTTTGCTGGCGGCATGAACATGCACGGCCGCTACGAGTACGTGCCCATCCCCTCGATGGAAAAGGCCACCGCCACCATCGTCGAGATTTGCAAACTCGTCGCCGAGCGCTAGTGTTTAATTTTTCCTCGCGCGGACCAGCGCGGACCAGCGCGGACTTTATTATTACGGAGGCTTGGCACCCAAAAAAATTGGGTGTCAAGTCTCTGTTTTTTGGGTGCCAAGCCTCTGCCACCTAAAGCCTAAAACCTAAAACCTAATGCCTAAAACCTAATGAAATGTTGAGAGGGTGTTTTTTAGAGGGTGGTTTCGTTGGTTTCATTGAAAGGTTTTTTGACGGTTGCGGGACATTTATTTACTTTGCAGGGTAAAACACTGAAAAAGCACTGAAAAACAGAAAAGGAGATAACACATGAAAAGGCGAATCGTTTTCCTATCAGCTATTTTATTGAGTGTATCCATCGCTTCGGCACAACAAGACGGACCCATGGGGCCTCCTCCCGATGGGCAGCCTCCCATGGACGCTAACGGCATGCCGGCACCCCCGCCGGGTGGCAAACCTGGTCCTGGCGGCGGTGGACAGCAGTTTAAGCAAGCCAGCGGCGTGCTCTCGTTCACGAGCGATGCCACAGTGACGGGCAAAACCGTCACCAGCGAAACTAGCGACAAGAGTCCCATCTATGTGAGCAGCGGCACGCTCAACATCAGCAACTGCGTGCTCACCAACAAGGGCGATGCCAGTTCGACCGACGATGCTAGCTTCTATGGCGTCAACGCCGTGATGTGCGCCCAGCCAGCGCAGGACAGCAAGGCTACCTGCGTGATTAACTCGCGCAACAACCACGTCAGTGGAACGGGCCTGGGCAGTAACGGCATCTTTGCTTACGGCAACGCCACGATTAACAGCGAAAACGACGTCATCGAGCAATCGGGCGGCAACACCCGCGGCATCATGGCCTCGGGCGGCGGCACCATCAACGCCAAGCACGCCACCGTTGTCACCAAGGGGCACAGTTCGAGCTGCGTCGCTACCGACCGCGGTGGTGGCATCATCAACGTCACGGGCGGCACGTTCACCTGCTATGGCGGCAACTCGGCGGGCATCTACACCACGGGTGAAATCAACGCTAAGGACGCCACCTTCATCAGCAACGGCGGCGAGGGCATCGTTGTTGAGGGCACCAACTACGCCAACCTCAAGGACTGCCACGTCATCAGCAAGTTTGACAAGTGGGGCGTACTGCTGTACCAAAGTTTCTCGGGCGATGCCGAAGAGGGCGACAAGGCCACGCTCAGCATCAGGGGCGGCGACTTGACCTACGAGGGCACCAAAACGGGCATGTTCTATAACACCAACAACCGCGACTCGCTCTACCTCGAGGACGTCACCCTGACCAACACCAGCGACACGCTGATTAACTGCAAGAAGGGCAACTGGGGCAACAACGACTCGGCCCGCCGCGGTGGCACGTTGAGCGTCGAGACCAACATGCAAATCCTCGAGGGCCTCGTGTGCGCCGACGTCAACAGCCAAGTGTCGCTCAACATGAAGAACGCATCGATTTTCATCGGTGCCTTCAACCCCGACAACACGGCCAAGCAAGCCACGCTGCTCATGAGCAACGACAGCTACTGGGTGCTCACCAAGAACTCTTACGTGAACGGCGCCTTGCGTCTGAACACCGACAACATCCGCTCTAACGGCCACAACATCTACTACAACAGCGCCAATAACAGCGCTTTCGCCGGTCGCACCATCGACCTCCCTGGTGGCGGCAAGATGATGCCGTTTTAGGCTTTAGGTTTTAGGCTTTAGGGCCTCGATGGCGAAGGGCCTCACGCAGACTACGCAGACTACGCAGACTTAATTTTTCTGCTGGTCTGCGTAGTCTGTTTTTGTCTTCGACGAAGTTCATTTTTTTGGGCGGATTGGGGGAAAGTTGTAACTTTGTGGCATCATAAATAGATAATAATGAGTATGGGAGAGAATAAGATAGGGCTTGTGCTCGAGGGCGGCGGGATGCGCGGGATGTACACCTGCGGCATTCTGGATGTGCTCATGAACGAGGGTATCGAGTTTGGTGGTGCCGCAGGCGTGAGTGCTGGTGCGGCGTTTGGCTGCAACTACAAGTCGCGGCAGGCGGGGCGTGCGTTGCGGTATAACAAGCGCTTTGCAGGCGACCCGCGGTATAGCGGTCTGCGGTCGCTGCTGCGCACGGGCAACCTGTTCAATGCCGAATTTTGCTACCATGTGGT
>Ga0065709_1029640_pt1 | contig 14944 bp, 10 predicted proteins | sample Hoacrofraction14_2_FD_59096 | JGI IMG/M metagenome (GOLD analysis project Ga0065709, IMG submission 59096) | Hoatzin crop microbial communities from Cojedes, Venezuela, sample from fiber fraction 14 v1 | ecosystem: Host-associated > Birds > Digestive system > Esophagus > Crop | place: Venezuela...
TTATATAATAGGTATATTGGAAACGGAGCTTTACCATACGCCTGTTCTCCTTGGCGAGAGCATCGACGGGCTTCAGATCAAGTCCGGCGGGGTGTATGTTGATGCCACGTTTGGTGGTGGGGGACACAGTCGCGAGATTTTGCGGCGCATGGGGTCGTCGTGCCGCCTGTTCGGGTTCGACCAGGACGAGGATGCCGAGCGCAACAGTCTCTCCGACAGCCGCTTCACTTTCGTGAGGAGCAACTTCCGCTACTTGAAAAACTGGATGCGCTACTACGGCGTGTCGGCGATTGACGGCTTGCTGGCCGATCTTGGTGTGTCTAGCCACCACTTCGACGATGCCGAGCGTGGCTTTTCGTTTCGCTTCGACGCGCCTCTGGATATGCGGATGAACCGCAGGGCCGGGCAGACGGCTGCCGACATCGTGAACGGCTACGAGGAGCGGCGACTGGCTGACGTGCTTTACCTGTATGGCGAATTGCGGCAGTCGAGGCGTTTGGCTGCGGCCATTGTGAAGGCGCGTCCGCTGGCAACCACGGGCGACCTGCTGCGTGTCGCTGAGCCTTTGCTGGGTCGGGAAAAGCCGGCCAAACTGTTTCAGGCACTGCGCATCGAGGTGAACCACGAGATGGAGGCTCTCTCGGAGCTGCTCACGTCGGCGGTGGACTTGCTGGCCGAGGGTGGGCGTCTCTGCGTGATAACCTATCACTCACTGGAGGACAGGATGGTGAAGAACCTGATGCGCAGCGGCAGTATAGATGGCCGATCGGAAAAGGACTTCTTTGGGCGTATGGCATCGCCGCTCAGACAGCTCTCCGCCAAACCGATCGTCCCGTCGGAGGAAGAGCAGGCGGCCAACCCACGCAGCCGAAGTGCCAAACTCCGCATAGCCGTTAAGGCATAAGCCACTTATTGCCTTTCCAAAAAATGCAGAACGACGATGAAGAAGAAAGACGAGACAGCAGAGCAAGAGCAGCAGACGAAAGTAGAACCTGTTGTGGAAGAGTCTGTTACACTGAAGAAGATAAAAGAGTCGGTTCACGAGGGCGACCCCAAGCCGTCGCGCAATCTCTCGCTGAGGAGCATCCTCGGCGGCGACATCCTTTCGGCCGAACTGCTGCGCCGGCAAGTGTGGCTGATACTGCTCGTGGTGCTGTTCATTGTCATCTATGTGGGCAACCGATACCAGTGTCAGCGCGATCTGATTACCATCGACCGCATGGAGCGCGAGCTGCTCGACGCGAAATATCGCGCCCTGTCTAGTTCGAGTCGTCTGACGGAGCGTTGCCGCGAGAGTCGCGTGCTTGAGGGGCTGAAGGCCAATCGAGACAGCATGCTCCAACCGTCAGACCAACCGCCTTACATCGTGGTGGTACCGGAGGAAGAATGAGGAGAGAGGAGTGAGGAGTGGGGAGTGAGGAGTGAGGAATGAGGAGTGAGGAGAGAGGAGTGAGATTAGATTTATTAAAATAGAGCGTCATGAGTAAATTCGACAGTGATAAGGTGTTGCCACGCTATTTCGCGATAGCGGTGGTGATGCTGTTCATTGGTCTTGCCGTGCTGGGCAAGGCTCTCTACATCATGACCGCAAAGAAGGACTACTGGACGAAGGTGGCGGCGCGACAGAAGAACGACAGCGTCGATGTGAAACCAGTGCGCGGCAATATCCTGAGCTGCGACGGTCAACTGATGGCCAGTTCGATACCGGAATTCCGAGTCTATATGGACTTCTTGGCTGGAGGCGAAAAGAAGGACACGGCCTGGAGAGACAGCGTAGATATGATATGCGAGGGACTGCACGAACTGTTTCCGCAGAAATCGACTGCCGAACTGAAACGCCACCTGGAGGAGGGGCATCGGAAGATGAGCCGCAACTGGCCGATTGTCAAGCAGCGCGTTGACTATAACACATTCTGCGAGATAAAGAAACTGCCCGTGTTCAGACAGTCGAAATACAAGGGCGGCTTCCACTGGGAGGAGTTCAACGCTCGCCGCCGCCCGTTTGGTTCGCTGGCACAGCGCACGGTGGGCGACATGTTCGGCGCGAAGGATACGGCTCGCTGTGGTCTGGAACTCTCTTACGACTCGATATTGCGCGGCACGAAGGGTCTGACCCATCGCCGCAAGATACTCAATAAATATATGAACATCACCGAGCGCGCACCTATCGACGGTGCCGACATCGTAACGACGATAGACGTTCGCATACAGGACATTGCCGAGCGCGCGCTGATTGACGAACTGAAGGAGATTGGCGGCGTAGAAGGCGTGGCGATAGTGATGGACGTGCCGACGGGCGACGTGAAGGCCATGGTGAACATGACGCGCTGCGGCGACGGCGAATACCGCGAGATACGCAATGCGGCGGTGAGCAATCTGTTGGAGCCGGGTTCGGTGTTCAAAACGGCATCAATAATGGTGGCTCTCGACGACGGCGTGGTCGATACGACATATAAAGTGAACACCGGCAGCGGCGTGTGGGATATGCACGGCCGCTGGATGAAAGACCACAACTGGCGGCGCGGCGGCTATCAGACCATCTCGCTGCCTCGTTCGCTCGAAGTGAGTTCGAACATCGGTGTGAGCCGCATCATCGACGAACACTACGGCGACCATCCGGAGAAGTTTGTCGAGGGTATCTATCGCACGGGACTTGCCGACGACCTGCACATACCGCTCGTGGGTGCCACTCCGCCACGCATCCGTATGCCGAAGAAAAACTCGCGCGGACAGTGGCTCAACTGGAGCAAGACGGCACTGGCGTGGATGAGCATCGGCTACGAGACGCAGATACCGCCCATCTCCACGGTTACGTTCTACAACGCCATTGCCAACAACGGCCGAATGATGCAGCCGCGCTTCGTCAAGCAGGTCATCAAGGACGGAGAGGTGATTGCCGACTTCCCTCCCGTAGTGCTTCGCGACCATATCGCTAAGCCGAAGACGGTGAAGCTGATGCAGACCATCTTGGAACACGTCGTGAGCCAGGGACTCGGCAAAAAGGCCGGTTCGAAACTCTTTAAGGTGGCCGGAAAAACGGGTACGGCACAGGTGTCGCAAGGTCGCAGCGGCTACACGAGCGGCACGGTGAAGTATCTGCTGAGCTTTGCCGGATTTTTCCCTGCCGACGCACCCCGATACTCGTGCATCGTCTGCATACAGAAGTACGGACTGCCGGCTTCCGGTGGCGGCATGAGTGGCGTGGTGTTCCACCATATCGCCGAGGGCGTGATGGCACAGAAGGTGAAGATGCTGGCCGACGACGCACGCGACTCCACATCGGTGATGATGCCTGACGTGAAGAATGGTAACACGCTGTCGTCCAACTATGTGATGACGCATCTGGGCTTCCCGAAATATGAGCCGAAGAGCCTGCCGAAGTATTCCGACGACGTGATGCCCGACGTGACGGGAATGGGTGCGCGCGATGCCGTCTATACGGTGGAGAGTCGCGGACTGAAGGCTCGTGTGCGTGGACGCGGCAAGGTGGTCTCGCAGAGCTATCCTGCAGGCAAGCGGATAGAGCGCGGTGCGGTCTGCGTGCTGGAGCTGAAATAAGGAATAACTATAGGTCGCTATAGGATTGCATAGGTGGCTTTAGGATTTTATAAGAAAGAAAAAATCAAGAATGAGATAAAGATGAAGTTAAAAGAGTTGCTGAATAGAGTGAAGCCTTTGAGCCTGATTGGCGATGACGAGGTGGAGATAACGGGAGTGAACATCGACTCGCGACGCATTGCCGACGGACATCTGTTTGTGGCTATCCGTGGCACGCAGGTGGACGGGCATACGTTCATAGCAAAGGCCGTGGCGCAGGGGGCGAAAGCCGTGTTATGCGAGACACTGCCCGAGGAGAAGGCCGATGGTGTCACCTATGTGCAGGTGGCATCCACGGAGGAGGCTGTTGGCCCGGTGGCAACGATTTTCCACGGCGATCCTTCGCGAAAACTGAAGTTGGTGGGTGTTACCGGCACCAACGGCAAGACCACCATCGCCACCTTATTATATAATATGTTCCGCAAGATGGGACATCGGTGCGGACTGCTCTCCACGGTGTGCAACTATATCGAGGGTGAGCCGCTGGCTGCCGACCACACTACGCCCGACCCGATAGCACTCAACGAACTGTTGGCGCGCATAGTGGAGGCTGGTTGCGAATACGCTTTCATGGAGTGCTCGAGCCACGCCATCGCCCAGCACCGTATCGGCGGACTGCAGTTTGCCGGCGGCATTTTCACCAATCTGACGCGCGACCATCTGGACTATCATAAGACGTTTGAGAACTATCGCGACGCTAAGAAGGCGTTTTTCGATATGTTGCCCAAGACGGCCTTTGCAATCACCAACGCCGACGACAAGAACGGCATGGTGATGGTGCAGAACACGAAGGCGACGGTGAAGACCTATTCGGTGCGCCAGATGGCCGACTTCCGCGCCCGCATCATCGAGTGCCACTTCGAGGGAATGTATCTCGAAATCGACGGCCGCGAGGTGGGCGTGCAGTTCATCGGCAAGTTCAACGTATCCAATCTGCTGGCCGTCTATGGTGCCGCACGCATGCTCGGCAAGCAGCCCGAGGATATTCTCGTGGTGATGAGTACGCTGAAGAGCGTCAGTGGCCGACTGGAGCCGCTGCGTTCGCCCGAGGGCTATACGGCCATCGTGGACTATGCCCACACACCCGACGCACTGGAAAACGTGTTGAACGCCATCCACGAAGTACTCAACGGCAAGGGACGCGTCATCACCGTCTGCGGCGCCGGTGGCAATCGTGACAAGGGCAAGCGTCCGCTGATGGCGCAGGAGGCCGTGAAGCAGAGCGACCGCGTGATTATCACGAGCGACAACCCACGCTTCGAGGAGCCGCAAGCCATCATCGACGATATGCTGGCCGGCCTCGACAAGCAGCAGATGAAGAAGGTGGTGGCCATAGCCGACCGCCGCGAGGCCATCCGTGCCGCCTGCATGATGGCCGAGAAGGGCGACGTGATACTCGTGGCAGGCAAGGGGCACGAGGACTATCAGGAGATAAAGGGCGTGAAGCACCACTTCGACGACAAGGAGGAGTTGCTGGCCGCATTCTAACGCAAAAGAAAGACTACTATGCTTTACTATCTGTTTCGATTTTTAGAGCAATTCGACATCCCAGGGTCGCGAATGTGGCTCTACATCTCATTCCGTGCACTGCTGGCGCTGATTATTGCGCTCGTGGTGTCGGCCTGGTTCGGCGAATATTTCATCAAGTGGATGAAGCGGAAGCACATCTCCGAGGTGCAGCGCGACGCTTCGATAGACCCGTTTGGTGTCGAGAAGAAAGGTGTGCCGACGATGGGCGGCATCATCATCATCGTGGCCATACTCGTGCCGGTGCTGTTGCTGGGTCGTATGCGCAACATCTATCTGCTCCTGATGATCTTCACCACCGTGTGGCTCGGCTTCTTGGGCTTTATGGACGACTACATCAAGATTTTCCGCCACAACAAAGAGGGATTGAAGGGCAAATACAAGATAGTGGGGCAGGTGAGCATCGGACTCATTGTGGGACTCGTGCTGTGGCTCAGTCCCGACGCAGTGATGCGCGAGAATGTGTCGGCGGAGCGCGGTGCGCGACAGGAGATGGTGGTGACCCACAAGAGCAAGCCGGAGAAGTCGCTCAAGACCACCATCCCGTTTGTGAAGAACCACAACCTCGACTATTCGCGCGTGATGTCGTTTATGGGCAAATACAAGACTGCGGCAGGTTGGATACTCTTTGTGCTGGTGACCATATTCATCGTCACGGCGGTATCCAACGGTGCTAACCTGAACGACGGCATGGACGGTATGTGTGCCGGAAACTCCGCCATCATGGGAGTCGGCTTGGGCATTTTGGCATATTTGTCGAGCCACATTGGCTACGCTGCTTATTTTAACATCATGTATATTCCTGGCACCGAGGAGTTGGTGGTCTTCATGAGCGCGTTCATCGGTGCAATGATTGGTTTCCTCTGGTACAACGCCTACCCGGCGCAGGTGTTCATGGGCGATACTGGTTCGCTCACCATCGGCGGCATCATCGGTGTCTGCGCCATCATCATACACAAGGAGTTGCTCGTGCCGCTCATCTGCTTCATTTTCCTGTTCGAGAGCATCAGTGTCATCATCCAGACGCAGTGGTTCAAGATTCAGAAGAAGAAAGGTCGCAGGGTGCGCGTTTTCCGTGCGACACCCATACACGATGCGTTCCGCCGTCTCGACAGTCAGCTCGATGCCACCAGCACCTATCTGCTGAAGAGTTGGCCTCGCCGTCCGTTCCACGAGTCAAAGATTACGGTGCGCTTCTGGATTATCTCTATTATCATGACGGCACTGGCTATAATTACACTGAAAGTGAGATGATGAATGAGAATAGACTTAAAAACGAAGTTTAAAGATGAAAAAGATTGTGATATTGGGAGCCGGCGAGAGCGGCGCAGGTGCTGCGGTGCTGGCAAAGAAAGAGGGTTTCGACGTGTTCGTCTCGGACATGTCGGCCATCAAACCGCGCTATAAGGAGATGCTCGATACGCACGGCATCGAGTGGGAGGAAGGGCAGCATACGGAGGAGAAAATACTCTCGGCCGACGAAATCATCAAAAGCCCCGGCATACCCGACACTGCCCCGATGATACAGAAAGTGAAGGCGGCCAATATCCCCATCATCAGCGAGATAGAGTTCGCCGGACGCTACACCGACGCGAAGATGATATGTATCACGGGTTCCAACGGAAAGACTACTACCACATCGCTCATCTATCATATCTTCAAGCAGGCGGGCTACGATGCCGGACTGGCTGGAAACATCGGCAACTCACTCGCACTGCAGGTGGCCGAACAGCCGCACGAATACTACATCATTGAACTCAGTTCGTTTCAGCTCGACAATATGTACGACTTCCGCGCAAACATTGCCATTCTGCTCAACATCACGCCCGACCATCTCGACCGCTACGACTTCAAGATGCAGAACTATGTGGATGCCAAGATGCGCATCATACAGAACCAGACGGCCGACGACGCGTTCATCTATTGGAACGACGACCCCATCATCAGCCGCGAACTGGAGAAATACGACATCAAGGCCGTGAAATGCCCGTTCTCCGAACTGAAAGAGAAGGGCAGCATCGCCTATATCGAGGAAGGGCAATACACGATAGAATATCCCACGCCGTTCAACATGGAGCAGGAGCAACTCTCGCTCACCGGGCGGCACAACATATACAACTCGCTTGCGGCAGGCATCGCCTCCAACATTGCAGGCATCAAGAAAGACGTGATACGTCAATCGCTCAGCGATTTTCCCGGTGTGGAGCATCGCTTGGAGTATGTCGCTATGGTGCGCGGTGTGCGCTATGTGAACGACTCGAAAGCCACCAACGTGGATGCCTGCTGGTATGCGCTCGACAGCCAAAAGCAGAAGGTGGTGCTGATAGTTGGCGGAAAAGACAAGGGCAACGACTACGCTCCGCTCTTCGATTTGGTGAAGGAGAAGTGCGTCGCCTTGGTCTATCTCGGTGCCGACAACGCAAAACTCCACGAGTCGTTCGACCACCTCGGTCTGCCCGTGCGCGACACCCACTCGATGAAAGATTGCGTCAGGGCTTGCTACGAACTGGCCGAACCTGGCACCACGGTGCTGCTGAGTCCCTGTTGCGCCAGTTTCGACCTCTTTAAGAACATGGAAGACCGAGGCGAACAGTTTAAGGAGGCAGTGAAAAATTTGTGATGAACACGAAACTGAATAATATCTTCAAGGGCGACAAGGTCATCTGGATGGTCTTTCTGTTCCTTTGCATCATCAGCGTCGTCGAGGTGTTTAGCGCTTCGAGCGGACTGACGTACAAGAGCGGAAACTTCGTCTCGCCCATCATGAAGCACGCCGGCACGCTGCTCGTCGGAGCGGTCATTGCCGTGGTGGTGATGAACGTGCCGTGCAAATACTTTAAACTCGTCACGCCGCTGCTGCTAATCATCTCCTACCTCACGCTCATCTGGGTGCTAGTGGCCGGAGAGTCCATCAACGGGGCAAACCGCGTGATTGCCGTCGGTGGGCAGACGTTTCAGCCTTCGGAGATAGCCAAAGGGACGGTCATCCTGGCGCAGGCGCAAATAATGAGTGCGATGCAGTATGAAAACGGTGCCGACAAGCACGCCTTCCGCTATATACTCTATATCGCAGTGCCGATAGCGATACTCATCGGACTCGAAAACCTCTCCACGGCAGCACTGCTGATGTTCGTGGTGTTCCTGATGATGATTGTGGGACGCATACCTGCCCGACAGATACTCATGCTGGCCGGCACGGTGCTGCTGATGGGCGTTTTGGCCTTCTCTGCTGTGATGCTTATCGGCGACGACTCAAAGGCGGAGAAAGAGGAGAAAAATCTGGCAATGACCGAGACGGCGGAGACTCCGAAGAAGCGCACCGGAATAGAAAAACTGTTCCACCGCGCCGACACGTGGAAGGGACGAATACACAAGTTCACACGCTCCAGCGAGATAGCCCCCGAAGACTACGACCTCGACAAGGACGCACAGGTGGCCCACGCCAATATCGCCATCGTTTCGAGCAACATCATCGGACGCGGCCCCGGCAACTCCACCGAGCGCGACTTCCTCGCCCAAGCCTACTCCGACTTCATCTTTGCCATCATCATCGAGGAACTCGGGCTGGCCGGAGCGGCCTTCGTGGTGTTCCTCTATGTGGTGCTGCTCTTCCGCGCCGCCATCATCTCCAACCGTTGCGAAAACAACTTCCCGGCGTTCCTCGCCATGGGGTTCGCACTGTTGTTGGTCACGCAGGCAATGTTTAACATGATGGTGGCCGTCGGACTGGCTCCCGTGACGGGTCAACCACTGCCGCTGATAAGCAAGGGCGGCACCTCCACAATGCTCAACTGTGCGTACATCGGAGCCATTTTGAGCGTCAGTCTCTCTGCAAAAAAGAAGAAAACCGTAAAGAAACTTGCAGTAGTAGAATAAAATGCGTAAATTTGCACACTATTAGAGATATGGACAACGAACTAAGAGTTATCATAAGCGGAGGAGGAACGGGGGGACACATCTTCCCGGCCGTCTCGATAGCCAACGCCATTCGCCAGAAACGACCGCAGGCGAAGTTGCTTTTCGTCGGTGCGCAAGACCGTATGGAGATGCAGCGAGTGCCGGCCGCCGGCTACGAAATCGTGGGACTGCCCGTCCGCGGATTTGTCCGTCCGCTCTGGTCGCTAAAGAACATCGGCGTGGCGATAGACTATCTCAAAAGCAAGCGTCAGGTGAAACAGACGCTGAAAGAGTTCCGCCCCATGGTGGCCGTGGGAGTGGGAGGCTATGCCAGTGGAGCCACGCTCGACGCAGCCCACGCCATGGGCATTCCCTGCCTCATACAGGAACAAAACAGCTATGCCGGAGTGACCAACAAAATGCTTGCCTCGAAGGCACAGAAGATTTGCGTGGCATACGACGGCATGGAGCGATTTTTCCCGAAAGAGAAAATCATAAAGACGGGCAACCCTGTCCGCCAAAACCTGCTGACAAACGAACTCACGCGCAACGAGGCCGTCGAGAAGATGGGCTTCGACCCCAACCGCCCCTTCGTGCTGATAATCGGCGGAAGTCTCGGCGCACGGACGGTGAACGAGAGCGTCGTCCAGAACCTTGACCTCTTGGCAAAGAGCGACGTGCAGGTGATGCTGCAGACGGGAAAATACTATTTCGAAAGCGTGAAACAGCAGATTGCGCAACACGGCGACGTGGCAAACCTGAAGGTCACTGACTTCATCTCCGACATGGGGACCGCCTATCGTGCTGCCGACCTCGTGGTCAGTCGCGCCGGAGCCAGCAGCATCTCCGAGTTCTGCCTCATTGGCAAGCCCGTCATACTCGTGCCAAGCCCCAACGTGGCCGAAGACCACCAGACGAAGAACGCCATGGCACTGGTCAACCGCGACGCGGCACTCTATGTGAAAGACTGCGAGGCTCGCGAAAAACTGCTGCCGCTCGCTCTGCAGACCGTGGCCGACAAAGGCAGACTGCAGTCGCTCGGCGCTAACGCAAAGCAGATGGCACTGCCCGACTCGGCTAACATCATTGCCGACGAAGTGTTGAGGCTCGCAGGAGCAATTTAAAAGGAAAGAACAAGACAATGGAACTGAAAGACATCAAGGCCGTATATTTCGTGGGAGTCGGCGGCATCGGAATGAGCGCCATCGCACGATACTTCATCCGAAAGGGTGCGGTGGTGGCCGGATACGACAAGACACCCAGCAACCTCACCCGACAACTGGAGCGTGAGGGAGTGCTGATACACTACGAGGAGAACCTCGACGAGATACCGCAGGCTTGCCGCAACCCGAAATCGTGCCTCGTGGTCTATACACCGGCTATACCCGACGACCACAAGGAACTGCGATTCTTCCGCGAAGGTGGATTTTGCGTGGAGAAGCGTGCACAAGTGCTTGGAACGCTCACTCGTTCGCACAAGGCACTCTGCGTGGCCGGCACTCACGGCAAGACCACCACGTCGTCGATGTGTGCGCACATCATGCACCAAGGACATCTCGACTGCAACGCGTTCCTCGGCGGCATAGCCAAAAACTATCAGTCGAACTACATTCTGAGCGAGAGCGACTATGTGGTCATTGAGGCCGACGAGTTCGACCGCTCGTTCCACTGGCTCACCCCTTGGATGAGCGTCATCACATCGACCGACCCCGACCACCTCGACATCTACGGAACGAAGGAGGCCTATCTGGAGAGTTTCAGCCACTACACATCGCTCATACAGCCCGGCGGCGCACTCATTCTGCACACCGGACTGGAGATGCAGCCGCGACTGCAAGAGGGCGTGCGGCTCTACACATACAGCCGCGACGGGGGCGACTTCCACGCCGACAACATACGCATAGGCAACGGCGAAATCACGTTTGATTTCGTGTCGCCGATAGAGAGCGTTGCCGACGTGCGTCTGGGGCATCCCGTACCCATCAACATCGAAAACGGAGTGGCCGCCATGGCTATGGCACAACTCGCCGGATGCACTGCCGAGGAGTTGAAATACGGCATGGCTGGCTTTGCGGGAGTTGACCGCCGTTTCGATTTTCAAATCAAGACACCCAGCCGTGCCTTCCTGAGCGACTACGCCCACCACCCGAAAGAGATACTCCAGAGTGCGCGCAGTCTGCGGGAACTCTATAAAGACAGGAAGATAACGGCCATATTCCAACCTCATTTATATACGCGCACGCGAGACTTCTACCGCGACTTTGCCGAGGCACTGAGCCACTTCGACCACGTCGTGCTGACGGAAATCTATCCGGCGCGCGAACTGCCCATCGACGGCGTATCGTCGCAGCTCATCTACGACTGCCTCGACCCGAAGGTGGAGAAGGAAATGATACGCAAGGACGACGTGCTAGACTATGTGCGCAACCACCAGTTCGAGGTGCTTGTCGTGCTGGGAGCCGGCGACCTTGACAACCTCGTACCCGAAATAACAAAAATACTGAAAGAGAGAAAATGAGCATCGGCGAGGCAGTGAAAGCCTACTGGAAAAAGGCACTCCTGATATTGGCCGACACGGTGTTGGCCGTCTATCTGGTGCTTGCCATGACCTCCTTCAACAACCCGAAGGAGACGGTCAGCGTATGCTCAAAGGTGGACATCGACATCGAAAGCGACGGCGACGGGGGATTTCTCAATGCCGACGACGTGAAGCAAATGCTCGAGCAGCAGCACATCTATCCGCTGGCACAACCGCTGCGCTGCATCTCCTCGAGAAAGATTGAGGAGACGCTGGAAAGCAGCCCCTACGTCAACCAGGCGGAGTGCTACAAGACGCAAGAGGGCGACCTCTGCATATCGCTGCGACAGCACACCCCCGTGGTGCGCGTGATGGACGTGCAGGGAAACGACTACTATGTGGACTCCGAGGGCGGACTGCTGCCCAACTCCACGCGCTATACCTGCGACCTCGTGGTGGCTACGGGCATCATCACCCGAAAATATGCACAGGAAACGCTCACCAAGGTGGGCAACACGCTCAGAGCCGACAAGTTCTGGCAACAGCAGGTGGAGCAGCTTAACGTGCTGGGCGACGGCACGTTGGAACTGGTGCCGAGAGTGGGCGACCACATCGTTTACCTCGGGCAACCCACCAACCTGGAGCGTAAGCTCGAAAGACTGAAGAAGTTCTACAAATACGGCCTGAACAAGACTGGATGGAACAAATACTCGCGCATCAGCGTGGAATACGACAACCAGATTATTTGCAAGAAAAGAATATAGAGAAACAATAAACAGCAATAGCTTATGGCAGCAAAGGATTTTATCGTGGCTATCGAACTCGGCTCTTCCAAGGTGACCGGAATTGCCGGAAAAAAGAACCTCGACGGCAGCATCTCCGTACTGGCAGTGGTCAAGGAGCCGTCATCGTCGTTCATCAAGAAAGGAGTAATCTACAACATCGACAAGACCGCGCAGTGCCTCACCAGCATCGTGCAGCGACTCACGTCGGCACTCAAAACGCAGATTGTGCAGGTATATGTCGGCGTGGGAGGGCAGAGCATACGCTCGGTAAGAAACGAGATCATCAAGGAGCTGCCGGCTGACTCCGTCGTCACCAAGTCGATGGAGAACGAACTGATGGATGCCAATCGCAACATGAGGTATCCCGACCAAGAGATACTCGACGCCGCGGTGCAGGAGTACAAGGTGGACTCGCAGTATCAGATTGACCCCGTGGGCATTCCATGCACAAAACTCGTGGGAAACTTCCTCAACATTCTCCAGCGAAACACCTTCTACAAGAACCTCAACAAGTGCTTCGACCAGGGCGGCATACGCGTGGCAGAGATGTATCTCGCGCCACTGGCTCTCGCCGACAGCGTGTTGACGGAGCAGGAGCGCCGCTCGGGATGCGCACTCGTGGACATCGGCGCAGACACCACCACCGTGATGGTATTTACAAAGAACATTCTGCGCCACCTTGCCGTCATACCCCTCGGTTCGGCAAACATCACCAAGGACATAGCGTCGCTGCAGATGGAGGAGGCCGACGCAGAGAAAATGAAACTGAAATACGGATGCGCCTACACCGAAAACAGCGAGATTGACAACACGCTCAACCTCTCCATCGACAAGGAGCGCACCGTGGACAGCCGAAAGTTCATAGAGATAGTGGAGGGACGCACGCAGGAAATCATAGAAAACGTGTGGTACCAGATACAGGCCAGCGACTACTACAACAACTTGCTCGGCGGCATCGTGCTGACGGGCGGCGGTTCAAACATGAAGAACATCGACAAGGCCTTCGCCCACTTCTGCAACGTAGATAAGATAAGGATTGCAAAGTTCGTCACGCAGACCATCACATCGAGCAACAGCGACGTAAACGCCAAAAACGGCACGATGAACACCGTGCTGGGTCTGCTGGCCAAGGGCGACATGAACTGTGCCGGTGGCGACGTTGACCCCAACGGCGACCTCTTTGGCGAGAAAAAAACTAAGCCAGCCCCCGTGGCCGACCGTCAGCCGCGCCAAGCTTCCGACGTAGGCCCCGGCGTGATACGCACCGAGGCCGAGAAGCGTGAAGCCGAGGAGGAAGCGCGTCGTCGTCGCGAGGAAGAGGAGCAGGCCGCGAGAAAGGCCGCCGAGGAAGAGGAGCGCAGAAGAGAAGCAGAGAAGCGCCAGAACAGTCCGCTAAACAAGTTCATCCGAGGCATCAAAAAGTTCGGAAAAACCATCATAGAAGAAGAGGAATAGGAGTTGAAAGGTGAAAGTTGAAAATTGAAAGTTCCTATGGCATCCTATAGCGTCCTATATCAACCTATGCCATCCTATATCAACCTATAACTCCCTATATCTCCCTAGAAAAATAGAAAGAAACAAAAAATCACAGTTATGGAAGACAATAGCATCATCGATTTCGGGGGAACCGAACAAGAGCACAGCATCATAAAAGTCATCGGAGTAGGTGGCGGAGGAGGAAATGCCGTCAACCACATGTATCGCGAGGGTATCCACGACGTCACGTTCGTGCTATGCAACACCGATAACCAGGCACTTAACGACTCGCCCGTCCCCGTACACCTCCAACTCGGAAAAGAGGGACTCGGAGCGGGCAACAAACCGGAAAAGGCAAAAATGGCAGCCGAAGAGAGCCTAGAAGACATCAAGGCAATGCTCAACGACGGCACGCGCATGGCCTTCATCACCGCTGGTATGGGTGGCGGCACCGGCACTGGCGCGGCTCCCGTAATAGCCAGAGTATCAAAGGATATGGGCATCCTCACCGTCGGCATTGTCACCATCCCGTTCCAGTTTGAGGGACCGAGAAAGATTGACCAAGCACTCGACGGCGTAGAGGAAATGGCAAAGCACGTCGATGCGCTGCTCGTCATCAACAACGAACGACTGCGCGCCATCTATCCCGACGTAGGGCTGCTCGACGCATTCGGAAAAGCCGACGACACGCTCAGCGTGGCCGCTAAATCCATCGCCGAAATTATCACCGTACACGGACTCATCAACCTCGACTTCAACGACGTGCGCACCGTGCTGAAAGACGGCGGCGTGGCCATCATGTCAACCGGCTATGGCGAAGGCGAAGACCGCGTGAAGAAGGCCATCGACGACGCACTGAACTCGCCGCTGCTCAACGACAACGACATATACAACTCGAAAAAGATACTGCTCAGCATCTCGTTCAGCGACCAAAAAGACGGGAAAAACACCTTTATGATGGACGAGATGGGCTATGTGCACGAGTTCATGGCCAACTTCTCCAGCGACTTCGAAATCAAGTGGGGCGTGGCCATCGACCCCGAACTGGGCAAGCGCGTCAAAGTGACCATCTTGGCCACCGGATTTGGGCTGAGAGACGTTGACGGCATGGACGGCCACCTGAAGAAAATATCGCAGGAAGAGG
>Ga0065709_1006577_pt1 | contig 14935 bp, 10 predicted proteins | sample Hoacrofraction14_2_FD_59096 | JGI IMG/M metagenome (GOLD analysis project Ga0065709, IMG submission 59096) | Hoatzin crop microbial communities from Cojedes, Venezuela, sample from fiber fraction 14 v1 | ecosystem: Host-associated > Birds > Digestive system > Esophagus > Crop | place: Venezuela...
GCGAGCGACGTCGCCAGACCCGAGTTCTGCATGCCGACCTCGATCGACAGCGCCTTGATCTTCGTCACCGGCAGATGCAGCGCCTTCCCGATCAGGAAGCCGCACAGGTACCCGAGCAGGTTATGCAGGATCACCACGACAAACACGAGCGCGCCGGTCGAAAGAATCTTCTGCGCATTGTGCGAGACCACCGCCGCCACGATCATACAGATCGCCGTGACCGACACGAGCGGCAGCGCCTTCACCGCCTTCTGCGTATACTTCCCCGCCACCTTATTAATGAGAAAGCCCAGCGCGATCGGCACGATGACCACCTTGACGATCGACAGGAACATGCTCGCGATATCCACCGAGACCGTCGAATGCAGCAGCAGGTACGTGATCAGCGGCGTCAGGAACGGCGCGAGCAGCGTGTTGACACTCGTCATGCCGACCGACAGCGCCACATCCCCCTTCGAGAGGTACGTGATGACATTGCTCGACGTCCCGCCGGGGCACGTCCCGACCAGCACCACGCCCGCCGTCAGCGCCGCGTCCAGCGCAAACACCTTCGACAGCCCGAAGGCCAGCAGCGGCATGCAGATAAACTGCGCCGCGCACCCGAGCAGGATATCCTTCGGCCGCGTGAACACCAGCTTGAAGTCCTCGATCTTCAGCGTCAGCCCCATCCCGAACATGACGACCATCAGCAGGTAATTCACCCACCCCGTCTGAATCCACAAGGTACTCGCCGGCACAAACAAAGACAGCGCCGCGATCGCCAGCACCACCACCGCCATATACCGCCCCGCCAGATCGCTCAGTTTCTCCAATGCTTTCATAGTGTCTCCTCCTTATTCAGAACAGCTTCCTCTCTAGAACAGCTTCCTCCGCCGCGCCGCCTCCGCCCGGATATTCTTCACAATCTCCTCCGGCATGTCCTCTGTTCCGCAGAGCCGCAGCAGCTCATCCATCGCCAGGACCATCTCCGGCGAAAGCCGCCGCAGGTACACCGGATCCCCCAGCATGGCCAGTGTCTGCGGATCCATCGGAATGCCGCCCCCGGACCTGCACCCGTCCGGACCGTCCGGGAAATCATCCCAGTCATCGTCGTCCCAGTCCGGATCGGTGATCCGCATCTGCTGATTGAAAAAGTCTGTCGCCGCCTCGGTCACCGTCAGCTCCGATTCATCCAGCGTGAGCCGGATCCCGAGCATCCTCGTGATCCCCGACAGGAACCGCTCCGTCCGCCGGTTGACCGCCACGATCCCCGACGGCACCCCCATTTCCTCCATGTACGCGACGAGCTCCCCGGCAAGTTCCGCCGGATAGTCCCGCATGGAACTGATCTTCGCCGTGACGACAGACGGCCCGCTGAGCGTCACCAGAAGCAGGATCACCGGGAACCACGGCGCATCGGTCGGCGCGTCCGGCCGCGGTTCCTCGATCCGAGCAGGGCCGAGCAGGATGCAGGCACCCCATTTCCCCGATTTCTTTTTCTTCTTCAGGTTCTTCAGGGCCTCGACCTGCCCGTCCGTCTGCGCGGCCGGATACTCCGGCCGGTACTTCGGAAAGTCGATCATGGACATCTGTATCATGCCGTCTTCGCCCACCTCAAAGCAGACCACCTGACGGCCCTTCGGCCCCGTGTGCTCGCCCGGAATCTGCAGGAAACTCCAGAACTCGTCCGGGTCCTCCTTTTCGAGCCGCCGCAGCTCCTCCCCCAGCAGGGTGCACAGTTCAACCGCCTCCAGAAGATGCGCCTCCTGTATCCGTTCCGTCAGGCTCCAGGGAAGATACCCGGGCGTATAAACCTCAAAATGCGGGCAGGCATTCTTCCCGCGCAGCTTGATGTCGTGCCGCCGGCAGTACCCCCGCAGACTCTCCTGCTCCTCCGGCCGCAGGTCATCCATCGCTTCAAAGCAGCAGCTGAGACAAAGCTGGCTGCACTGATGCTCATGCTGCTCCCACGGATATTCGAAGTACTGCTCATGCGAGATGCCGTCCAGGCTCCGCGCCCCCTCATCGCCGTCGAACAGCGCGACCGCCGTGAGATCGCCGCCCCGCCCCATGACCGACACATACCCGATCGTGCCGTCGCCATGGCGGAAGGCAAAGATATCACTGCTCCAGAGATACTCCCAGAGCTTCGTTTTCTTAAAGCGGAACGCCGCCTCGTACAGCTTCTCCTGCAGCGCGTCAAAGGAAAGTGTGGCGCAAGTCTGCCACCCCGGCCCCGCTTCCCCGGCCGTCCCGGGGGCATCGGGGTCGATGAACGACTCAAACTCAGCCTCGTCCATCGCTCCGAAAAATCCGTCCCGCAGCTTCTCATTCAGCAGCCCGGACGCGATCGCCCAGTCACGGTCCGTGATCAGATACTCATCCCGGTTGGGCGGGCCCAGCCTGGAAGAAAGCTGCTCCCGGAACAGATCGTACGCCGACGCCGGCGCGTCCAGCGAGACCATCTCATACGGCGCCCTCTCCCCCAGCATCAGGATAAATGTCAGTCTCTCGCCCTCCCGCTCATCCAGGAACATGCGGTTGACCGTACCGCCGTGCTCCTTTATATATGCCTGCGAGAGGGAAAGCTTGAGCAGCTCGATGATCCGGTCATCATACCCCAGATCCCACAGATAGATCTTCTCCCGCAGGCTGTCGCCGTTATAGACCACGCGGCGGCAGAACGACCGGAGATACCAGCTGCCGACATTTTCGAGGGGAGAGTCTGACGCATCCACGTGATCCATGCGCAGCCGGGCCAGGATCTGCTCATCCTGCCCCTTCATGGGCTCCGGCTCCGAGAGGATCATCAGCTTCTTCTCAGAATCCATATACGTGCAGCTGACCGAGAACTTCAGCTGCTGCCCGCACTTCGGGCAGAACGGCTGATAATACTCGCTCGACAGGATCTGCTCCTTATACTTTTCATCCCCCGGTATCCTGAGTGACGTCTTCTGTTCAAACCAGAACGCCTTCCCGCAGTAAGGGCACGGTACCTTCTCCCTTGAGATGGAATTATCGCGTTTCATAACACCTCCGGCTTCTGTTGCGTTTACCTGCTTATATCACGCATTTCGCCGGCAAATTCCAGCTCACTTTCGATGTCTTCAATCGTCGGCAATGTCCCCCGGAATTCTTCCGGGATCATGCGGGACAATTCATATTCCGATACTCCGAGCGGCTGACTGCTGGCTTCCAATGCATATGCAGCTTTTATATTATCCTTGTTTTTGCATACAAGCAAGCCCAGCGTGGGCGCATCCTGCGCGGATTTCAGCTGATGGTTAACCGCAACACTTCAACGTCTCCCGAACATAAAACAGGGCCTTTGCCTGATTATTCCTGCATTTAGCGATAATCAGCTTGTTATGACCCCAGGGAATATAAAAGATTTCGGGTCCTTTGAAATTGTCCCCAACTTGGGGACGATTTCCCCAACCCGTCCGGATCATGGCGGCTGCATGCACAAAATCACATGTAAAAAAACGCTTACAGGCCCTGATACGAGCCCATAAGCGTTTCTGTCTGTAATTTCAATTGCAAAAAACTGCCACACCCGCTGCTATCTTCGCCCTTATTCCCTCGGGTGCCGAAGCTCATCCACCAGCGCCTGAACGTCACCTTCATCTCTGATGCCAAGTTCCTCCGCCGCGTCTTCGAAGTCGTGCTATGCCTTCGACAGGGCCTGCGCCGATGGACCCTCGCTCAGCTCCATCGTCAGACTCATCGCCTGCCCCTGCGAGCGCACGGTCCCGACCGCTCCGCTGATCACGGGGATCATCGGGGGCAAATGGCCCAGGTCGACATCGGCCAGGATCGGCACGCTGAAACGCCCGAGGATCTCCGAGACCGCCGTCAGATGGTCGAGCCCGAAGAGGTCCTCCTGCCCGGCCAGCGGCCGCCCGATGAGGAAGCCCGACGCATGCTCAAACCACCCCGCCTCCGCCAGCTGCCAGAGCGCGCGCCGGATCCCGAACACATTCAGGTCGCAGCTCTCGATGAACCACAGAATCCCGTCGTCCGCATACTTCTCCGAAAATGCCTTCACCCTATCAAACCTCGTCCCGACCAGCGTCGCCAGGCAGTCCAGGCACCCCCCGACCAGCCGCCCGCGAAACGTCACCGCTTCATCCGCACTCCACCCGCGCCCCGGCAGCCACAGCCGCAGCTGCCGCGGATGCTCGAGGTTGTACGGCAGGAGCGGATGCTCCTCATCCTTGAGCGACTCCGTCTGATAGGCCGCGTACCCCTCGAAGGAGAGCTTCTTCCCGCGCAGCAGCGCATACGCATCCTCAATGGACTCATGCCACGGCTCCATCCCGAACGCCGGCGCGCACGGCCCGTAGATCGCCGCCGTGTCGCACAGCGTGGTCAGCAGGAAGATCGCGTTCGTGTTGTCCGAATACCCCATGAACCACCTGGCCGGCGCCTCCCGGATCGCGTCAAAGTCCACATAGTCCAGGATCTCGCACATCAGCTCCCCGCCCCCGCACGAGATCAGCGCGTCGCACTCCGCCGACAGAAACCCGTCCGTCAGCTCCTTCCCGCATCGCTCCGGCGTACTGCTGATGCCGCACCCATCCGACGAATACACATTGATCCCGTCGACCGTCTCATGCCCGAGCCCGTGAAAGACCTCCTTCGCGTGCCCGAACGCCGACCTATACGGCTCGATCACACACCCAAACGAAGGCGCACAAAACCCGATCCGCCCATGTTCCCCCAGAAATGCCGGATACCTCATCCTCTCCCTCCGATCTTCAAACCATCCACCGGGATGCCTCCCCGGTCCGCTCCTCTTTCCGTCCTTCCATATTACCACACCCGCCCGCCGCCGCGTCAATCGAGTAGGACAAGTCCTACTCGATTAACGCGGCATGTCTTCGCTTCGCTTCGGTCGGCGCAAAGCCGACGTCCACCGGACGTCGTGCGCCGCCGGATGCACACGCAAGCGTGTTCACCCGGCTCATTGCTAACGCGCAAAAAGCCGGCCGCAGCCGCAAAGCCGCGCCGGCCATCAGATCTTACAATCTCAATTCAGTTCCCGATCTTCTTCATAATGCGGTCCATGATCCAGCCGGTCAGCCACGCGATCAGGGCCGGGAACACGAACGCGAAGAACGGCGCCTCGCGCACGACGAGCCACGCCGCCGCGCACAGCAGAAACAGCAGCACCGCCCAGTGCACATTCGTCACCGCGACCACGCCCCCGTTCTTCAGCGTATTCTTCCAGTCCAGCTCATAGCGTGAAGCGTACGCCGCCGTCATGATCATCCAGATCACGCAATACCACACCAGGAAGACCAGCGGATAATACAGCAGCCCCAGCACGCTCCCCTGCTGCAGTCCCTGCAGGCAGATCCACCGGTTGAAGAGCAGCACCATCAGCACCGCCGCCTGGATCACCCAGACGATCGTCATCCGCCTGAAGCTCTTCTTGAATTCCCCGAAGAAATCCCGCGCGATATACCCCCGGTCATCCCGGAGCACCTTGTTCGCCGTATACAGCAGCGCCTCCGTAGAGGCGCCCGCCGTCACGACCGGGATGCAGCCGACGATCCACAGCGTGCTCAGATAAAAGCAGTCCGTGATCTTCCCCAGCACCCTGAAGAATGAACTGTCGTATTTCACTTAAGTCTCAGCTCCACCACACTCGCCTTCGGCAGCACCACCTTCAAGGCGCCGCTCTCCGCCTTCACGCCGTCAAAGTCCGCCGCCGCGACCGTCTCCGGCGCGTCGAACGTGTTGTGGGCGCGCACATCGCTGTGCGTCAGCACCTGCGCCTCCGCAATCTCCGGCACACGCCCCGACGCGAGCACGATCTCGACCACCTGATCCTCCGTCATCGACAGATTGTTCAGGGTCACCGTGATCAGCCCGTCCTTGCGGGAGACCGACTCCGTGATCGACGGAACCGTCCATTTGCCCGCGCGCGGCTTGTTGCCCGAGAGGACCGTGCCCGTCTCGCGGCGGGACATATCCTCCGCCGCCGCCTGCGCATCCATGACCGACTCCGGCTCGACCGCCGTCTCGATCAGTCCTTCGCCGCTCAGCGAGCTCTCCAGCAGCTCCGCTCCCTGGTGGTGCCGGAACATCCGGAACACATGCCAGGTCGGCGTCTTCGTCATGCGCGCGCCGTCCGTCAGGATCACCGACTGCAGCACATTGATCATCTGCGCGATGCAGGCCAGCTTCACGCGGTCGCAGTGCTTATTGAAGATATTGAGCGTGATGCCCGCGACCAGCGCGTCGCGCATCGTGTTCTGCTGATAGAGGAAGCCCGGATTCGTCCCCGGCTCGACATCGAACCAGGTCCCCCACTCATCGACCGACAGCCCGATCTTCTTCTCCGGATCATACTGATCCAGGATCGCGCCGTGGCGATCGAGCAGCTCCTCCATGTACAGCGCCTTCGACAGCGTGCGGTACCAGTGCTCATCGGAGAAGTCCGTCGCGCTGCCCTTGTGATCCCAGTCACCCGGGACGGTGTAGTAATGCAGCGAGATCAGATCCATGAATCCGTGCAGCTGCTCCGGCGTGTGGTCGAAGCAGGTCCTGAGGACCCCTTCCGTCCAGTGATAGTCGTCGACATTTGGCCCGCAGGCGATCTTTTTGATCGGCCGCGACGCGTCATAGGTGCGCACATAGGTCTGATACCGGCGGTATTCATTGCCGTAGAATTCCGGCGTCATGTTGCCGCCGCAGCCCCAGTTCTCATTGCCGACGCCGAAGTAGTCGAGGTTCCACGGTTCCTCGTGGCCGTTCGCTTTCCGCCGGTCAGCCATCGGGGACACCCCCTTAAATGTCATATACTCGACCCACTCTGACATCTCCTGCACGGTACCGCTTCCGAGGTTCCCGTTGACATACGTCTTGCAGCCCAGCTGGCGGCAGAGCTCCATGAACTCGTGGGTGCCGAAGCTGTTGTCCTCGGTCACACCGCCCCAGTGGGTGTTGATCATCTTCTTGCGCCCTTCCTTCGGGCCGATGCCGTCCTTCCAGTGATACTCATCCGCAAAGCACCCGCCCGGCCAGCGCAGGACCGGCACCTCGATCTCGCGCAGCGCCTCGACGACGTCCTTGCGCATACCGTTCTCGTTCGGGATCTCCGAGTTCTCGCCCACATACAGGCCCTCGTAGATGCACCGTCCCAGATGCTCCGAGAAATGTCCGTAAATCTCCGGGGCGATCGTCCCCATCGCCTTCTCTTCATTGATCAGAAGCTTCGCCATCGAATTGTCTCCTTTTATTTTTTCTTTACAGATACTGCACGCCCCACACCGATTCGTTGTTGTCCCCGGCCGCGCTCAGGCACAGCACCTCGTTGCCGGCCTCATCGCGCGTCTTCACGAGCACGCCGCGGTACAGCTGTCCGTCGATCGTGAGGTCGATATAGCGCGCATCGCCCGCCGCCTCACCGAGCTCATACGACCCTTCAAAGGCCCCCGAGATCGCGCCGCCCTCAAAGAGCGTCTCCTCCGCTTCATGCACCGCGGCGCTGATGTCCAGGCCATGATTCAGCAGACAGACCTTGCCTTCGAACGCATCCGGCGCACTCTTCGCACCGGCTTCATCCGCTGCAGCCGTTTCTTCCGCCGACGCCGCGTCTGCTTCTGCTGCAGCCGTTTCGGCTTCGGTGCCGGCTTCAGCCATTTCCGAAGAGGCCGCCTCCATCGAAGCCGTCACCTCATCGCCGTCCACCGCAAATGGCAGCACGCACGGCCACCCGTCCGCATTCATGACCACCCGGTGCACCCGCGGCTCGTGGTATTCGCCCTTGTTGCCGAAACGGGTGTGGAACACGATGTAGAGGTTCCCGCCCGCCTCGAAGGTCGACTGCCCGCCGGGCGCCATGTAGGTGCAGTCCAGGCTCGGCAGCGTGTAGTTGCCCATGAGCTTGAGACCGTAGTCCGCGAAACTGTCGAGGTCGTCGTCGATCCCGAGCGTGCGGCCCGAGGCGTCCGTGTACGTCCCGTCCGGCGCATCCGAGCGGAAGACGCGGACCTGATAGCCGCCCTCCTGCTGCAGGTTGCCGTAGGACAGGAAGAGATAATAGTACCCCGTCCCCTGGTCGTAGTGGATGTACGGCCCCTCGATCGCGTGGTGATACCCGCCGACCAGCCGCTTGCCGAAATACTTGTCGACCTGCGCGTCATCGTCGGTCTCCGGATGGATCGGATAGCCCGTCTCCGGGTCGATCTCCAGCAGGAAGATGCCGCCCGACCACGAGCCGTAGGTCAGCCACATCCGCCCGTCCCCGTCGTAGAAGGCCGCCGGGTCGATCGCATTCGGCCAGAGCTGGTTGTTGTAGCCGACCGCCGTGATGTAGCGCGCGCGGATCTCCTTGTCCTCGCCCATGATATCGTAGTAGTTCGTCTTGAGCAGCACCGGCTTCGTGAACCCGGAATACAGGAACGTATCCAGATAGTGGTACGGCCCGCCCGCCGAATCCGACACGGCCAGGCACAGGTCGGACTTGATGTAGCTCGACGTCGTGCAGAAGTACATCATGTACTGTCCGGTCGTCTCATTATAGATCACGCTCGGCGCCCAGACCGAATACCAGCCGTCCGTGTTCTTGCCCACGTACGTGTGCGCCGGATACGGATCCTCCACGACATTGTCGAAGATCCGGTTGTGCGGCGTGACCTCCTTGGCCCAGCTCTTGAACACGCGCAGGTTCTTCGATGTCGCCGCCGTCATGTGCGAGCCGTAGCAGTAGAACACACCGTCCTCGCCCTCGATGATCATCGGATCATGGAGGGAGGCTCCCGCCTTGACCGAGCCCGTCTCAAACTCTGCCGCCTCGCTCTCCGCTTCCGTTTCCGCCGCCATCGTTCCCATGGCGCCCGGCACGGCCAGCGCCGCCGCCAGGCACAGTGCCAATCCTTTCTTCCTCATACTCTCTCCACTCCCCCTGAGAATTCGTCTGCGCCGCGCCGCTGCTGTACGGGTTCCCCGCTCAGCGCGTCCCGTAATCAAACACCGGCCGCCCGTCCTGATCCCACGCAAGCTTCATCAGCCGCGCGTGCCGGTCCGGGTTGTACAGCGGGTCCCCGACGATCTCCGGATAGCTCCGGGCGTGGTAGACCACGATGTCATTTCCTTCTTCGTCGGTCGTAAATGAATTATGCCCCGGCCCGTAGATCGACAGCCCGGGCGCGCTCTTGAGCACCGGATACCGGCTCTTCTTCCAGCTCGCCGGATCCAGCAGGTCCGCGTCCGCGTCCGCCTCCAGCAGCCCCATGCAGTACGCCGGCCCCGTGTCGCTCGCCGAGAACGTCAGGAACACCCGGCCGTTTCTCTGAATGACCGCCGGCCCTTCATTGACCCAGAAACCGTGCCGCTCCCAGTCATAGTCCGGCGTCGTCAGCAGCACCTGCGCCGTCGCGAGGCGGTTCGGCGCCGCCATCTTCGCGATGTACAGATTCGAGATCTGCCTTCCCACGCCCGTCTTCTCGGCCCACACATAATACCGCGTGCCGCGCACCTCAAAGACCGTCGCGTCCAGGGAGAACGCGCGGAACGAGAACTCATCGTCCTCCGCGCACTGCATCATCCCCAGCTCATGCCAGCTGCCCTCATACGGATCCTCGTCCGCACACTCCAGCACGTACGGCCGCAGCTTCCATATGTCGTCGACCTCACTGCCGGCAAAGTAGATATACCATTTCCCGTCCAGGCGGTGCAACTCCGGTGCCCAGATATGCTGGCTCATCGGGCCGCTCTCATGCCTGTGCCAGACCTCCCGCTCCTCAGCCTCGCTGAGGAGCGCCAGGGAATCCGCCCGCCGCAGGATGATCCGGTCATACGCCGGCACCGACGCCGTGAAGTACCAGCAGCGCTCGCCCGCCCGCAGCACGTACGGGTCCGCCCGCTGCTCGATCCACGGCTCGTTGTATGCAAATCCGCTGTCCATGTCTCTCCCTCCGGAAATAAAATCAGCCCTTCACCGCACCGGCCGTCATACCGTCGATAAAGTACCGCTGGAACGCCAGGAACACGATCAGCACCGGAATGATCGAGAACATCGACCCGGCGATGAGCACATCATAGTTGTTGCCGTACGGCGTCAGCAGCGTATTGAGACCGATCGGCAGCGTGAACTTCTTCGCATCGCGGTACACCAGCATCGGCCACAGCAGGTTGTTCCAGGCCCCCATACTGCTCAGGATCGCCATGGAAGCGAACGCCGGCTTCGTCAGCGGCATCATGATCCGCACGCAGATCGCGTACTCATTCGCGCCGTCGATCCGCCCCGCGTCCAGCAGCTCCTTCGGCAGGCCGCGCATGTACTGGCGGAAGAAGAAGATCGTGCTCGCGCCGCACAGGCCCGGCAGGACAACACCCGCCGTCGTGTTGATCAGCTTGAGATTGATGATCTCCATGTACAGCGGCAGCATCAGGATCTCGAAGGGCACCATCATGGTCGCGATGACCAGGAAGAACAGGAAACCCTGCAGCCGGAAATTGTACATGGACAGACCGTAAGCGATAAAGTAGCAGATCAGAAGCGTCCCGACCACCGAGATCAGCGTCAGCAGCAGGGAGTTCCTGAACCACATGAAATATTTCTGCGAGTCTTCATTGCCGCTGAACAGATAGATATAGTTGTCCAGCGTCATCGTGCTGAAGTCCAGGTCGATACTCAGGCCCTTGCGGATCAGGTCGCGGCCCGGCCGGAACGAAGCGAGCAGGCCCGCCAGCAGCGGGAAGGCGATCATGAAACTGAGCACCGCGAAGAACCCGGTGGCCAGCACCGTCTTGACTGTGCGGCTTGTGCCGCCGATCTTATTGGAGGCTTGTACCGATGTAGTTGCTGCCATCTTATTTTTCCTCCTTCTTGAATGTGCCGCTCGCGATGAGCTGGATCATGTTGATCGCCAGGGCAATGGCCAGGAGCACCAGGCCGACCGCCGACGCGTAACCCATCTGGTTCTTCTCGATACCGCGCTTGTACAGGTATCCGACGATCGTCAGACCGATGTTGTTCGGCGACGAGTTGCCGGCCCACAGCATGAAGCTCTCGAGGAACATCGCCAGGCCCGCGTAGATGGAGATCGTCAGCACGTAGATGATCGTCGGCTTGAGCAGCGGGATCGTCACGTAGAAGAACTTCTGCACCGAGCCCGCGCCGTCGATCTCCGCCGATTCATACAGCGACGAGTCGATATTCTTCAGGCCCGACAGGAAGTAAAGCATGTTCACGCCCGTCCAGCGCCAGCAGCAGATCAGCAGCAGCGCAAAGTAGGACGTCGGATACATCTTCAGCCATTTGATCGCGGGATGCCCGAAGAATTCGAGCACCTGGTTCGCAAAACCGGTCTCGTATTCCGAGAACATCAGGCGGAACAGCGTACCGGAGATCACGACGCTCGTCAGGGCCGGCACATACAGGATGCCCTTCCACACGCCCTTCGCCTTGACATAGTTACTGTCGATCAGCACCGCCCACAGCAGCGGAAATGGGATCAGCAGCACCAGCGTCAGCACCATGTACAGCACACTGTTGCCGATCGCCTGATGGAACACACCGTCCTTAAGCAGTTTCTGGTAGTTGGCCAGCCCGACCCACTCCGTGCCGGCCGGCTTGATATTCTGGAAGCTCATGACCACCGTGCTGCACATCGGATAGATCCAGAATATGATAAAACTCAGGATAAACGGCAGAACAAACACGTACGGCGCCGTCTTCCTCGAATATAAGAACCGTGAAAATGCACTCTGTTTCTTCACTTCTCTCTCTCCTGTCTCTTCCCCGGAAGACCGCGCCGCGCGCCCTTTCGGTCACCGGAACAGCTGCCGCCGTCCCATTAAAAACGCCTTCCGGCCGCCGTCCGCGCCTGCCGCGCCGCAGAAGGCCCCCTTCTGCGGACTGCGCTGCCGCCGTTCCGAAAAAAAGATTGCCCGAGAACCGGGTTCTCAGGCAATCCTTTCACTCAAGGCAATAACCCATTGCTCGAGATCTTCTCTGTTCAGTTGTTATGCTCCGCGCCTTGCGGCGCGGATGCCGGTATTACTGCTCCAGATCGATCGCGTCCTGGGCTTCCTGCAGCGCCGTCTCGACATCGACGCCGTTCTCCAGCACGTCGTTCAGGGTGACGGTGCAGATCTGCTCGTTGATCGTCGGGCTGATCTCGACGACGGAGATCTTGCCGATCTCGTCCTTGATCTCGTTCAGGACATCGTACGGATAGTTGCGGAAGAATTGGTTGTACGCATTGTCATCGTTGTGCGCAAATGCGTCATCCGTCCACAGAGCGGTGTTGCAGACGTCAAATCCGAGGTTCTCCCAGATGTACTGCTCACCTTCCTTACCCAGCTTCGCCCAGCACAGGAATTCTGCCGCCAGCTCCTGAGCCTCGGACTGCTTCGTCACGACCGTACCGGTTCCGCCGATACCGACCGAGCGCGGCTGGCCTTCTTCGAAGACCGGGCACGGAGCCAGATACCAGTTACCGGACTCTTCCGGCATGTAGCTCAGGAAACGGCTCATGTACCATGCCGCCTTCGGGAAGGACATGATGTTGTGGTCCAGGATGTTCTGGAAACCGGCCTCAAGGTCCACATGGCCGTCCGGGGAGACCTCGGCCAGACCGGAGGCGAGCCATTCCTGCTGCATGGTGAGCATGTTCTTCACGGAGTCAAGCTGTACGTTCGCCGGCTCATCGAAACCGCCGGTCCAGTCATCGCCGTACTCAGCCATCGCCAGCCACAGCCAGTCCGTTCCGCCCGTATCCACGCTGGTCCAGTACTTGCCTTCCTCGTTGCCGATCGCATCGAGATACTTCTGTCCGAGCGCTGCCCAGTCATCCCAGGTCACGACCGCATCGATATCTTCCTGTGTCAGGCCGGCTTCTTCCATCGCACCCAGATTGTAATACATGAGCGTCGCGCCTACGTGGAACGGTGCGCCGTAGTAGTTGCCGTCCGCGCCCATGTAGGTCTCGAGACGGGACTTGACCACGTTCTCCTCATACGGTGCGATATAATCACTCAGCGGTACCAGCGCGGTATCCAGATAGGCGACCACGTTCGGGAACTGTCCGACTTCGACGTCGCAGATGTCCGGAGCGCCTTCGCCGGCCTGGAAGCTCATCAGGAGCTTCTGATGCATATCGCCGTACGGATAGGTGATGGTCGTCAGCTCGATCGTCTTGTCCGGATTCTGCTCGTTCCAGACCTCGACCATATCTCTGTAGTAGGTTCCGTGGAGCTCAATAAATGTCCACAGATCCAGATGCGTACCGTTCGGATCACCGGCCGTATCGGACACAGCCGGCGCCTCGGTCTCTTCCTCGGCCATCGCCGTGACCGGAAGCGCCATCGAGGCAACCGAAGCCACCATCGCAGCAGTAAGCATGACACTGAGTGCTTTCTTCTTCATTCCCTTCCCTCCTGTAAACTTGTTGACTGCTGGCCGGTGCGGCTGCGTTTCGTTCCCGCCGCGCCGGTCCTGATGAACCCATCTTACGCCGCCCCCGATGCGGCGTCAAGGTTTATTTTAGATTTTTTTGAAGTAATTTAGATAATCGTGAATTTCAATAATTTGGCCATTCGCGAATTGTGCAGTTTTCACATCGAACGCTTTTTCCGGTCATTTTTTCCGTTTTTTTACCCGCGCCCTCTCCGGGGCGTTTTATTTTATTTTAAAAATTCCTAAAAAAGTTTAGAACCTTTATTGACGCTTGTGCAGACAACGGGTATACTCAAGGGAAAGGCGAATCACAGGCAATGAAAAGCGAAAAAGATTTGATAATTCACAGAGATCTGGTACTATCTAAAAGTCCTGAACATCGTACGGCGATACGGATTCAGGCCTGCAGGCGGTTTTGCCGCAGCAGGAAACGTTGAAAGGTTTGGAGTAACTGCTGCGCGAAGCGTTTTGAACAGTTACGGTTTGGAAGGAAGGCGCGCCATGCTGCACATCGAAAATCTGGACGACGGGCTGGAGCTGTTTAAGGCGCTCGGCTCCGAAGTCCGACTGGACATCATCCGCCTGCTTCAGGCGAACCGGAACATGAGCATGAACGAGCTGGCCTCGCGTCTGAAGATCACGAACGGGGCGCTCACCAATCACATCCGCAAGCTGGAGAGCTGCGGGATCGTCACCATCACGAGCGCGGCCGGCGTCCACGGCAATCAGAAGATCTGCTCGGTCCACGTGGACAAGATCCTGATCGACATCGACAAGAGCGATGTCCCCGAGAATGTCTACGAGGCCGACCTTCGCGTCGGCACCTACACCGACTACAGCGTCTGGCCGACCTGCGGGCTCGCCAACAGCACTACCATCATCGGCGAGGTGGACGACGCCCGCTACTTCGCGCACCCGGACCGCTACACGGCGGACATCCTCTGGTTCACGAAGGGCTACGTGGAATACGCCATCCCGAACTTCATCCCGCCCGGACAGCGGTTCCGCCAGCTGCTGATCTCGGCCGAGCTCTCCTCGGAGGCGCCCGGCGTCAACAGCAACTGGCCGAGCGACATCAGCTTCTACCTGAACGATGTCTTCCTCGGCACCTGGACCTCGCCCGGCGACTTCGGCGACGTGCGCGGCATCTTCACGCCCGACTGGTGGTACCCGAACTGGAACCAGTACGGCCTGCTCAAGCAGATCGAGATCGGCAGCCGCGGCGTCTACATCGACGGTCTTCGGATCTCGGATGTGAGCCTCGACGATTTCCATCTCGACAGCACGAGCCCCCTGAAGTTCCGCTTCGCCGTCAATGAAGACGCCGAGCACGTCGGCGGCCTGACGATCTTCGGCAAAAGCTTCGGCAACTACGCCCAGGACATCCACGTCCGCATCGGCTACTCCGCGGACACCGGGAAGTAAAGAAAGGACTTATCATGGCAAAATACAGCGCGCGCAGCGTAGACTGTCTGATCGCCGACGTGACGGAGGAAGAGCTCTCCGATCTCGCGGACCTCTTCAAGCTCTTCGGCGACA
>Ga0065709_1029642_pt1 | contig 14921 bp, 11 predicted proteins | sample Hoacrofraction14_2_FD_59096 | JGI IMG/M metagenome (GOLD analysis project Ga0065709, IMG submission 59096) | Hoatzin crop microbial communities from Cojedes, Venezuela, sample from fiber fraction 14 v1 | ecosystem: Host-associated > Birds > Digestive system > Esophagus > Crop | place: Venezuela...
TATTTCAATGATGTCAAAGAGCAATTTGAACCCCTTATACCGGGATTAGTTGATTATTTTTAACAGTGCCCATTTTAACTGGACACTAATGAATGAGGATGATTATTCCACTATCAGAAGAAAGATAAAAGAATATGAGGACAGAATAAAAATATTGAAAAGTAAATTACCAGAGAATAGAAGATAAGAATTATGCAAAAAACAACATTTAATTACGCATTTGTAATTTCCATAATGGTGCTGTTGGTATTCGCCTATTTCGCTTTTATGGGAATGGTTTATTGGAGAGACGGTGAAATATTAACTCCGATATTATTGTCGGCGGCATTAGTCATACTGGTTGTAATTATAGTCTTTATTATGTGCCGTTCAAAAGCCACGAGGTTTGTAAAAAAAGGCGTGCCATTAGAAATCTTTTCGGCGTTAATAGTATTGGCCGTTTTCCTCTTGGCTTCCTATCCTTTCACTAATTTCATCAGGGTGATAGAGGATGCCTCTAAGATAGAGGAAAGTGTAAGCAATGTTATTAATGCAGCTGAGAAAATTGACCAGGAATATGCTGACTATGTTGACAATAGGGTTGACGCTTACAAGGACGCCCTCTTCATTATAAGCAAGTCGAAAGAGATAAGCCCGTCTGAGTATGAAAAATATTTAGAGCATGCCGGTGGCATTAATGATGAGGCTAAAATAGCCTCTTTATCTAAAAGCTTGCACAGAAGACTGCTGCCCGACAGCGCAAAAAACATTATAGAAAACAGGAATGAATTTCTGAGGCAATTAAAAAACATCAGTGTTTGGAACCCTCTTACACCCAAAAATATTAAGACCGTTAATGAGCAAGTGGAATATTGGCAAGGAAATTATAAGGAATTGTCATCAGAAGTTTATGATGGCGAGGATAATCCAAAACCTTTTGAATACCAACAATTCAAGAATAAGTTGGAAGAGTGGAGCACTAACTATCTTACGTTACGAACCCCTTCAGTCCTCTCAATAATCATATCGGTGATTTGTGCGTTACTTATGCTCTTGCCTTATTTTATTACAACCAGAGACATTGCGCATAGAGGAAATAATAAAATTGAATATAGTTAATGATATAGGAGAACTTAATTATGGCAGATAAAACGAAAAAGGATAAAATCTTAGAAATGTGCAATTCAATTCCCACTAAAGAATTGATTAATTATATATGCAACCAAGGGGTAGTGACACTTGGCGAGTTGATAAATGCGGGATTGAAAGCATCGAAACAAGAGGAGATAAAACAACAAATGGAATTGCGGGAAGACGAGGAATGGAAAAAAATTAATAACAATGCGCAGTCTTATCGAAATTACATGGAAATGTTTCCTCAAGGAAAACATTATAATGAAGCCAAAACATGCTATGAGGAATTGGATTCCAAAACTTGGGAAGATGTAAAAAGGAATATTTCTGAACCCAAGTTGAGAAAATACATTTCCGACTTTCCTAATGGCAAATTCGTGGTAGAGGCAAATAATTATCTGGAAGACATGCCTTGGCTTTTTGCAATTCAAAGGAACACAATAGATGGATATAGAGAATATAAAAGCAAGTATCCAGGCAAACATGACTATGAGGCAGATAATGCCATTAACGAGATTGAAGATGAACGTGATTGGGAAATGGCAATAAACAGAGGCACCTCGAATGCGTATAGACAATATTGCCAACTCCACCCTTATGGCAAACATATATTTGATGCCAATTCGTATATAGAAAACAATTCAGGCAAAGAGAGTTATCTTGAAGCACTGATAAACGACCCTAACGCTTATGGCGCGCGAAGGATACAAATAGACGTCGAAAATAATATTGTTACGTGGAGAGATATTGAAAATGTTTTTGGAATAGAAAAAACAGAAGAGATAAAAAATTTCATGGACTCGGAGGACTTGCCTTCAAGCGAGCCTCCTGAGAAATTGAAACCCTCTACAGAGGTGTATTTCTGGGGAATGCCGTCTTCAGGGAAAACTTGTGCGCTCGGGGCAATAATGAGCGCTGCCAGCAGAAAAGGCATATTGGAACCCTTACCTTGTAAAGGACGTTTGTATATGGACAGATTGTCGGGCATATTCAACAATGAAAACTATTGCACATTGCCCAAAAGTACGGATAATAACAACCTACAGGAAATGATGATGTATCTCCGTGATGAAAAAGGTAAAAATCATAAGATCTCGATGATAGATTTGGCCGGGGAGTTATTTCGTAGCGTATATGACAAAGTAAACGAACAATTGGACAGGGTCACAGATGAAATGAAATATATGCTTGACAAAGTTATGTATTATCTCAATGACAATAGAAACCCCAAAATACATTTCTTTGTTGTTGAATATGGAGAAGAGAACAACAGAACAGATGAGGGTCTTAGAATGTCTAACTATCTTCAGATAATGGCACAGTATCTAAATCAAAATAATGTGTTTCGAAAATCCACACACGGTGTGTATATTTTAGTAACAAAATGCGACAGAATAGATTGCGATGTTCAAGAACGTCCCAAAATGGCTTTTGAGTATGTAAAATCCTATCTGCCCTCTTTCTATAATCAATTGGATGAGGCATGCAAAAAAGCGTCAATTGGCGACTTCAGAACACTCTCTTTTTCTTTGGGTGATGTGTTTGCGAAGAATCTATGCAAATTTGACGGTGCCGACACGGATAAAATTATAGATGTATTATTGAATAAGACATATCCAGAGAAGAAAGGTTGTTTAGGCTCAATTTTTAATTTCTTGAATTCTTAAAATTAATATAGTATGGCAAATATAATAATTTCACTTTTTGGTAGCGAAGCAAGCAATAGCAGTAATGGCAGTTATTTAAGTTACGTTTATCCCGAGACAGAGAAACGGGGAGAATGGTATAGACAAATGTTTGACGCAAGGTCTCTTCTGAAATGCAAGACAGAGGACTTTGCAATGTGGCAAAGTACGCTCGGACGTTACTATGCTATTATATTTCCGAGCGAGAATGATACGAGAGGAGGACTTTCTATGATTACAATATTTTGTAGCCATGGATGTTTGTCTCCTGGTAATAAAATATTAAGCAGCTTGAGAAAACTTAAGAATATCCTGAGCATTCATGCTACTCAGTCAGAAAGAGACAACCAAATCAGACCATTGGCAGAGGATTTAGAAAGTTCTGTGAAAAAAGTATCTGATTACAGGGATGTTGGTGTGTCGGCGAATAATGGATACAGGTTATATAACGATGATAAAGAAGTGATAAAATTCTTTGAATGGCAGAATCAAAAAGAATATGCGAAATATAAGCATGTGTTCATAATAAATCAAAAAGAAGAATTACCAACGGCGCAACAAATGCAACGCATATCCTCTCCAATTGAGGAATTTTATGCGGTTCGACCGTCTGTCGATTCCAGAGTCAGCAGTAATATTGCCACAAGAAACAGCGCCATATCAATCACGTATAAAAAGCCGGGTTACGATGAGAAAATTGTTAATGCGACGGTGGAAGATAATAGTCCTTATTTGACAATTCAAGGAACAGAGGTGTTAATTAAAATTGCGGAAGAGGCAAACATCAAATTCAATAAGACAATAACATTCAGCTCAACTCAAAGCGATAAAACTTTTAGAGAGTCTTTAGGTGAAGACGCTATAGGCAAAAACATTCAAATTCCGTTTCCAGGTTTTGAAAAAGCTAATCATATATTGACAAAAGATGATTTTGAACAGGGCTATGTGCAAATATCAAATTTAGTTCCGTCTTTGAAACCTATTACAATTTATGTTGATGGAAGACAAGTTCAAGATAAAGTACCTGCCAACAGCAAAATATATCAAGAAATTAAGAAAGGTAAAAAAGTATATATATCAAACTCCAATCCTCAAACTTTAGCGAGTCATCAATATGCAGATGAAAAGAAAGGGTTCTTAACAGCAAGAAATGTAAAATCAGGATTGCTGGTTTTGGCACTTTTACTTCTTCTCATCGCTGGGATATGTTATGCGTTTGGTTTGTTTTCAACAGAACCTGCTCAACAACAACTGCCACAGCCGGATCCAGTGTTAGAGGTTGATGATGTGACTGCTGACCTCGATTATTTGACTAATAATACCACTTGGGTTAGTGACAGTATAAAATCTGTCGATTTCAAAGCTCTCTTTAATTTTATAAAGGAAGGAGATGTTGAAAGTATTCTATCCCGTGACTCTATTTATAGCGGAGTGGGAGGTGAATGGCCAACAATATTTGAGTATTTGCAAAAACTTAACGGCCGTGCTGATAAAAAAGAAGAACTGGTTAATGCTCTAAAACAGGCATATAGGTCAAATGACGGGAATCCGGATGCAGGAGAAATAAATGTCAATACGCTAAAAGGAAATTTAGAAACGCTGGATAAAAAAACAGAAAAAAACAAGCAAAACGAGCAAAATGCGAAAGATAATAAACAGCCTGCTCAAGAAATTAACCAAGAATTAGACAATACACCTCTTGATACACGCAGGAGAGATGGCAAAGCCACACCAGCCGTAGGCTCTTCAAAAAACAATACAACCGGAAACCAATCAGGTGCAGGCTCCAAAAAACAAAATCAAACCGGAAACCAATCAGGTGCAGGCTCACCAGGTGCTGCTGGAGGCAAAAAAGTTTCAGGAATTAGTAACTAATTATTCAATGGGAAAGAAAATATTTTTTATAGCAATTGTTGTCGCCGCTATTCTTTCAGTGGTTTTATACTTTACAAAAGGAATAAAGACAAATGAAGAATCGGAAGAGACAATAACAACCACCGATTTTATAAAGGCAATAAGAACGAGGGTGAATAAAGAGCTTGCAGGTAAAGACTATCAAGCGGCAGAGCAGGCATTTAATGCGATTATGGATGAAATACAAACGGAGGCGTCCATAACCAATAATGGTGTGCAGCAACTATCTAAGAGAGAAGAGTATGGTGCTAAGAAGTTAGCGGTTGCTGAATATGCTCCGATATTTCTTGATTACTCAAAGAAATATTTTGAACTGAAATATTGGGACGAGGAAGAATTGAACAGACTGAAAGAAAAATCCAGTTATTTGATTCATCTCGGCGTGATTGAAAGTCAGAATTTTATTACAAGTTTACAAGACGTTGTGGATAATGTGAATGATTATAACAATGCCTGGAATATTTGTAATAGTGCTCCTAATTGTTCTTCTGTAGATGGTATTGAGTATTTCATAAGCGAGGCGAACAGATATCTTCGATATCCCCTGACTAATAATGAGGCATTGGATTCCGCTTTGCATAAAGTGGGAGAAGTTGCTAAGGAGGCAGTTGTGAATAAGATTATGTCGAGTTGTCAACACACGGCAAATAGCAGTGTTAACTTTGCATCTTATGAAGATTGGCAACAGGCGTATCAGCAGGCTTGGACCTCAATAGAAGAGTATGAAGAGAAATATGGGAAAAGGGAAGAACTGGATAAAGCTAAAGATTATCTGAATCATGGCGATGATGTCGCAGTATCGTATTTCTCAAATAATTCAAACTAATTAAAGCAGGTTCACTATGAAACAATTAATCATACTAATTACATTGTTTGCAATGGTTATGCCATCGTATGGCGATGAGAGTGATATACCCCCTCTTGCTGCCGATTCACTGGTGAATGACAGTAGCATGGCTGTAATCGGAAACGATACAGTTCCTGTTGATATCGTAAGCGAGGAAACCTTATTGGAGTGTGCCGGCATTATAGATCAAATATTGCAGTCCCGCTGTCTTTTGTATCCTTTAGAATGTAAATACAATGAGGATTTACTTGCGAACTCAATAGGTGCGGTTAATATCTACTCTTCTTCAAATTTGAAAAAGAGCAAGGATTTTAATTCGCTTAAAAATACATATCTCCCTTTGTTGAATAAGTATTCGGAATACAATCAAGAGATGGTGGAATTTTTAAAGAAACTTTTGGAAGATGACCGTTTGTCGTTGACAAATAACCTGATAAAGGCACAAAGCGGCAGGTATGTGAAGAAAATAGAGACATTGTCGTATTATCATGACTGCTATATTTATAAGGATAAACCACCATACAAGTCGATAACATATCTTGACAATGTGATAAATGAATACATATCCATTATTAATAATGGTCAGAATGTCAAAAAGAGAATACAAGGCTTGATAGACAAATTACTTTAAAACTTGAATTATGAGACTTGGGCGATTATTATTAGGAATATTGGTTGCGTTTTCAGCTTTACCCTCGGACGCTTGCTGCGTAAACGCCGAGGAACGGGACAGCGTGTCAAAAAATATACAGTCTGCTGAAGCACAAAGCATTGCAGAGATGGAAGAAGAAAAGAGAATCCTTGAAGAGAAGATATTGAAGGCAAAAGAAAAGATTAAGGCGAAACAGGATTCTGTATCAAAGTCTCAACTGATATGTTCCGACTTGGAGGGACTTGGCAGTATCGTCTATGACAGGTGCTTCATCTTTCCTTTAGAGGTAAGGTGCAACAGAAAATTGATAACTCAGTCGCTCGACCTTTTTAATAAGATACAGCCGATAAACGAGAAAATTTTTGAGAGGTATGATAAATATTGTTCTCTAATGGAAAAATACGAGAATTGCTGCACGGAGATTATATCGTATTTGGAGTCGGGAGAGAATATTAGCTCTCAATTTTATGAGACGACAAGCACCGGAAAATGTGCAAGTCAAATACCACACTTAAAAAAGAATATAGATTTGTATATTTCAGGGAAGTTAGACAAACAGACCCTGATAAGTTTGATAACACCTAAATGAAAACGGATTATTTATAGGAGTGATTAGTATGAGAATAATAATTCAATGTGGTTTGCGTGTCGCTATAACGGTATTGATGCTTTTTATGGTATCAACGAATGTGCAGGCCGGTAAAGATAAATATTTAGAAAGTTATAATTACAAAAGGGGAATGACTTTCTATAGGGAGAAGAACTACGATGAGGCTCTTGCTTCATTTAAGAAAGAAATTGGAGTGAACAAGAAAAACGGTTATGCCTATCTGACAATGGCGTCAATATATCTGCAAAAAAAGGATTTCTCTTCAGGAATACAAGCTATTAACAATGCTTTACAATTCCTTCCCAAAAAGGAGAAACCTCTGATAGCACAAGCTATGTCCACGAGAGCATCCCTCTTCGCAGAGATGGGAGACACTACCAAGGCTGTGGCTGATTATGGAGAATGTATAAAATTAAATCCGCAGGACGAGAATTATTATTGTAAACGGGCTGATTTGTTTTTAAAGATTAAAGATTACGTGAGAGCGGAGAGTGATTATAAAAAAGTGATAGAACTAAACCAAGGTAATTATAATGCTCTTATGGGTATTGCCGCTATCAGATCAGAGCAAAAGGAATGGACATCGGCAAGCAAGGCATACAGCACTGCAATAAGTTACTATAGTGGTGTGTCAGAACCATATTATAGAAGAGCTCTCTGTTATATTCAGATGCAAGATTGGCGGCTTGCTGTTGACGACCTGATAGAGGCTATTAGTATCGCCTATAATGAGGACGCCATAGCGTCCTGTATGGATATGGTGCATGACCCTGAATTTGGAATATTGAGAGCGAAATTAAAACTGAAAGCGGCAAGAGACACCAATAATGGATTATGGTATTTCTTGCTCGGAGGTCTTTATGAAGAGAGAAAGGAATTTGACAGTGCAATAGAAAGCTATGAGGAATCAAACAAAATGAATGTGGATGCAGAGACTTATTTTCGAATTTGCAATTGTTACTGTCAGAAAGGAGATTTTGAAAGAGCTTTAAGATATGTGAATTATGCACTAAATAAAAATTCTTTAAAAGATTATTTTTTGTCGAAGAAAGCGGATATCTTATATGAACTCGGACGATATGACGATGCAATTTCCATTTGCGATGCTATGATTAAAGAAGAGCCCGAGGAATCGTCAGCCTATTTTAGCAGAGGTTTTATCAAACAATATACCAATGATGAAAAGGGTGCTGTAGAGGATTATGATATCGTGGCTTTGTTAGAACCCGAATATTCATCTGTATATGCTAATAGGGCGAAATGTTACAAATCATTGAACAAATTGGCTATGATGACTTCGGATTGCAATAAGGTTATTGAACTGGAAAATACTCAAGAGAAATATCAGTCCATACCTTTCGCTTACCAAATGCTGGGAATGAGAGAGAAGGCTATGGAGACAATGGATGCCATGATGAGGAATAATGCGGATGACGGTGATACTTATTATCAGGCAGCTTGTGTTTATTCTCTTTTAGACAGAAAGGATGATGCAGTGGGTTATCTTGAGAAATCTCTTGAAAAAGGTTTTTCCCGTTTTGGACATCTAAAGCAGGATAAGGATTTGGATAATATAAGGGAAATGGACTCTTATAAAAATTTGATGAGAAAGTATGGACATAGTGAACTTGTGAAATCTGATAATGACTCAATCGAAGAGAAGGAGCATAAAAAATATCTGACCAATGCTATATTAATAGAGGACAGCGTGGATGAAAATGGAATGGTGATAACACCTGTTGAGTCTCAAAGCATGACTCATTCAACAATGATATCAGATGTTGACAAAGAGTCAGAGGCGGATGAAGTCAAAGCAAAAAAAGAGAAGCCTGCACCAAAACAGCCGGTGGAAAGAACGATAAAAGTGCCATTTACAATAAATCGAACAACAGGCCTTCGTCAGGTGAAATGTAATATTAATGGTCTCTCGTTGTTTTTTGTAATTGACGAGGATACTAATACAGCATCGCTTTCTCAGTCGGAAGCAACTTTTATGACTCAAAATGGTTATTTGAAAGATAAAAATGTTATTTCTAACAAGAGCGGAGATGTTCTATCCGGAACATACGTGAATTTAAGAACGGTGCAGTTCGGAGGATTGAAACTAAATAATGTGAGAGCTAAGGTGAGTGCAGATAAAAGAGTTCCATTAACACTCGGTCTCGGTGTGTTGCAAAGATTGGGGGAAGTGGAGATTGACGATAATGAAAAGAAATTAAAAATTACGATAAAAAGATAGGAACAAAAGTATATGCTGCTCCTGCAATAATCGTATAAGATAAAATATTAACTATTAAATAAAAGGGTTATGGGAAACAATATTAAAATTCGAGAATGGGCGCATAAGACCATTTGTCTAACAGCAATAGCGATCCTTAGTGGTTGTGCGAGCGTCAATGACAATGAGCTCTTCGGGGTTAAAATAGAGTATCTTACATACCAAACAGAAGAGCATGGTAGAGATGGACTTATTGGAGCCGATGGGAAAGTGCTTTTTGAACCGGAAATTAAAGGATATATGAAGACACCTGTGAATGGAGTCTTCGCGATTGAGGGTGATGACCGTCAGACTCTAAAATTATATAGAGCAGACAAAGATCATGAGCAGATAGGTGAAGATTACAGTGCTGCTGGATATTTTATAACAGATATTGCCCCTGTAGTAGTAGGAGGTGAACCAATCAAGTTTATTGATAAAGAGGGCAATGTGGTTTTTAAACTTAGCAGGTTAAATGGCAAAAAAGTTAGGGCTGTAACTAATTTTTCTGATGGACTGTGTGCATACAAATCCGAAGATAACTTATGGGGATATATTGATAAAGAAGGTAAATCTGTTATTCGAGATAAATATCAATTTGTCTCACCTTTTGTGGATGGCAAGGCTTTTGTAATATATCAAAAAACAGAGGCAGATAAAGAAAAGGTCCTTATTATCGACAAAAAAGGTAAAGTGTGTAAAGAATTGAAAGACGACAACTGGTTAGTAGCGGATTTTATTACTGTTGAGAAGTACGTAGCATTGAACGGTGGTGAAGGAAACGTGATAAATAGAGATGGAAATGTTGTAATAAAAAAGAAACCAAAGTATAAAAACATTTTGCCATTTGGAGATGATTTTATTATAAGGACAGATAATGGAATAGGAGTAATGGACAAGGATGAAAAAATAATAATCCGACCTAAATATAAGTGGGTAACTCCTGTTTCATCAGGAAAATTATATATAGCGTCAGATGAGGACAATTGCTTCTTGCTCGATCAGGATGGTAAAAAAATAAAAGGCTCTGAATATGACTATATTAGTTATTTCTTAGACGGTCAACATGGCGTCGCCAGAGATGGGGGTGAATACTTTTTTATAGACACCGAGGGGAAACCAATTAACAAAGATAGTTATTATTATATATCAACCATAGAAAGTCATGGCATGTTTAGATCTATGGAATCACCAGATGTAGATTATAGATATGGTCGTACATTCTGGATGGATCAAGATTACTGCTTTGGGACTTTTGTAAGTGTTGTGTATGGTTATTGGCTTACGATGAATTATCATCCTGGAGTATATGGCGGTCTAATTATGTCTGGCGGTTCAGATTAGTTTGCAATAGTTACTGAATTTTAGAGAAGATAGAGTATAATTGAAAATATAAACTTAATTAAAAATAACGGTTATGAGAAATTATATTAAATTTAAAATCGAGAGTGTTTGTTTTGTAGCTTGTCTAATTGCAATCGCAATTTTAAGTGGTTGTGCAAATGTTGGTGATGTATTGAGCACAGATAATCAAAAATTTAAAATTGATTATCTCCCTTATCAAACAGAGAAGGATGGTCGATGGGGCTTGATTGGCACAGATGGCAAAGTGTTGTTTGAGCCAGAGTTTAAAAATAACATATCATATTCTGTGAATGGCGTTTTTGCTGAAGATAAGTCAACAGATTATCATAATAAGAAAATCGCCTTATACAAGGCAGACAAAGAGCATAATCAAATAGGTGAAGATTATCTTGCCGCAGGATATTTTTTGGAGGATATAGCTCCTGTGGTTGCCGAGGGGGAACCTATAAAGTTTATTGACAAAGAAGGCAATGTCGTTTTTAAACTTGACAAAATTAATGGTAAACGTGTTACGGCTGTATCTAATTTTTCTGACGGACTGTGTGCGTACTTAACAGAAGACACTTTATGGGGATACATTGATAAAGAAGGAAAGTCTGTGATTCCTGCAAAATATCATTATGCTTCTCCATTTGCAAAAGGTAAGGCTTTTGTATTTAAAGCCAATGAGAAAAAGGACGAAGTGTCTTGTAGCATCATTGATAAGAAAGGAAACGTAAGTAAAAGTAAAAAGTATAAGTCTGAAGATGAAGAATTTCGGTCTGAGTATGGTTTCTTAACAAATGAGGAATATATAGCTTTAGGAAAACATGGTCGAGACCGCGTGATAGACAGAGATGGCAATGTAGTTATAAAAGGAAAATCCAAGTACAAAGAAATATGCCCTATAGGAGATGAGTTCGTAGTCGAAACAGATAATGGGGCAGGCATAATGAATAAGGACGAAAAAATGATAGTAAGGCCAAAATATCGCTGGGTTATGCCTGCATTTGCAGATAATTTATATATTGCTTATGATGATGACAAGTCGTATTTAATAGGTGGAGATGGTAAGAAGATAGAAGATGTGGAATACGATGAAATTAATCATTTCCTGGATGGGAAACACGCTGTCGTCAAAGATGGAAATGAATATTATTTCATAGACACTAAGGGGAAAGCTATAGATAATGAGACTTACTATAGAATTGGCAAAATTGGAGGAGAACGTTGGTTTCGTATAATGAAGTCGATGTACGGTATTCCATTTTACTCTACTTGGGGCGGTGTAATAGAATCAAATTATAAGCCAGAAGAGCCTGTGATAGAAGAGCCAGTTTCTGAAAATAATATGGACAGTCCTGATTCCTTAAGAGATATGGTGATAGCAGATTCTATTGTTTTGGAAGATAAGCAAAATGGGCCAGTTTCTAATAATTTGAAACCGGACACACGGAAATCAGATAAAAGGCAAGCATCAGCCGTTGAAGTAAAAAGAAATTCAGGTATATAATAAGCAACTAAAGAGGTTGCAAAGGCAACAGCAGAGGCCAACTAATGGTAAGCATTGGACTTGAAAAGTATGTAGTCGATAATGCGTTCCTTATATTATATATGAAAGGTGGAAAAGAATAAAGATAACAACGATTAAATAACAAAATTATGTTACGAAGATTATTATCAAGAAATTATATCATAATGGTGATGGTGACTACTGTCATTGTATCATTGTGTGGTTGCAATCAAATTGGAACCAGCAAGAAAGGTATTGTAATAGACTATTTGCCATATCAAGATAAAGGAGAAAAATATGGATTGATAGGCCTTGATGGAAAGGTTCTGTTTGAACCAGAGATGAAACGGCCAATTTCTCCCTCTATTAATGGCGTGTTTATAGAATGGAAAGACGGAAAAGTCGCATTGTGGAAGGCTCAGGAAGAGCCGGAACAGATAGGCGATGATTATGTGGCTGCCGGCTATTTTTTAACCGACATCGCTCCTGTGGTAGAGGAAGGGCAGCCTGTTAAGTTTATAAACAAGAAAGGAGAGGAAGTGTTCACACTTAACAAACTCAAAGACAAACTTGTCGTCGCAGTTACTAATTTCTCAGATGGCCTCTGTCCCTATCAAACAGAGGAAGGTTTATGGGGATATATAAATAATAAAGGTGAGTGCGTTATACCCGCAACTTTCTCAAAGGTTTCACCCTTTAAATATGACAGGGCTTTTGTTATGGAGGCAAAATATGATGATAAGCCCGATAAAGAAAAGGTTGTCAGCATTATCGACCCGAAAGGAACCGTCATTAAGAAAATAGATTATAAAGACACAGACTCGAAATTCTTCCAAAGCACAGAGCGTCTCCTTTGCATTGGAAACTCCGAAGATGGTTATGGCATAATGGACAGGGATGGCAATGTGTTGATTAAGAAAAATAGAAAATATAATAGGTTGCAAGTATATGGTGATGACATAATCTTTACAACTGATAACGGAACAGGTTTGATGGATGTAGAAAAGAATATCAAAATCAAGCCGAAATACGATGGAATGATGCCGTCAAAAGCCCCTGGGCTATACATAGCCTCAAAGTCAAAGGATGAAGATTTGGTGGTGATAAATGACAAGGGGGAGAAGAAGTTGGAGATTGAGGAAGAACTGGTTCTACCTTTCTTGGATGGCAAGCATGCGGTGGTTAAGGACAAAGAGTGCTATTTCATTGATTTAGAGGGCAAGGAAATTGATAATGAAAGTTATTTCCAAATCATGCCATTTAGCAAGGTTGATGAAATCCTAAACAACGCTCTTACTCTTGTCATTGAGGGTGAGAATGCAGTTGATATGTTCCCGAATACAGAGGCTTGGGGTGTTGATAAATTCGAGGGAATAATGGTTACAGAAAAGATTATCCCTTTGAAAGCTAAAAAAGAAAATGCCGAAAGAGTGACAGAAGATGAAAGACAGGTGCAATCTGACTATGTATTTAAAAAAATAGAGGGAGAACATAAGTTAGAGGGCTATATAGATGAAGACGAGCATGAAAATCAAGAGTATTTTAAGAATTGTTATGCAGAACTTTGTTATAGGGAACCAGCAATTTCTATTGGTGATGACTGGGTAATTATAGCTCTCCGCTCTTATTTTCCGATTGGATATCTTAAAAAAGATGAATTTGATAAAAAGACTAAGAAAGTGATTTTACATTGTAATCCACCAAAGGGAATAAAGGATGGAAAATATTTGTATAAGTATACATATCCGTTTCTTGGAGACGTAAAAAAAGACAGTTTTGTTGTGAAAATTGTTACTATAAAAGATCCTGATGCCTATTATTATACAGAGGAGGGTAAGAAAATATCTCTTTATGGACGTAAAGTAGAAGCACAACTTGGCACTTATGATATGATAAGATTCAATGGAAGCACAATGGGAGTGTCTGACTACGATGAATCAAATGCGTACTATCTCGATGTAGGCGAAGATGGTTATATCTATAAATATGGAAGGAAACAACATAGATTTAAAATTGATAATTTATATTCCGGTCGGCCAGAGCAGTTTTGGTTAGATTCAAAACACAAGACGGACGGTTTTCATATTTTTGAAATCGAAAAAGTATCTGAATAAATATGAGGCTGACGATTAATAGGCATTATGCCGATGTAATCAGATATCCTTAATAAACAGCATATATCGCAGTGCCGTATTCTGTTAGACAGACATACGGCACTGCTAATTATTTCTTCAAGCAGTTAAGCGGTACGACGTAAACTCCGTCGGGCCGTTTGTACGCCTGGCCGGTGGCGGTGATGACCATAAGGAATGAGGGGGCTTTTTCGTCTTTGATATCGGCACTGATTTTCTTCAGATGAGTAGCACCTTCTTCTATGGCCTTTCCTCCGAGCTTAACTTCGACGAGAGCCCACCTGCCGTCTTCAAGGTGTATCACGGCATCGCATTCCCAACCCCTGCTGTCGCGGTAATGCCTTATCTCGCCACCGCGGGGCATTGAGTAGATTTTCAAATCGCGGATCACCATATCCTCAAAAAACAATCCGAAAGTCTCTAAATCGTGAAGCAAATCCGTCGGCTGAATGCCAAGCGATAGGCAGGCGATGCTCGTGTCAACGAAATGGCGTGTGGCAGTGGTTCTTATCACTGTTTTGGAGCGCAGGTTCGGGTTCCACGCATTTATGTCCTCAAGAATAAAATGGTCTTTCAAAGCATCCACATATTTACCAAATGTCTTAGTGTCCATCTTGCGGTTGTTTGAGTTTACGACATCAGCGATAAGCGTCTGATACGAGGCTTCGGTGGAGATATTTCTTGCGTAGCTCCGGAGTATCATCTTCATGATTTCGGGCGATTTGTTGCGGAATTTGTTATTCTCGCTCGTTTCGAAATTGAATAGGCTCTGATAGTAGTTGCGAGTAACGTCCATTGCCACCTGCTTGTCTTCTTTTATCGACAGAGGCCATCCGCCGCGACATAAAACGAAG
>Ga0065709_1006264_pt1 | contig 14890 bp, 12 predicted proteins | sample Hoacrofraction14_2_FD_59096 | JGI IMG/M metagenome (GOLD analysis project Ga0065709, IMG submission 59096) | Hoatzin crop microbial communities from Cojedes, Venezuela, sample from fiber fraction 14 v1 | ecosystem: Host-associated > Birds > Digestive system > Esophagus > Crop | place: Venezuela...
TGCGCGGCGAGTATGGCGAAATCGCCTGTTCCGGTAGCCATATCGAGCACGGTCTTGGGCGCGTAGGGAACGAGCGCGCGGATGGCTTTGCGCCGCCAACGCTTGTCAATGTTCCACGACAGACGGTGGTTGAGCGTATCGTAGGTGGGGGCGATGTCGTCAAACATCTGTTCCACCTGCGTTGCTTTCTCCTCCGCGGTGCCGTAGGGCGTAATCTTGTCGAGCGTTGAATGCGAATTGTCTGACGTGTGGTTGTTCTGCACGGACTTTTCTGTTTAAGGGCAATAAATGAAGCGCGAGGCGCAGAAACGACGCCGGTTGAAACTGAATTCTCGGTCGGTTCTACGCCTCACGTTCCGTTTTTCGCCTTTTATTTGCGTGTTTTCAGATATGCGCTCACGTTCTTTTCGATACGGGCGGCCAAGTCGCCGTCTTCCGTAGCCTTATCGAAACGCTCGCCCACGATGTGCTCATAGAGTTCGATGTAGCGCTCGCTGACACTTTTTGCATATTCGTCGGTGATTTCGGGCATCACCTGTCCGGGTTCGTTCATAAAGTTGTGCTCGATGAGCCATTGGCGAACGAACTCTTTGGAGAGCTGTCGTTGCGGTTCACCCTTCTCGAATTTCTCCTCGTAACCATCAGCGTAGAAGTAGCGGCTGGAGTCCGGCGTGTGCACTTCGTCTATCAGATAGACCTTTCCGTCACGTTTGCCAAACTCGTATTTGGTATCTACAAGAATCAGTCCTTGCTTTGCGGCAATCTCTTGTCCACGGGCGAATATGCGGCGTGTATAGTCTTCCATCACCTCATAGTCCTCTTTGCTGACAAGTCCCTGACGGATGATTTCTTCCTTTGAGATGTTCATGTCGTGTCCTTCGTCGGCCTTGGTCGTGGGCGTAATGATAGGTTTGGGGAAGCGTTCGTTCTCTCGCATGCCGTCGGGCAGACGGATGCCGCATATCTCGCGAACGCCCTTTTTGTAGTCGCGCCAGGCACTTCCGGTGAGAATGGAACGTATAATCATCTCCACGCGGAAGCCCTCGCAACGCAATCCAACGGTTACCATGGGGTCGGGAACGGCGAGTTTCCAGTTGGGGCAGATGTCGGTTGTGGTGTCAAGAAACTTTGCAGCAATCTGATTGAGCACTTGTCCCTTGAACGGGATGCCTTTGGGTAACACCACATCGAACGCCGAAATGCGGTCGGTGGCTACCATTACGAGCAGGTCGTCATTGATGTTGTAAACGTCGCGAACCTTGCCGTGATATACACTCTTTTGTCCTTCGAAATGAAAGTCGGTAGTTGTTAATGCGTCCATATATATAATATTGTATGTTTAGTCTTTTTGATTGTCCTCGTTCTGATGGTTGCGGTCGAATGCTTCGTAGGCATTTACGATGCGCGTCACCAGTTTATGACGCACGATGTCTTTCTTCGTCAGCTCCACAACAGCGATGCCTTCCACGTCGTGCAATATGTCGATGGCCTCGCGCAGACCGCTCAAATGACCCTTTGGTAAGTCCACTTGCGTCATGTCGCCGGTGATAATCATCTTCGTGTTCCATCCCATTCGGGTGAGAAACATACGTATTTGCGCCGGCGTTGTGTTTTGCGCTTCGTCGAGAATCACAACAGCGTCACTCAAAGTACGGCCTCGCATGAAGGCAAGTGGTGCTATTTGAATGATGTGTTTCTCAATCATGTCTTGCAGTTTAACGGCCGGAATCATGTCTTCCAATGCGTCGTAGAGGGGCTGCAAATAAGGATCGATTTTGTCTTTCATGTCTCCAGGCAGGAAACCTAACTTTTCGCCGGCCTCCACGGCAGGGCGCGAGAGAATGATTTTCTTGGCTTGTTTCTCTTTAAGGGCACGCACGGCGAGGGCGATGCTAAGGTATGTTTTACCCGTTCCGGCCGGTCCGACGGCGAACACCATATCGTTGTTTTCGCAGGCTTCAACGAGCCGTTGTTGGTTTTCCGAACGTGGCTTGATGGCGCGTCCGCCTGTACTGTAAGCCACTACACCCTTCACACTGTCGTCTTTCGTTTGTCGGCCGTTCACGATGTCAAGGATATCTTCTTCCGTGATACGGTTGTATTTCAGCACGTGGTGCCGCATGGCCTCGGCTTGTTCTTCGAATATTGCGGTGTGTTCCTCGTCTCCCAACACACGCAATACATTGCCGCGCGCCACTATTCGCAGTTTAGGGTGCAAGGCTTTCAGCATCTGCAAGTGACTGTTGCCTACGCCATAGAACACTACGGGGTCTATATCTTCGAGTACGATATGCTTCTCTATCACGCTTGCAAAATTACGAATTTCTTTTGATATTCGTATAAAAAGTAATACCTTTGTGCGTGATTTCAGGATAGGTATCCGTTAGGCTCGTTGTAAACAATAAGTGGGTGAAGTGCTCTCTATGACGAAAAATAATTATTTGAAACTTTTTTCGGCCATTGTCGTGCTGTTGGCGCTGGCGCGACTGTGCTTTCCTTCGGTGGCAGGGAACATGGGTAAAGGCGACGATAGTGCCGCAACCGACACCGTGGAGACGGCGAAAGATACTGTCGGCGCTGTTATTAACGCGGAGAAAACTGCCTCCGTTGCGCCCGATGAAACCACAGAACAACAAGACATTAAAGTTGAGAAGAAGTCTGAACTGACGGCCGCTTCGCCTTTTTTTAACGCCGACGGGACAGAAACGAAGCATCCCATACTGAGCGTGGCACGCTATACGACGGCTTTTCCGGACAGTCAACCGGTGCAATATGAAGCCGCGCAGCGATGGGGCGTACGGTCGGTTGCCAATCGCCAAGAGGCTGAAAACCGCAAGCGCGAACTGGTTTACGTGGGCTCATCGCCCTATTATTTCGTGGATAAGATGAACCGTTCGGTTCCTTATCTCGTTCCGCGCGCCGCCGTTCTGCTTAACGACATCGGTCGTGCCTACTTCGACAGCCTTCAAATGAAGCAGGTTCCGCTTCACAAATTCATAGTAACCAGCGTGCTTCGAACCGAAGAAGACGTGAAGAAACTGCGTCATTACAATGGTAATGCAACGGAAAATTCATGTCATCTTTATGGCACAACGTTCGACATTTGTTACAACCGCTACAAGTGTGTGCAGGCTCCCGACGCTCCGAAAAAGCGTCAGGTGCGGAACGATACCTTGAAGTGGGTGCTCTGTGAGGTGCTCCGCGATATGCGCGCCGACGAACGGTGCTACGTGAAGTACGAGCGGAAACAAGGCTGTTTCCATATCACCGTGCGATGATTGCCGGTTGCTTTCCTATTTAAAATTCAAAGAATTGAAGTCTGATACACTATGTGGTTGTCTCTTTCCTTCCTGAGCGCGTTGCTCTTGGGCTGTTATGATACACTGAAAAAGACGGCGCTTCGCGACAACGCCGTTATTCCCGTGCTGTTCTTCAACACGTTGTTTTGTTCGCTGATATTCCTTCCGTTCATCTTGTTGTCCTATCACACCGATGTGCTCGACGGCACGATTGTACACGTTGGACACGGCGGATGGGAGATGCATCGCTATATCATTGGCAAGAGTCTGTTGGTGCTTTCCAGTTGGTTGCTGGGTTATTTTGGCATGAAACACCTGCCCCTTACCGTCGTCGGACCCATCAATGCGACGCGTCCGGTCATGACTTTGATAGGCGCCCTGCTTGTTTTTGGAGAGCGTTTGAACTTGTATCAATGGATAGGTGTGGCCTTCGGCATCATCAGTTACTTTATGTTGCGACGCAGCAGCAAGCGCGAAGGCATTCGTTTTGAACACAACCGTTGGATTCTTTGCGTGGTCGGCGGCGCTGTATTAGGCGCTATGAGCGGCCTTTACGACAAGTTCCTTATGGCTCCGCAGAGCAGTGGAGGCGTCGGATTGGATAAGATGATGGTGCAGTCGTGGTACAATCTTTACCAGTGTGCGGTAATGTTAGTGATGCTGTTGGTACTTTGGTGGCCTACGCGCCGCCGAACAACGCCGTTCCATTGGAGCTGGTCTATCGTCGGAGTGAGCGTATTCCTCTCCATCGCCGACTTTGCCTATTTCTTTGCTCTGAGCCGTCCCGAGGCCATGATTTCCGTGGTAAGCATGATTCGCCGAGCCAGTGTTCTGGTGAGTTTCCTTTTTGGAGCCTACTTGTTTCATGAGAAGAACCTGCGCAGCAAGGCGCTCGATTTGCTGCTGATGTTCATCGGATTGCTTTTCCTCTACTTCGGTAGCAAGTGATTGCGCCGCCTGTTTGGGTAACTTTTAGGGCGATTGCTTGTGCGAATGGAAAATTATAACTACCTTCGCACACAGTTTCTTGAAGTCGAAAGAACGGCAGGGGAGTGTAGCTCAGTTGGTTTAGAGCGCTTGCTTGACAGGCAAGAGGTCACCGGTTCGAACCCGGTCACGCCCACAATCAGTAACGAATTGCCCCGAATATCATCCTTGGAATGACATTCGGGGCAATTCGTTTATATGTCTTTCTACCGGTGCTTTAATGCTCGGCGAATAGTGCTTTCGTCTTTCTCGACCGGCACTTCTATTTCTTGTTCTTCATGCGCTCTTGTTGTTCGCGCAGCTTTCGCATTTCTTCCACTTGTCGCTGCATCTGCTCGATACGTGAAGCCATGCCCGACGCCTTCTTCGGATTGTTTTGATTCTCCTTGTATCGCTTCTCCAATTTGGCCAGAAGTTTCTCGTCGTTAGTGGTTCGGCGCAGTGTAAACATAATGGCGGCCGAGAAGAAGAGACTGACGAAATAATAGAAGTTGAGGCCTGATGAATAGTCGTTGAATATGAAGAAGAACATCACCGGCATGAGATACATCATCCATTGCATCATCTTCATCTGTTCAGCCTGTTGTCCCACCATCTGGTCGCGCTGTTGGCGCATCGACATCATGGAGTACAGAACGTTGGCACCGCAGAAGAGGATACACGTCAATGAAAGGTGATCGCCGATGAGCCACAGGTTCTTATTCCATTCAATGATGGGGTCGTAGGTGGACAAGTCGTTAATCCAAAGGAAACTTTCGCGGCGCAACTGAATGGCGTTGGGCACGAAATTGAACATCGCAATCCAGATAGGCATCTGTATAAGCATGGGCAGACAGCCCGAAAGGGGCGACACGCCATACTTTGAATACTCAGCCATCATGGCTTGTTGCTTCATCATTTGGTCTTCGGGCTTGTTATATTGCTTGGTGGCCTCGTCGAGTTTTGGCTTCAATACGCGCATCTTAGCGCTCGACATATAGCTTTTCTTCACCATCGGATAGGTGATGAGTTTCAGCAACAGGGTAATCAGAATGAGCACAATACCCATGTTGATGTTCAGCTTTGTAAGCCAGTCGAACACGTAAAGCGTGAACCAACGGTTGATGATTCTAAAGAGCGGCCAGCCCAAATAAACGAGTCTTTCCAGTTGAAGGTTCTTTCCAAACGTGCTTTGCTTCTCTACGCGCTGCAGCAATCGGAAGTCGTTCGGGCCGTAATAGAACTCCAATTCGGTGGCTTTTGCGCCTGTCGGGTCGAAGGCCGTCTTGAGTTTTGCGTTGTATTCTTTAAGGAATCCGCTGCCTTTCTCTTGCGGAACAGAGGTCATCAGATTATCGCGACCGAATCCGTCCTTGGCGATAATCACGGCCGAGAAGAATTGATTCTTGAACGCCACCCAATCGATGTCGTCTTCAATCTTCTCGTCTTCGTATGTCTTTCCTTCGTTCAGATAGTCGGTTCCGCCTTCGGTTTCGTGCCAAGTGAGCGATGCGTAGCGGTTCTCAAACGTGAAACCCTTCTCCTGCTGACGGCACTTGTCATACCATTCGATGGCCATTTCCTTCTTTTGAGGCGAGAACAAACCCTCCATGCCCTTAGCCTGTATGGAGGCGTGGAGCATGTAATCCTTTCCAAGGAGGTATTTCACGACGATGGCCTTCTGGCCTCCGCCACCGGCGTTAGCCGTGAATGTAACGGTAGAATCGGTCTGTTCGGAGGGCGTGAAAAAGAGGTCGGTCGATGTGATGTTCGTCTCTTTGGCTTCGAGCATGAATTTCAGCTGCTGCGTCTCCTTGTCGAAAAGCACGAGGTCGGGGTTGTCTTCACGGTCTTCGTAGCCTTTAATCACGGCCTTTTGAACGGCGGCGCCGCGCGTAGAGAACGTCAGTTCCAGTTTGTTGTTACGCAGCACGATGTTCTGTTCTTCGCCCGTTATGGCATCGTGGAACAGCGCCGTGGTGTCTTCGGCCGTCTCGGCCATCAGCACGGCCTTTTTGTCGGCGGCCTCTTTCTCGGCACTTTTCTGTGCCTGCTCGGCTTGCTCGCGCTCCACGGCGGCGATAGAATCCTGCTGTCGCTGCTTGGCCAGTTGCTCTTCCGATGGGCGATTCCACCATGAGAAACCAATCAAGACGGCGGCTATCAATAAGAATCCGATAAGGGAATTTTTGTCCATTGTGTTAATTTGAACGTTGAAAGTTAATTCAATATCCTACGATTAATGCTGAATACACGTCTTGATGAAGTCCATGAACAAGGGATGCGGCTTCAATACGGTGCTCTGATACTCGGGATGGAACTGTGTTCCGATGTACCATTTCAGGCCGGGTATTTCCACAATCTCCACCAAATCGCTCTCAGGATTGCGTCCCACGCACATCATTCCATTGCGTTCGAACTCTTGTTGATAGGCATTATTGAATTCATAGCGGTGGCGATGACGCTCTTGAATGTGCTCACTTTGATAGATATTGAACACGCGCGAGCCTTGTTTCAACACACATTCGTAGGCTCCAAGTCGCATCGTTCCACCCATATTGGTTATGTTCTTCTGCTCCTCCATAATGTCGATTACGTTGTGAGGAGTGGTCTCATCCATCTCACGACTGTTGGCATCATGATAGCCCAGCACGTCGCGTGCGAACTCTATGACCATCATTTGCATTCCAAGACAGATGCCGAACGTGGGCACGTCGTGCTCGCGTGCATACTTTGCAGCGATGATTTTGCCCTCAATACCGCGTTGGCCGAAGCCCGGGCATATCACTATTCCGTCTTGTCCATCAATCTCTTGAGCCACATTCTTGGCTGTCAGCGTTTCAGAATTGATGAACGTGAGCTTCACCTTGCGGTCGTTATAGGTTGCTGCGTGCGACAGACTCTCGCGAATACTCTTGTAGGCGTCTTGCAAATCATACTTGCCCACGAGTCCAATCTTGACCTCTTCCTTCGCATTGCTCCGTTTATCGAGGAACTCCTTCCAAGGTCCCAGCTTCGGCCGTCCGCCCGTAGGCAGTCCCATCTTCTTCAGAATGGCTTCGTCAAGTCCCTGATTTTGCATATTTACAGGCACTTCGTAGATGCTGGGAAGGTCTTCGCTCTGTATGACGCAGTCTTGATCAACGTTGCAGAATCGAGCCACTTTGGCCAGAATATCCCCGTCCAAGTGTTTCTCCGTGCGCAAAACGAGCACGTCCGGCTGGATTCCCACGCTCTGTAACTCCTTCACAGAATGTTGCGTGGGCTTTGTTTTCAGCTCGCCGGCGGCTTTCAGATAGGGCACGTAAGTAAGGTGTACGCTCACGGCCGAGCGTCCCAGCTCCCATTTTAGCTGTCGGATGGCCTCCATGTAAGGCGCGCTTTCGATGTCGCCAATGGTTCCGCCAATCTCGGTTATCACGAAATCGTAGTGGAATTTCTGCCCCAACAGCTTCACATTGCGCTTTATTTCGTCCGTGATATGCGGCACCACCTGAATCGTTTTGCCCAGGTAGTCGCCTCGGCGCTCCTTGTCAATCACGGCTTTGTATATGCGTCCCGTGGTGAGCGAATTAGCGCGTGTGGTCTGAATACCCGTGAATCGCTCGTAATGTCCTAAGTCGAGATCGGTCTCCATGCCGTCAACCGTCACGTAACACTCCCCGTGTTCGTATGGATTGAGCGTTCCCGGGTCGATGTTAATGTAAGGATCAAACTTCTGAATCGTGATGTTATAGCCGCGTGCTTGCAGCAGTTTGCCGATGGACGAAGAGATGATTCCCTTTCCAAGCGAGGAAACAACGCCGCCCGTTACGAAGATATACTTTGTGTCTGCCACGGTTTTATATCGTTTATGTTAATTACCGTGCAAAGGTACAAAGTTTTTTGCAGGTTGCAAAAAAATGAGCGTGCAATGCAATACTTTATGCGATTAAGTCTGTCTGACCGTTTCTTTCGTCGCTTACGGCCGTATTAAATCGAGGGCGGTCTGAACCATTAGCGGACGAATCTCGTCGTAAGGAATGGTGAAACTCGGCATTCCAGCGGCGTAACAGGCAATTTCGTAAGGCTCGTAAACCACGAGAATGCCGTCTTCCTTGAACAGTGGAGGCGTGTTCGGCAGGGGAATGTCATAGATAGTAGCGTTCTGAAGCTGTTCTTCGAGCGCCTCGTCAGTGTCTGTCTCAAAGTATCTTTTCAGACCGGCCTTCAGCAGGTCGTTTATTTCCAAGCCTCCGCTTCGGTTGAATAATTCCCATCCCAAACGTCGTCCGTCGCTCTTTCTAAACGTTTGTCCCGAGCAGATGCTCATGCCGTGAGCGCCGCCGCTGAAGTCAGACAGGTCAAATTCGTATGTGATTAACCGTTCGTTTTCGTATATCTTCTTGAATGTTTTGCTGTTTTCCATGCGCATTTCGCCGCGAGCGACAAAGCCGATGTCCTTTCCATCTTCGTCGTATTCATGTGAAATAGAGTCCGTGTAGTGGCGAAGCAGGGCTTTCGTGTCGAGCAAATCGCCGGCGTAGGTACCGCCGCAACTCTCTGAAACGTATTCAAGTACGGCGCGTTGCAACGCCTTGTTGTCGCCCGAAGGCACATCAACCACGAGCCGATAGTCGCCGTATCGGCTTGCCACCACCGCGCTGTCCGTGCTCACTGCGGTCGTTCCTCCGTTCTCTTGCTTTTGTTGCAATGTGCAGGCGGAGAGCATTGCGGCTGCCGTCAATGTCCAAAACATTCTTTTCATCATCTCGGTTTTGTTTTGTTGTGAACGAATCCGTCCGTCGGATGTCTCACGTCCGCCGGTCGGAAAATGTTTATTTATTTGTTGCAAAGATAGCATGGTGAGGCGGATTTGTATCGTAAAAACGGCATTTTTGTTAGATTTTAACAATGATTTCGTGCGAAAAACAGCCCGTTTTGCACTCTTTTGATACTAAAAACGGCGAAAAGTTTGGCGGTTTCCGAAAGATAGTCTATCTTTGCAAGAGATAGAACGAAATACTAACCAACAAACATTTAACGACTATGGGATTTTTAAGTAAACTGTGGAACGCCATCAAGGGCGGAAACAAAGAAGAACAAGAACAGTTGCGCGCCGAGGCAGCCGAAAAGATTGCCGATGCCGTGGACAGTGCACGTGGAATGGCGAAAGACCTGAGCGAAAAGGCTTCGGTGGCTGCCAAAGACTTGAGTGATAAGGCCTCTGAGGTGGCAAAAGACCTTGGCGAGAAGGCCGACGCAGCCAAGAAAGAGTTCACCGAAAAGTATGGCGACCAGATTGAAGCCGCCAAAAACAAACTCGATGAGGCTGCAAAGACGGCTTCCGAGCGTTTCGAAAGCGCCAAAGAGTTCACCAAAGGCCTGGCCGACGACGTGAACGAGCGCTTGAAGGAAGCCAAGGAGAAGGCCGCCGACGCCGTGGATGATGCCAAGAATATCATCACCGAGAACGCCGAGAAGGCTGCCGACGAAGAGGCTGCTGCCGCTGAAAACACCGTGGTCGAAGCTGCCGGTGCCGCCGCCGAAGCTGCCAATGACGCAGTTGATGCCGCTGCTGACGCTGCAAAAGAAGCTGCCGACGAAGTGGCCGAGGCATAACACGAAGATGACCGAAGAATTCATTATCCGCATTGTAGTGGCTACCGTGCTGGGCGCCATCATCGGATTAGACCGCGAATATCGAACCAAGGCCGCCGGATTTCGCACCCACGTGCTGGTGGCCTTGGGTTCGGCACTCTTCATGATCATATCCGTTCATGGGTTTGATGACTTGCCAAAAGATCAAATGACCCTTCGAATGGACCCCGCGCGAATAGCCGCGCAAGTGGTTACGGGCATCGGTTTCATTGGCGCCGGTACGATAATCTTCCAGAAGAACGTAGTGAAAGGACTCACTACAGCCGCCGGATTGTGGGTGACGGCAGCCATCGGACTGGCCTGCGGCGTCGGAATGTACGTGCTGGCCTCAGTGAGTGCACTCCTTGTGCTCATCTGTTTCGAGGGATTCAACTTCTTCCTGCACCGCGTGCGACGGCGAAACGAGGCGGATGAAGAAAGCGAAGGCTGACCGTCCGAACCGTAATTGATGCGCAACGACACTTCGCCCATATAATATATAATATGGTGTGGAGCGACACACGCCGGCCGGAACGACATCGTTTGCAGTCGGCAGGACTCTTGTGGGATAGTGTAAAGAGGGATGACAAAAATATTATTGGCCGACCGCCAAGACATAACGCGCGCCGGAATGCAGTTTGTTTGCGCCGCCATCGACGGCGTTTCCACCGTCCGTGTGGAGGACAAAGCCGGACTGATGGAGGCTCTAAAAGAGGCCGACGATGCTGTGGTGGTGCTCGATTACACGATGTTCGACTTCAATGATGCCGCCGAATTGCTCATTTTCAATAAGCGATTCGACCGCGTCCGTTGGATATTGTTCAGCGAAGACCTGAGCGCCGACTTCGTCCGACTGATGACAGCCTCCGCAAACGTCTTTTCGGTGGTGCTCAAAGAAAGTCCGCTCAACGAGATTCGCGACGCCCTGAACTATGCCATTCGCGGTCGGCGCTACATCTGTCAGCGCACCGCCGAACTGCTGCTGTCGGAGCAACAGACCGTGTCCGACGACGAGGCGAAGCTCACCAAGACCGAAACCGAAATCCTGAAAGATATTGCGTTGGGCATGACCACCAAGGAAATAGCCGACAAGCGATGTTCAAGTTTCCACACGGTGAACACCCATCGCAAAAACATCTTCCGTAAACTCGGGGTCAACAATATGCACGAAGCCACCAAATATGCCCTGCGCGCCGGTCTGGTGGATGCCGTGGAATACTATATATAATATGTATAGCGTCCCGAAGCAACGGTCAAACTCTTCGGAAACGATTTGCGGAGCGACATGAAATAACAAACCGAACACCAGCATACGATATGTGGAACGCCGGAAAAATAAAGGTCGTTGTCTTTGATGCCGACGACACGCTGTGGGACTGCCAGTCTCATTTCGAGAGCGTGGAGAAGTATCTCTACGGGCTTATAGCCCCTTATTGCGACGACCCGAAGCAGGAACTCTTGGACACCGAACGGGGCAACATGGAAGACCTGGGCTTTGGATGCAAGGCGTTCACTATCTCTGTGATGGAAACCGCCCTGCGCATTGCCGACAATCACTTGGGCGCCGGCGACATGAGAGCCCTGCTCTCGCGCTGCAAACAATTGCTCCACATCCCGGCAGACCCGTTGCCCGGCGTTGCCGATGCCCTGCAAACGCTGACGGATTCAGGTGCGTTTCGCCTTGCGCTCTTCACCAAAGGCGAGTTGCAAGACCAAGAGAACAAGTTGCGCCGCAGTGGTCTTGCCGGTTATTTCTCCCACGTAGAGATTGTTTCCAATAAGGATGCGGCCGCCTTCCGAACCCTCTGCGACACCCTTTCGGTGAGTCCCGACGAGCTGGTTATGGTGGGAAACTCACTGAAAAGCGACATCGTTCCGGCCTTATCCATTGGCGCATGGGCAGTGCATATTCCGTTCCACGTGACGTGGCAGTTGGAGCACGCCGACGAAATTGAACACGACCGCATGCTGAAAATAGAGCGCATGGAGCAGCTTCCGCCCCTGTTGCTCCCCACATCGCCCGATTGACGGCGATGTTTTCAATGGTTCGTTGCACTCCTCCCGATAATCAATTCTGTTGCTTCCGATAATCCGTTGCGATGCCATTAACGGCTCGTCGCACAGAAAAGTTATTAACTTTACGATGAAAAGTTAATAACTTTCCTCACAAATCTTAATAACTTTTGTCACCAAAGTTAATAACTTTTCATCGTAAAGTTAATAACTTTTCTCCGCGGTCGAACTTTAATTGCGTTCACACTGCCCATCGCCCGTGCCCGAATTATTCGGTAATTGCGTTTGTTCCGCCCTTTGTTTACGCCTGTTCCACCCATTGCCTGCATCCGTCTCGTCCATTGCTTGCATCCGTTCTGCCTGACGGTTGCATCGCGTGCCGCAGCAAGGCGTGGTGCGAACGGGCGGCGGACGAATGTAATCGGGGTGTTCAAAAATTTTTACGCAAACGTTTGCGGAATAATGAAAAAAGTGTAACTTTGCTGCGATTTAGGATTTATGAGCATGAATAAAAGACGGGTTTCGCAAAAGGATCTGGCCGAACGACTGGGCATCAGCATAGCAACCGTGTCGCGTGCGTTGCGTAATTCGCACGAAGTGGGTGAGGAGATGATTGAGAAAGTGAAGTCGCTTGCGCGTGAACTGAACTATCATCCCAATCCTTTCGCCCAGAGCTTGCGCAGCGAAGCGCCGAAGATTATCGGCGTGGTGGTGCCTAATTTGGTGACACACTACTATGCGGCGGTGCTCGACGGCATAGAGGACTGCGCCGCGCGGATGGGCTATTCCGTCTTCAGCGCTAATTCGCACGAGAGCTTTGAGCGAGAGGAGCAAGCCGTAAACAACTTCGTAAACATGCACGTGGAAGGCATCATCGCCTGTCTGGCACAAGACACCACGGACTATTCGCACTTCATGCGCGTGCGCGATATGGGCATTCCGCTGGTGTTCTTCGCGCGTACTTGCCTGCCCGAGCTGTTCTCTTGCGTCGTTGGTAATGGCGATGAGGCCGCGCAAGAGGCTACACATCATCTCATTGAGACGGGCTCTCGGCGCATCGCATTCGTTGGCGGCCCCAACCATTTGGATATGGTCCGCCGCCGAAAGCACGGTTATTTGGAGGCATTGCGCGCTGCAAAGCTGCCCATCGACCGTTCGCTTGTGGTGTGCGACAAGATTGATTACGACGTGGCGCGCCTTAAAACGCTCGAATTGCTGCGGCGCGAAGACCGTCCCGATGCCATTCTTGCCTTCAACGACATTATCACTTACGCCGCATTCGATGCCATCCGCTCGCTCGGTTTGCGCATACCCGACGACGTTGCGATTATCGGATTCACCGACGGCGATACGTCGGCACACGTTACGCCGCGGCTAACCGTGATTATGGATCAGGCACACGCGCAAGGAACCAAAGCCTGCGAGCTGTTGATGGGACATATAGGCGGCGACAAAAAGATACATAAAGAGATCGTTCCCATGATATTAAAGATAAGGGAATCAAGCGAGAAACGATAACAAAACTGTCGACGGTTGTGATTATTTTCCTCGGAAATGGTCTGCATAACGCAAAGAATAACTTTCGTTAGCGCGAGATAAAAGAATTTGCGCACTTTTTCTAAAAATATTTTTTTCGGTGCAAATTATTTTACTAACTTTGCATCGATTTCTATATAACTAGAACCTATGATGCCCGCGGGCACGTTTGAACTTGCCTTTAAAACAACTAACCAAAGAATACCTATCATGAAAAAAACGACGAAACAAGAAAGAACAATCTTGCTGTTCGCCATGACCGTGTTGTTGGCGGTCGGCATTCCACAGTGTTTGTTCGCCGCCGGGACATCGCCTGATGCGGCCATTCAACAACAATCAAAGAAGGTTACGGGCGTTGTGCGCGACGCAGAAGGACCGATTATCGGCGCCACAATCGCCAACAAACAGACTTCGCAAAAGGCTGTTACCGACATGGATGGAAACTTTTCTATCAATGCAACAAAGGGACAGACCCTGGTTATCTCTTACATGGGATACACGACGAAGGAAGTTCCGGTAACCGCAGCCACTTCGTACGACATCACCATTGAAGAAGACCGACAGCTGCTCGACGAAGTTGTCGTGGTCGGATACGGTGTAATGAAGCGCAGCGACTTGACCGGTTCCGTGGGTTCAATCGGTGAAGAAGCCATTAAGCAAGGTGTGAACACGAGCTTGGAACAAGCCTTGCAAGGACGTATTGCAGGTGTTCAGGTAACACAAAACTCCGGAGCTCCCGGTGGTGGCATCTCTGTGCAGATCCGCGGTATTAACTCTCTGAACGGAAATGAACCGCTATACGTTATTGATGGTATCGCCGTTTCAGGACAGACTTCAGACAATACGTCCGTGTTGAGCAGCATCAACCCTTCTGATATCACGAATATCGAGGTGCTGAAAGATGCTTCCGCCACCGCTATTTACGGTTCGCGCGCGTCTAACGGCGTGGTGCTTATCACGACAAAACGCGGCGAAGAAGGCAAGGCAAAGATTCAATACGAGGGATACATAGGCTGGCAATCGCTACCGAAAAAGCTGGAAATGATGAACCTAAAAGAGTACGCCACGTTCTATAACGACCGTGCCGCAATCTTGGGTTGGGGTGAGCGTGAGGACTATAAAGATACATCGCTGCTCACCGACGGAACAGATTGGCAGTCGGAGCTGTTCAAAACAGCGTTCATGCACAATCATCAGCTGAATATTTCAGGTGGTACACGCGACATGCACTACGCCTTGTCCGGCGGTTATTTGGATCAAGACGGTGTGGGAATCGGCAGTTCCTTCGACCGCGCGTCCTTCCGTATGAACTTCGATACAAACATTACCAAGTGGTTGCAAATCGGAGCTAATGGCTACTACGCCTACACCAAGCAAGTCGTTACGTTCGATGAATCGAGCATCATCTCTACTGCGCTCTATCAATTCCCCGATGTAGCGGCAAAGAATCCGGACGG
>Ga0065709_1000065_pt1 | contig 14873 bp, 13 predicted proteins | sample Hoacrofraction14_2_FD_59096 | JGI IMG/M metagenome (GOLD analysis project Ga0065709, IMG submission 59096) | Hoatzin crop microbial communities from Cojedes, Venezuela, sample from fiber fraction 14 v1 | ecosystem: Host-associated > Birds > Digestive system > Esophagus > Crop | place: Venezuela...
GTTCACTGCGCTGGCGGGCATCGAGGGTGTGCGTTACTCGGTGAAGATGCGACTCGGCTGGGACGAAGCCACTCAGTGGCGCGAGGTGATGCCGTTGACGGAAATCCTGCAGCCCGCGCACATCACCGTGCATCCCTGCACGGGTCGCGGGAAAGAGGCCGATGTGATTAATCACGAACAAATGGCGGCTATCGTGGCGGCGTCGCCCTACCCCATCATCTACAATGGCGGCATCAACACGCGCGACGACATCGCACGCATCATCGAGCGCTACCCCACCCTCGCCGGCGTGATGGTGGGTCGCGGCCTCGTTGCCCACCCCGATTTAACCAGCGACGCCGGCACCGCCTGCTATCGCCCCTTCCACGACCNGCTGGTCGAAGGCTACCGCCAGCGTTANAGNCANGGCGGCGAGGCTCAAATCCTGCGTCACCTGCAAGACCTATGGGCCTATTTTCTCCCCGACGCCCCCGCCCGCCTGCGCAAAGCCATCAAAAAATCCCGCACCCTCGCTCAATACCACGACGCCACCACCGCCCTGTTCACCACCCTCGAGAACTAGGGTTTCTATCCTTCGTTGTGACGAGAATAAGCGCGGTGATATTGTGTGGGATGGTGGGTTTTTCAGGTAAGCCATTTGGTAAGCAATTAGGGTGTAGCACAGGGTGTGGCTTTTGTTGAAGGCGCTAAATCCTTGGTCACAGAGCCATTGCCACAACTGCAGCACGTCATTCCGGTCGTGGCCGTTTTCGGTGGCTTGGTTGATGAAGATGGGTTTTAATGCCTTGAGTTGTGCCTCTCGCGTTGTGGATGCGCGGCAAATGGCAGTGCGCAATTCGTCAGCCTGGGCGGGGGTGAAATGGGCGATGTCTTTGGCGATTTGCATGACCTGCTCTTGATAGACGAGTATGCCGTAGGTTTCTTTTAAGGTGGCGGCCAAGCAGGGCAGAATGTAGTGTATCGACTGGGGATTGCTTTTTCGCGCAATCATGCTGGCCACGAGTTGTGGACCTCGTGGATGAAGGGCATTTAAAGCGGTGAGGTCTAACAAGTTATCGGGGTGAAAGGCTCGCAGGTATTTGCGCATCCTTCGGCTATCGAACATCATGATTTTGCCTGTGTCGCCCGCTTGAAACGATTGCATTGTCAGGGCGTCGTCAAGGGGTATGTCGTTGATGTGGAGGTTGCATTGTTGCAGCACGTCTTTGATGATTGANAGTTCGGGCATGGGCAGGAAGTCAAGTGTCATCAGNCCCGCTTCCCCAGCCATCGCTCCATCTAAGGTGGTGCAGACTCGATTTTGATTATCAAGCGCCAACGACAGNAATTTGGTGCACGACTTGCGAAAAAAAACGAGGCCTGATGGGTGAATACCAGCATCGAATGGGTCAAGAGAATAGGTGCCGAGGTGGGCAACGCGGTCTGCATACTTTTGCTCCACCCACTTCACAATTTCGTCCCTTCCCTTCTCGTCAAAATCGAGCCCAGCGGCGTATAAATAGGGCTGATTTTGGGGGCGGCTGCATAGCAAGAATCGCTCGAAAAGCAAGCCATATTTCAACGGGTCAATGTCGGTGATGCCCAAGCAGTAGTTCACGATGCTACCGGCAGCACTGCCTCGACCGGGGCCAACCAAGACGCCCAGTTCGTCCTTTGCTGCTTGAATGATTTCGTGGCAAACCAGGAAATAGTTTTCGAGACCGTACCACGAAATCAAGCGCAGTTCTTGTTCCGCACGTTCCACGACTGCAGTCGGCAATGGGCTGCCGTAGCGGCGTTTAGCCCCCTCCATCACCTGCAATTTCAGGTATTCATCCTTCTTCATTCCCTTGATGGGAATGCGGCACACAGGCAGGGATGCTGTTTTAATGAAAGCTATCATTTTTTGAGAATTAAAATGGTTATAGTTTCGTCGCAGTTGTCGTCGATGTAAACGGCTGGCAGAAAGCACTCAACGTTTGCGTCATCGTCCCAGCAGAGAATGTCTTTTATGTATTCTAGAGAACGCAGCCTCGCCACGAGCAAAAGGTTGACTCTTTGCTCTTTAAATCGTTCCATCATCCTCTCGATTTCATCGAGATAAGCCGATAGCGTAAACTGATGCCTCTCCATCTCTCCTCCCCCTCGGAAAAACATGCGGATGTCCTCAACATCAAGCACCACAACTTCGTGCGTGTTATTGAGCACACCCTCAATTACATCACGCGCCTCACCATACCGCCCCCAAAGTTCATCTTTCTCCATATTCATATCACCATTTTTTACTGCAAAATAAACCCGGGCCTCTGCCAAAAAGCAGCAGAGGCCCAGGAGAAAGTTGTTGGAGAATTTGCTATTAAGGGATTAGCCCCTCGTCACATTGCCATTTCATGCGGAATTGTTTCTCGTTGTTTTCCATTTCGGTGATGAAGTCATCCATTTTCTCCTTGTTTTGAGGGATGGGCAGACTTCGTTTAATGATGCGCCACTGGGGATGGTCTACGACAGTGAGGATGTCCTCGTTGTCGGTCACAGCGGGATAGATGAGGTGGCCATCGTGCTTGCCGAAGCGCACCATGTAAGCAATCGTTTTGTAGTAAATGGCTGTTGCTTTTTCATCATCGTAGGAATCGCTCCTGTCAAGGGGGATGTATTTGGCATCGGCGACAAATTTATCGGAGAGAAAATCGGGGACAATGTGTTGTGCATTTTCAAAAAGATAGAATTCTCGTCGGGAAGTATGATGCCTCAGAATACCCTTGAGCACGATGGCCAAATATTCTTCCCAAAGCCATGCAGCATCGATGATGATGCCATAAATTTCGTCTTTTTTGTGGCCATAGTTCAGTTTCTCGTGTCTCAGGATTTTGAGGCAAAGCTGCTGTAACGGCCTGTATTTCAAGAAAAATGGATGGCTGACGGGCTTTAGATTCTCGGCTATTACGCGTTCACGTGATTGCCGTGAGTAGGATGGCGTTGCATCGACAATGAGTCGAACGTCGGCGACAATGTCACTGTTTGCGCTAAGCACCAATCGACCGATTGCGCTCTCCTTGAGGTATTCGATGGTGTGCCTAATGAGTTGAGTCACTCGGTTGTCATATCGGTAGGTGCGCGTTGAGTAAGCCACACGGCCGGCAAAGGGCGTATTTAAGCGCAGATGCCGTGGCACGTCGATGGGGCCTTTCACGTTGCTATCGTTATGATGCTCGGTGCGATACTCCTTAAAAAGTCCTTGCCGCAATGCCCGCCGTAGCATTGCATGAAAGAGGTAGATATAGAAGTTAAACACCGCACTATTTCCCGTGGTGTGCTTCATGCCGAAGAGGTTGATGGAAAGGACTTTAGCGAGCATGTAATGGACAAAGAAATCGTCCTCATCATTCCCATCGGGGCGACAAAATCGCGAGACAATGGAGACTTGCGTATCGCCGCGTCCGATGAATCCCACGATGTTATTTGTGCGCAGCTTATTCCCCTCGACCGAAAAGACATGATCATATTGATTTTCAAGACCTTTCCGCTCATCGAAACTATTGGGGAAAACCCAAATTCCTTTTTCTGAAAGTTCTTGAATGGACAATGCCGCCATGGCTTGAACATCGGCCATGGCTTCATCGGGGATTGTTACACCGCGTTTGTTATCCGAGGTCCGAAGATGCGTCATCAAATGCACGTTTTAGCTTATCCATCTTTTCGTCGGCCTCGTCGATACCACGTAAATACTCGCGAAGCAAGCCCTCTAGTTTCAAATTCCAGAGTTCATCGAAATCGGTTGTGAAGAAATAGGCGGCGCCAATGTGGTAGGCCTTGCCGAGTCCGATATTGGTAATTTCATTATTAAGATGATTCATGCGATTCTTGAGTTCGACAAGTTGCTGCGCGTCGGGCATATCCATGCCATGCTCTTCCCAAGCCTTTTTGCTATCAAGCATTGCTTGGCTGTTTTCGGCGGTAACTTCCTTAAACACAAAGCGACGGCGCATAGCGAAATCCATGCTTTCCACACTTCGGTCGATGTCGTTCATCGTACCGATGATGTAGACGTTGCTGGGCACGTAAAAACCATGATAGAACTCATCGGTTTCCTCGACAAGATTTTGATATTGCGTTTCTACCCTGTGTTGTTCACCGCGATACCCTGGGTCGATTGAGAAGAACAACTCTCCGAAAATCTTGGAAAGTTCACCGCGATTGATTTCATCGATGATAAAAACAAATTTCTGGTCTTTTGTGAGTTGACTTTCCTTGAATTCTACTTTGTAGCGACTCTTGATGTCCTCGACGATAGGAATAGTGTAGGGTTTCCAATCGAGAACCTCTCCTGTTTCTAAATAGGCTTCAATCATCTCTTTTGTCACTACCATCTCGGTTTTGGCGGTGATGACTTTTATATTTCCCTTGGTGTTGACGGTTACTTTAAACGCTTTTTTAAAGGTGGGTGTTTTGAGTTCACGGATTTCTTCTTCCATCAAGTTGTTTATGTAGTCCTTGTAAACCTCGTCAAAGTTGGTTTGAACCGATTTGGTTTTAAGGGCTTGCTTGCAGAATTGCTTGAAAACACCATCACGACGTTCAAAACCTATCGTGGAAGAGTCATCGCTTTTTATAGGTCGCAAGCCTTCTACAAAGTCTGTGTAGTCATAACTCGGGTGGAATTGCACAAAGCCAGGTTCGGCACAGCCCATTGCTTCGGCAATTTGCTTTGCTAGATAGGTCTTTCCTGTTCCTGGAGCACCTGTGAGAATCAGGTTGCGGTTAGCTTGTAACAAAGATGTATATTCTTTCATTTTTAATTGGTTATTCAAAAGTTCGACTAAGTTCCTATCGGGCTCGTAGGAATCGGGATATAGTTGATAAATAGCGCCAGGAATCTGTGATCCACTACTAGAAGTATTGTTCCATGCTTCGCTATCGATTTTTATTTCATTCCTCGTTAAAAAGGGACTGAGTTTCTTGACTTCGGCATTACCCTCTGGTGCACCATCTAAATGTACTCGCCCCATTGATTCACAGACTTTTCCATAACCATAAGTGGTATACTTCCAGTTCCTTCTTAGAGCGGTGATAATATAATCTCCAGGTTGGACATCTTTGATAAATTTTAGTCCATTTTCTCTGTCATCACCCCACCCCATACAAGAATAAGGATTTGATGACAAAAATTTGACCCACTGATTAGTGGTACTTGGATCATCGTTGACGTTGGGTGAAACGACCCAATATCGAGGTTTTTGTTTCATTGTTGTATATGTTATTGTTAAACAGTTTGTTTTTATAGTTTTCCGGTGCAGGGGGGGAGGGAGGAGAGGGAGGGGAGGTCCTTGAGCTCTTGGAGGAAGAGGTGGGCGCACATGAGGGCGTCGGCGGCGGCGCGGTGGTGGGTTCCAGTGGGGATGTGGAATTGGTCGCAGAGGTAGTTGAGGGTGTTGCAGGGGAAGTCGTAGAGTTGCTTTGCGGTGCGGAGGGTGCAGTAGTAGGTGACGTCGGGCGTGGGCAGGCCGTAGAGGGCGAGGGAGTGGCGGATGCAGCTGATGTCGAAGGCGGCGTTGTGGGCGACGAGGATGGGACACGACCGCAGGTATTCACTGATTTCGGCCCAGACTTGGGGGAAGTCGGGGGCGTCGGCGGTGTCCTCGGGGTGGATGCCGTGGATTTGCATGTTCCAGTAGCTGTAGCGGTTGTCCTGGGGGCGCACGAGCCACGAACGGGTTTCCACGATTTTCCCGGCACGCACGACGCAGATGCCAGCCTCGCAGATGGAGGCGTGCTGCGGCGTGGCGGTCTCGAAGTCGATGGCGATGAAGTTGATGTCGTCGAGGAGCATGTTACTGTTTCGGTTTGTAGTGGTTCAACATATTTTCGGCAAAACGGGCTAGTTCCTCGCGCACTTCGGGCGGGTCGAGCACTTCGATTAGGTCGGTTTGAGCAAGCAGGGCTTGGTAGAGGTCGAAGGTGGGGCGCATCTTGTACTGGTAGGTGCGCGACTCGTCGTCCTCGGCAATCTTGGTTTGGCTCTCGTGCAAGGGGAGCGTTTCCAGGTAGTTGCAATGGGGGTACCAGGCCTTGATAATGATGGGCTTCACTTCAATGTTGTGGTCGTTAATGATGCCATAAGAGCCCTGGAAATAGTCCTTGACGTTAAAGTCGCGGGGCATTTCAAAGGTTTTGTCGGTCTCCTGGAGGGAGAGCACGCGGTCGAGGGCGTAGGTGAGAATCACGTCCTCGCCGTCCTTTCGGGAATAATAGGGACTGCGGGCGATGACGTACCAGCGGCGGGCAAAGACTTTGACGGCGTAAGGCTCGATGTCGAAGGTGTTGTCGAAATCCTTGCCGAAGCTTTTGTAGGTGATGCGCAGGACGCGGTTGGTGCGCATGGCCTCGATGACTTGCGCGAGGTAGTCGTGGCCCGACGGGATGTCCTCGAACTGAATGCGATGCTCGAGCTTGGGATGCAACTGCACTTGATTGAGGGCAGAAAAGCTATCGACAAACCATAAGCGCAATTCATCGCTATTGAGCAGGTCGATGTTTTCGATGTAGTATCGGTAGCCATCGTGGGGGTCACAATCGATGTTGATGTCGAACATCTCCTGGACGGCCACGCGGTGGTTGTTGAACGTGCGCTTGGGCAGGTTGCGCTGCTTTTTGTCGTAGCCATGCCGGTCGCACTCGTCCTCCCACTCGCGGACGATTTCGTTGTATGTCAGCCGCTTGCGCCGCCTGAGCAGGTCGACGAGCCAGAAATAACGAACGAATTTGTTTAATGCCATAGAAGTTGGTATTGACGTTAGGCCTTTATCATATAACGTGATTTCGGGCGGATTGTTGTAATTTTGGTGCAAAGATAGGGGGCGGTTCTGCCAAAAGATGGCAGAAGCATGGGGAAAATGCGNGGGTGTGNGGAAATATTGTTAAAAAGAGGGTGTGAGTGGGGATTTTTTTGTAATTTCGCATCGTGTAACCCTATCAAGTATCATCCAAAATTCAATTGAACTATGGCAAACAAACGAGAACTGAAGAAAGCGATTTGTAACGCGTGTGGTGATGTAGCTGGTCAGTGCTTGCTGGCACAGTGGGAAATGGCCGACAAGGAGGCCGAATGGGATAACATCATCGTGAATGCCGCGCTGCTGCAACGCGAGGGCATTAAACGGGTGTGCAACGCTAAGTTTGACAAGAAGCCGAGCGAGTTTGCAAACCTCAAGGAGTATCGCGCTGCGAGCCGTGCNTTCTATGCCCAGGCCGAGAAAGACCTGTCGGAATACATGCGTGAGCAAATCGGCAAGCTAGTCGAGGCGATGAACGCGCTGCTGCCTAAAAAGAAATAATGAAGCTAGCACGACACATCCTGAAGCGCGCTGGATGGACGTTTAAGGTGATGCCCAACTTGCCGCGCAAGTGCGTGATATGCGTTGCGCCNCACACGAGCAACTGGGATTTCATCTTGGGAGANCTTGCGGTGCGCTCGGTGGGCATGAAGGCCAGCTTCTTGATGAAGAGNACGTGGTTTTTCTTCCCGATGGGTGTGCTGATGCGTCACTTGGGTGGCATTGCGGTTGACCGCAGCGGTCACACCAACGTGACGGGCCAAGTGGCGCAGGAGTTCAAGCAACGCGACGAGTTGCTGGTGGCTGTNACGCCCGAGGGGACGCGCAGCCGCAACCCTAACTGGCATCGTGGCTTCATCTACATTGCGCAGGAGGCTAACGTACCCATNGTGCTGGCTTATATAGATTATGGAACGCGCGAGGTGTGCCTCGACCGGATATTCATTCCGACCGACGACATCGAGGCCGACATGGTGGCGATAAAGCGCTACTATGCAGGCCACACAGGACGTTTCCCCGAAAAATTCACCACGGGTCTCGACGACGAGGCGTGACCCCCACAAAAAAGAATCAAGACGTTATGTTTTCACGAAACCTGAGGATTGCACTCCTCGAAGACAATGTCGCCTGGGGCGACAAGGCGGCAAACCTGGAGCAATTGCGTCGCAACTTGCGCAATATCCCCGAGGGTACCGACATTGTGGTGCTGCCCGAACTGTTCAGCACGGGCTTTATTGTCGACAACCNCGAGCAGGCGNCCGAGCTTGCCGAGTGGAACTCGGGTGAGACGATGCGCGAGATTCGCCGCCTGGCGACGGAGTATCGCGTTGCCATTGTGGGCAGTTTCCTGGCTAACACGGCAGCGCAACTCTACAACCGCGCNTTCTTTATNGAGCCCAATGGCGATGACACGTTCTACGACAAGCGGCACTTGTTTGCCCCTGGCNGCGAGGACAAGGTNTTTAATCGCGGGACGAAGCCGTCGCCCATCATTCGCTATCGTGGATTTAACATCAANGTGGTGATTTGCTACGACTTGCGCTTCCCAGTGTTCTGCCGCAACACGAGCGGAGCGGGCGCTTACGACCTGCTCATNGTGGTGGCTAACTGGCCGCAATCGCGTCACACGGTGTGGCGTCAGCTGCTCACGGCGCGTGCCATCGAGAACGCGTGCTATGTGTGCGGCGTGAACCGCTCGGGCGCCGACAACACGGGCCTCGAGTATGGCGAGGGTTCTTCNGCCATCATCGACTTCAAGGGCCGCGTGATTGCTCAGCGCATGACGAGCCCCATCATCCCTGCCGACCTGTCNCCAGGCCTGCTGGCACAGTTCCGCGAGAAATTCCCCGTCTTGCGCGACGCCGACACGTTTACGCTGGAGTAATCGCCCTACCCCACGCTCGTTACAACAATGCCCCGATTGCAGTTTTTCGTGCAATCGGGGCATTTGTCTAATCNAGACAAATGTATAGCGTTTTAGGGCTCGCGGCCGTTGACGATAGCCTCGGTGTCGTGGGCAATCATGAACTCCTCGTCGGTGAGGACAACGACGACGTTGACCTTGCTGTCGGGCGTGCTGATGACGCCTTCCTTGCCGTGCCAGATNGTGTCGTTGAGTTGCTCGTCGATTTTCACGCCCAGGTAAGCGAGTTTGCGGCAAACGTTCTTGCGCGTGCCATATTGGTTCTCACCAACGCCACCGGTNAAGGCGATGATGTCGACGCCACCGAGCTCGGCAGCGTANGCACCGATGTACTTGAGGATGCGGAGCTCGTACATGTCGAGGGCGAGNTGAGCNCGGGGGTCGTGTTTCTCCTCNGCTGCATCGACCACCTCGCGCATGTCGCTCGAGATGCCNGTGACNGCCATCACACCGCTGCGCTTGTTGACGATGTCAATCATCTCGTGGGGCGTGATGTTGTATTTCTCCATGAGGAAGAGCAGTGCACCGGGGTCGACGTCGCCCGAGCGGGTGCCCATCATCAAGCCCTCGGTGGGCGTGAGCCCCATGCTGGTGTCGATGCTCTTGCCGCCGTCGATAGCGGTGATGCTGGCACCGTTACCGATGTGGCAACAGATGATTTTCTTGTCCTTGTAGTCNACGCCCAGCATCTCGCACACGCGGCGCGAAACAAAGCGGTGGCTGGTTCCGTGGAAGCCGTANCGGCGCACNTGGTCGCGCGTGTAGTACTCCTCGGGCAGGGCGTAACGATAGGCGGCAGCCGGCATCGTCTGGTGGAAGGCGGTGTCGAACACNGCCACTTGGGGAACGTCGGGGAGGACGCTGTCGATGGCCTCGATGCCAGCCATGTTGACGGGATTGTGCAGGGGCGCGATGCCGTAGCACTCGCGAATCATCTCCTTCACCTCGTCGGTGATGAGTACGCTCTTGCTGAAGCGCTCACCACCGTGAACGACGCGGTGTCCCACAGCCTCGATTTCGTCGAGACTCTTGATGCAGCCATACTCGGGATGCTGCAGCACGTCGAGAATCGACTTGATGGCGCCGTTGTGGTCGGTGATGTCGAGGTCGATGTTGCGCTTCGAGCCGTCCTCAAATTTGAGTTTGATAAAGGGACCAGGGAGACCGATTTTTTCAACGCCGCCCTCNGCGAGCGTGATGTTGCCGTCGGTTTGGATGAGTTTATACTTGGCAGAGCTGCTGCCGCAGTTCAATACTAAGATTTTCATGCTGATTTGTTATGTGATTTATCGTTGTTAAGTATTGTGATTTACAGGTGGTTGATGGCCTCGTTGGCGGTAATGATGATGGTTTTGTAGATGTCATCGGCATTGCATCCNCGNGAGAGGTCGCTCACGGGAGCGGCAAGGCCTTGCAGGATGGGNCCNACAGCAGTAGCGCCAGCCAGGCGTTGTACCAGTTTATAAGCGATGTTGCCNACNTCCAAGTTGGGGAAGACGAGGACGTTGGCGTGTCCAGCGATGGTGCTNCCGGGAGCCTTGCTTGCACCCACCGAGGGNACGAGGGCGGCGTCGGCTTGGAGTTCGCCATCGATTTGCAGCGTGGGGTCCATTTCGCGGGCAAGGCGGGTTGCCTCGACGACCTTGTCGACGCGCTCGTGCTTAGCGCTGCCATGGGTCGAGAAGCTGAGCATAGCTACGCGCGGGTCGATGCCAGCGATGTAGCGGGCGGTGCGGGCGGTGGANACGGCGATTTGNGCCAGTTGTTGTGCATCGGGCTCGGGAACCACGGCNCAGTCGGCAAACACCATCACGCCGTTGTCGCCGTAAGGCGAACCCTCGGGCAATTGCATGATGAAAGCACCCGAAACGACNCTGATGCCGGGAGCNGTCTTGAGCACCTGGAAAGCAGCACGCAGNACGTTACCCGTGGTGTTGAGGGCGCCAGCCACCTGNGCNTCGGCNTCGCCAGCCTTAATCATCAAGCAACCCAGGTANAGCGGGTTCATCGCCGTCTTGCGGGCATCCTCGAGGGTAACGCCCTTGGACTTGCGGAGCTCGTAAAAGAGCTGGGCATACTTCTCGTTNACGGCCTCGTCGGCGGGATTGACGATGGTGGCTTGGTCGATGTGCGTGAGGTTAAGGTCGGCAGCGCATTTCAAGATTTCGTCGCGGTTGCCGATGAGCACGATGTGTGCCACGCCGTCGGCGATGATGCGGTCGGCAGCGGTGAGCGTGCGCGGCTCGGTGCTTTCGGGGAGGATGATGCGTTGCGGTTTTTCAATCGCGCAACGCTTGAGGTTATCAAATAATTGACTCATTTTTATAGTGATGATTTTTACGATTTAATAGTTTGCCGCAAATTTACTCAAAAATTCGCCATTTTGCACCATCGTCACCCAAAAAAGTAGCGTTCACGCCGAAATCGTCGACCGNNNGGCCGACTTCAGGGAGAGGGTGGATATGGCGGGGTGGTTAGTTCTTAAGGGAATAGGTGACGGTGGTAACGACGCGGACGCGCTTGATGTGCGGGGTGTTGCTGTCGCGGTTCTCGATGGAGAACTGCCCTTGGTCGGCCTTGATGATTTTGTTGATTTTGCTGTTGCTGTTAACGGCAAATTGCTCGGCGGTCTTTTGAGCGTTAGCAATGGCTTCTTGCATCATCTTGGGTTTCATCGCGGGGAAGTCGACAAACTCGTAGCTGATGGAGTTTTCATAGCCGTTTTCGAGGATGGCGATGCCGTCCTTGAGGAGTTCGCCCTGTCGCGCGATGATGCCGCGGACGACCTTGACGTTAGACGAGACGACAGTGATGATGCTGGTGATGTTATAGCGGTAGCGCTTGTTTTGCTCGCTATATTCGTTGGCATTCATGTCGATNACGCGGGGCGGGTTGATGGTGATTTCCTCTTCCTTGACGCCGTTTTTGAGGAGGAAGTTTTTGATGGTCTGCTCCTTTTGGGCGATTTTGCTGTAGAGNTCNGGCAGGTCGTTGCCGATTTCTTTAGAGACGATGGGCCAGGTGACGCGGTCGGCCTCGACGTCTTGCTCGCTCAGGCCCTTGACGGTGACTTGACGGTCCTTGTTGACAAAGTTGTCGATGCCGCTTTTGAGGCAGAGTCCCAGGATGACGATGCCCAGGGCGAGGATGGTTGCAGGGATGATTTTCTCTTTCATTGTAGTGGTTGTTTTAGGGAATTGATGTTACGCGGCAAAGGTACATTATTTCTTGAATGTGCAATAGTAGTAGCGATATTTTTTTGCGTGAAAAGACGAGAGGATGAAAAAGATGTTGTGGATAGTGATTTTTTTTGTAACTTTGTCGATTGAATGGTGCAGCCCGCATAACGGACGAGGCTGCGCTGGTTGTAACCGAGCATCGTTATGAAAATCACAATCGATATTCCGCGCCACATTGGCGATGAGCATTGCGCGATGCACCCCGCTGCGGGTGCTGCCAGTGCCAGTGACCACTTGTTCATGCTGTGCAGCAATGCAGCCATTGGCGAGTCGCTGATTACGGGCCTCACTGAGCTGCTCGAGAAGCAGGACAGCGTGGGTCCCGATGACTTTAACGAGATACTNGACCGCGCNCTTGCGGCGCAGCGTTACAACGACCAGCAGTGCGACCTGGCACTTGCCATTCTGCACTCGCGTGGNTGCCTGACGGCGCAGATGGGTCGCAGCCGCATACTGCAAGTNCGTCCCAGCGAGGAAGAAGCGACCTACGACTCGCGCGAGCAGGTGCTCGACATCTANAGCGGGAAGGCGCGTATCCAGCAGATTACCGACATCGACCCNGGCGANGTGATATTGCTCACGCTTGCCGACCGGCTCGACACGCAATCAATCACCAAGACACTGAGCAGCAAGGAATTGACGCCCGACACGAAGCAAAACGTGGTGAAAAGCCGTGCTGCAAAACCACCGCGATGCCACGCCAGCGACCTACATCCTGGAAGTGACAGCGACATCGGGTCGCAANTTTGGCTTGGGGTTGCCCGATGTNAACTGGAAATGGGCGTTCATCTANACCCTGCTGGCGGCTGTGATTGTGGCGGCGGCGTTGCTCACGTTGCGTTACAACAACCCGGGTGAGATATTCTCGTCGTCGCCCGACAAGGAGGTCGCGACCGACAGCACGGCAACCGATAGNGCGGCAGCCACACCGAGCGTGAAGCAAGAGACGGCGGCTAAAGTCGACACGCCTGCAACGAATGTGATTCAACTGCCTGCATCGGCGAGCGAGGCGAAACCTGCAAGCGAGGCTAAGCCTGCGAGCGAGACAACTCAGCCCACGCACAGCGAGACGCACGAGAGCGAAACGAAGCAGGCTACGCCAGCGACAACCGTTACTGAGCCTGCATCAAGCAGCAAACCCGAAGTGAAGAGCGAGCCCGCTGCCGAGCCGAAATCGGAACCAAAAACCGAGCCCGAGNCGAAATCTACGCCCGAGCCCACGCAAGAACCTGCTCCCGAAACACCACAAACGCCCNCNTCGCCCACTACCCTATCCTNGCGATAACGGCCCTTGTGTCACCCTATCCTGCAAAAATGTCACCCCAATGGGCGTTGGCATTTTTTTTGTTATAATCGTTGNTGTCACATTAATTAATATAGTAAACATNAAAAACGACAAACGATATGACAAAAGGTACAATCGGGGTTACCACAACCAACATTTTCCCCGTTATCAAAAAGTTTCTTTATAGCGACCACGAGATTTTCTTGCGTGAGCTCGTGTCGAACGCAGTAGATGCCACGCAGAAGCTCAAGACGCTTGCNGCAGCAGGCGAGTTCAAGGGCAACGTCGANGACCTGAANGTGCAGGTGATTCTCGACAAGGAAGCCGGCACGCTCACCATTAGGGACAACGGCATAGGCATGACAGCCGAGGATGTCGACAAGTACATCAACCAAATCGCCTTCTCGGGTGCCGAGGAGTTCTTGAACAAATACAAGGACAATGCAAATGCGATTATCGGNCACTTCGGCTTAGGTTTCTACTCGGCCTTCATGGTAGCCACGCGCGTGGAGATTATTTCGCGGTCGTGGAAAGAGGACGCCGAGCCCGTGAAATGGAGCTGCGATGGGTCGCCCGAGTTTGAGATGGAGCCGTGCGAGAAAGCCGAGCGCGGCACCGACATCGTGGTGCACATCGACCCCAACGGCGACGAGAAGGANTTNCTGGAGCGCGANCGCATCCTCGCCTTGCTCACCAAGTACTGCCGCTTCATGCCCGTGCCCGTGATTTGTGGCAAGGAGCAGGAGTGGAANGACGGTAAGATGGNCGACACCGACCGCGACAAGGTGATTAACGACGTGGAGCCGCTGTGGACGCGCATGCCGACCGAGTTGACCGANGACGACTACCTCAAGTTCTACCACGCAATCCAGCCCGCACAGGACGACCCNNTGTTCTGGATTCACCTGAACGTGGATTACCCGTTCAAACTCACGGGTATCCTGTACTTCCCCAAGATTAAGAACAACCTGGACATCCGCAAGGACCGCATCCAGCTTTACTGCAANCAGGTGTTTGTCACCGATAGCGTCGAGGGCGTTGTGCCCGATTTCTTGATGCTGCTGCAGGGNGTGATTGACTCGCCCGACATTCCGTTGAACGTGTCGCGTAGCTACCTGCAAGCCGACCGCGCCGTTAAGCAAATCGCGGGTTACATCACCAAGAAGGTGGCTTCGCGCCTTGCCGAGATTGCCAAGAACGATGCTAAGCAGTTTGAAGAAAAGTGGAACGACATCAAGATTTTCATCGAGTATGGCATGCTGAGCGACGAAAAGTTCTGCGACCAGGCGATGAAATTTGCGCTCGTGGAGAACACCGACGGCAAATTCTTCAATCTCGAGGACTATAAAAAGCTCATCGAGGGCAATCAGACCGACCGCGAGGGCAACCTCGTCTACCTCTATGCGACCGACAAGGACGCCCAGTACACCCACATCAAGGCGGCAGCCGACAAGGGCTACGACGTGCTGATGATGGGTGGCCANCTCGACGTGCCCTTTGTGGGATTGCTCGAGCAGAAGAACGAGAAGACGCGGTTTGTGCGCGTNGATGCCGATGTGCTCGATCGCCTCATCGTCAAGGAAGATGCCGCCAAAGAAGAATTGGGCAAACTCGAG
>Ga0065709_1029643_pt1 | contig 14867 bp, 10 predicted proteins | sample Hoacrofraction14_2_FD_59096 | JGI IMG/M metagenome (GOLD analysis project Ga0065709, IMG submission 59096) | Hoatzin crop microbial communities from Cojedes, Venezuela, sample from fiber fraction 14 v1 | ecosystem: Host-associated > Birds > Digestive system > Esophagus > Crop | place: Venezuela...
TCGCGCATCGTCGCACGCGATTGTTAATCTGAGTCACGTCTCGAGCGCTCGGCGAGAAGAGCTGCTGATGTCCAATGGCGACCATGTGCCAGTCAGCAGGGCTCAGCGGGCCTCGGTGCTTGCAGCCCTTGCGCGGTTCTTGGGTACGCCCGCGGCCACCGCCATCGCAGCCGCCACTCCAGCCACCAGCGCCACCACCCCAGAGGCCGACGCATGATCGCGGTTGTCCAGGGCATCCTTGTCCCCACTCTCCAGCTTGCGCTTGCCGTCTACTTGCTGGGGCGCACGCTGCCGTTGCGTGCAGGCAGCCACAAGCGCACAGCTCTACTCGCGCTATGCCTTGTGGCATTTGGAGTCCTTGCCATCGCGTACGGGCTTATGCGTGCCAGCGCAGATTCTGTCCTGGCATCAACTGCAATTACAAGCTTGCCGACATCAACCGTTAGCTCAGGCATAGGTGTTACCATCGCCATCTATGGCGTGATACTTGCAATCTCGATAGGCGTTTTTCTCGGCGTGTTTGATACGGGCGTATGGCCGGCGCTCTTTTGCTGTACCTGCGGCTACACCATGCAAAACCTCACCTCAAGCATCTGCGAGATGGTCTATCTCCTTCGCGAAACCCAGCTAGTTCGCGTGACGTGCACCCTCCTTGTAACCTGCGCTGTTTATGGCATGTGCGAGCGCCTCATCATGTCAAAGATTCACCGAGACGGGCTTGAGCATGTCTCGGGCGGCTTGCTTGCCTTAGGGTTTGCTCTCGTGTTCTTTTTGATTATTGGCTTTGACGCCACCATCAAATGTCTGGGCTTCTTTGTAAGCGTCAATGCCAGCCAAGCCACCTTGCTCACCACCATCATCGTCATTTTGCGAGTGGTTCACTGGGCTTGTTGCGCGGTGCTTCTGCTTTTGGAATACGAGCTTCTTTACAACGGGCGCTTGCTCACCGAGGCAAGCGTTATGCGCAGCATTGTTGCCGAGCAGCGTCGCCGCTATCAGCTGACCAAAGAGAGCGTGGAAGCTGTAAACCGTCGCATGCACGACATCCGTCACGACGTGGTAGGTTCGCTCGCCACGGCAGAAACTCCGATTGACCGCGAGTTGCTCGCCGGCATCAATAGCAAAATTAAGGCGTACGACCTGCAGATTCACACCGGCAACGAGGCGCTTGACACTGTGCTTGGCAACAAGATGCTCGAGTGCTCGGCAGCAGACGTGCAGCTTATCTGCATGGCTGACGGAGCGCTGCTTGCCTTCATGGAACCCGTCGACGTGTACTTGTTGTTCGATGCCTTGCTCGAGCAAGCGCTTGCACAGGCGCGCAACTATGCCAACGCCGACGACCGCTGCATCAACGTCACGGTGCACGAGGCAATGGGTATGGCATATGCGCAGGTTGACTGGTATCGTCCCGCAGGGGCGGCGGCAGGTGTAGATGCAAGTGGTTCAGCCGACGTACCTGGCGAGAAGAGCGCCAGCACTGGTGCTGGTGCGGGTTTGAGTACCACCTGCACTGTACCCGCCGAGGCACGGCAGGTCGTCAGCCGCTACGAGGGTGCCATTACATTCGAAACCACGCCAACAGCCAGCCGCTTCGTAGCGCTTCTTCCGCTGTAGCTCTTGGCTGCAAAGTTTGATGAATCGTTGAGGGACATACACCCTCGACCAGGTAGTTCGTCTCGGTGTCCGTCACGAGACCTTTGCTGCTGGTCGTATTCGACGGCGCGGGTGCACGATGGGTCGTTGTCTTCAAGGCGGCTATTTGTCACAAGAACAGGCGGCTTTTTTTCACAAAATCAGGCGGCTTTTTTTGTTATAGTCAGCCTATGAAATGCAAATGTACCCGCAGGTAGGAGGTTGGTCGTGTCTCTCAAAGAGCCGGGATATAAGAGCAGAATTGCGGAGCCTCTCCTCGACCTCTACCTAGATACGTTCGGAGCCGTCGAGATCAAGGGTCCCCGATGGTGTGGCAAGACGTGGCTCGCGCGGTCTCGCGCAGAGAGCGAGGCGCGCCTTGACGAAAGGGCAATGCGGGAGGCCGCGCTTCTCGACCCGCGCGTCGCTCTCACTGGCTCGCGTCCCCACCTCGTCGACGAGTGGCAGCGCGTTCCCGGCATTCGCGATTTGGTCCGCATGGAGGTGGACGAGGCTGCCACCCCTGCGGGCGCCTACATCCTCACTGGCTCGTCCACGCCCAAGCGCGGCTCCGAAAGCCACAGCGGCGCGGGTCGCATTGCGCGGATGGACCTCTCTACCATGACACTTCTAGAACGCGGCGCCTCGGACGGCAGCATCTCCCTCTCTGGGCTTTTTGAGGGTAACGCAATCGCCCCTCGTTCCGTCAATGTTGGCCTGGAGGAGGTGGCCGAGCTCGTGACCAGGGGAGGGTGGCCGGCGACCCTTGCGATGAGCGATCGGTCGGCACGGCTCGTGCCGCGCCAGTACGTTGCGGCCGCCTGCGATCCCGAATATCTGGATGACGGCATCGACCCGGTTGTCCTGCGGCGCGTGCTGGGCGCGCTCGCTCGCAACGATTGCACGAGCGCCTCCGAAGACACGCTTCGCTCCGATGCCTCCGCGGGCGAGGCGGGTGCGGGGGTTCTGGCGAACGGCGGCATGGCACGCTACCTCTCGTATGTCCAGCAGACGTATCTCTTCTACGAGGTCCGCGGCTGGGATGCCCCCGTCAAGGCGCGGGCGCGCGTGCGACAGCGTCCCAAGCGCTACGTGTGCGATCCCTCCCTCACCGCATATTTGCTGGGGGTGAATGCGCGGAGGCTCATGGGAGACACCCAGACGCTGGGGCTGCTCTTCGAGAGCCTGTGCATGCACGATCTCGTTGTCTACTGCCGTGCCTGCGTGGACCTGGACGTCACGGGGGTCTTCTACTATCGCGACTCCTATGGGCTTGAGGTCGACGCCGTGGTGGAGCTCGCCGGGGGAAGATGGGCGGCGCTCGAGTTTAAGCTTGGCGCCAGCAAGGTTGCCCAAGCGCGGGAGAGCCTGCTGCGGCTTGCGAACAAGGTGGCAAGCAACCCTGCCGCGCGCAACCCCAAGCCGGAGTTCCTGGCCGTTGTTACCGGCGTGAGCACCCTCGCGACGACGCTGGATGACGGGGTGCACGTGGTGCCCATCACCTGCCTGGGCGTTTAGCACGCAGGGTGAGGAGACGCGCTATCGGTAAAGCCGGGTAGCTTTACGCCGCACCCTCGACCAGGTAGTACGTCACGCCGTCCGTTATGAGGGTCCTCTGCTGCTGGTCGTATTCGATGGCGCGGGTGAGGGCGTGGGTGCTCTTCTCGGCTATGAGGTCGACGAAGTCGGTGGGGTGCTGGATGCGGCCGAGGAGCTCCATGCGGTCGTCCTTGTCCTGCTCGGCGGCGGCGTCCCAGGGCGTCTGCGAGATGAGGCGCCTGAAGGTCTTGACGCCGGCCTCCAGGGGGTTAGCGGCGGGGGAGGAGTCCTCGTCTCCCTCGGGGATGGCGAGCGGCATGCCCTTCATGGCGCCGATCTGGAGGTTGAGGACGGCGGCCACGTTGGTCCTCGTCTCCTCGTAGCCGGCGAGGGCCATGCGGATGCTTTCGGTCTCCGCAAGCATCCGCTTCTGCGTCATGGCGTTGTCGCCGTACATCATCCTGCACACGGCGAGGGCGGTCAGGGCCTCGGCGGACTTCTCCACGAGCTGGTCGTAGCCGTTGAGCTCGTCGACGAGCGGCTCGAGCTCCTTCTTCTTTGGCTGGGCCGCCTTGACGCGGTCGAGCAGGCCGTCAAGCAACTCCCGTGCGTACTCGACGGTGTGGGTCACGTCGTCCCTCTGGGCGTTGATTCTGCCAACCTGGGCCTTGCGATCGCTCGGGCTGTCGAGGAGGGTGCCAAAGTAGAGGACGGACTCCAGGGCGACCTTGAGGGCGTTGCTGACGGTTGCGCGCTTGTCGGCGTCGAACTTGGCGTTGAGGAGGTCGAGCTTGGCGTCGATGCCCTTGAGGCTGTCGTTGATCTGGGTCATGTAGGCCTGGCCCACGACGACCGCCGCCGCGGCGAGGCCCATGGAGGCGACCTGCGTGGCAGAGAGGCCCTGCAGCTCAAAGGCCACGTCACCGTTGAGGTTGCCTTGGGCGTCGCGCAGGATGCCACGCACCGTGCCGTCGCCCTTCGCGGACTTCACGAGGTCGGTGGCGCTGTAGCCCTCGGGGAGGACCACCTTGTAGAGGCCCGCGCCCTCGGTCGCGCCCAGGGCCTCGGGGGCTACGTCGATCAGGCGGTCAGCAAGCTGGCCGATCGTCCTGAGGACGCCGCGGCCGGTGGGTTCGATGCCACCTGCGGTCGACGTGGCCACCACCGCGAGGTCCTTGATGTCCTCGTAGCTCACGGGCTGGATCTCTATGTCTACGGGGACGATCTCCTGGCCTGGCATCGCGCTACTCCTCGTCTTCCTCGGGGAACTCCATGAGGTCGAAGGCGTCGCGCCAGTTGTACGACTTTTGCTTGTCCAGCGCGTCCAGGTCCTCCATGATCTGCGCGGCGCGCGTGGCCATTGCCTCCTCCTTGCAGGGATAGGTGAGGATCCTCTGGGGCATCTCGTACTTGTAGTCGGCGTAGACGTCCACGTTGCCGTAGCCCTGGAGCTGCCGGTAGATGTCGGCGCCGACGTTCTTGGAGCACCAGACGAAGACCTTCTCGTAGTCCAGGTTGTCCTTGGCCTTGGCGGACTTCATGAGGAGGATGACGTAGCAGCCGGGGAAGGCCGAGTACGTGGACGTGCCGTCCTCAGAGAGCTCGACGTTCATCTCGTAGTGCTCGATGAACTCCTTGGCAGAGATCGCCTTCTGCGCCTCCGAGATGACCGCACGGCGGCGACGGTCCTTCTCTTTCTTGGCCTGCTTCTCTTGCTCCTTGGTGAGCTTCATCTGGTTGAGCTGGTCGCCGGCGTCCCCGATTGCCTTTGCGAGGCCGTCCCGCGCCGCCTCGACGTTGCCCGAGAGCTCCCGGGCCTTGTCCGTGACGGTCTGCCCGGCCTTCTGGGCGGCGTCCTTGGCTGCGGGCGCGTACTTCTCGTAGATTGGCGTGATCACGGGCGCGACCTCGTCCGCGAGCGTCTTGGCCTCCTTGACGGTCTTGGCCATCTTCTTGAGGTCGATGTTCTTTGCCGCGCTGATGGCCTTCTTTGCGGCCGTGCCCTTGCCTGCCATGGTGCCTCCCGGTTCGTGCGTGTGGGTGTGGGTGTACTGTAGCGGAAGGGGAGGGGTGGTCTTGTGGTTGCGGACGGGTGGTTTGGTGGGCGGCAGGAGTTCCGACAAAAGAAATGAGGGACCTCCCCTTTCGGAGACGTCCCTCCAAAGCGCAAGCGCTTTGTGTAGTGGGTTCATTTTGGTGTGTGCACCGCAAAAAGTCAAATGAACTAGTCGACTTAGCATGGGTGACCTGTTCATCTAGACGGAGTACCAACCGCCAATTATCTGTCTCATGTAGTCAAAGAAAGAGCTTATCTGACTGTTCTTTTCATACCAAGTTGCGTTACGGAACATGCGTTGTAACAGCTTGTTGAGCTGTTCGGCGTGAAGGTTGTGAGTGCCTTGAGACGCAAACCGCTGGTGGAGGTAGAGAGCAGTAGTCATTTGAATAATCCGGTCATTGCTGAGCTTCGATTTCTGTACCGCTTGTGAAATGCCGATTCTGCCTAGAGCCCTGCGTACTTCGTAACTGGAATTGTGGATTGGCGTTCCAGCTTCAATTTCATTGATAATGCATGAGTTGTGACTGCAAGCGTTTCTTATCCCCTTTGTGCTCTGCAGCATGTAGAAGTCTTTCTTCATCTGCGCATTATTCCAACGGTTGGCGCAAAACGACCACAGCTCGTTGAACCTGCCAAAAGGTATAACCTCCAGGAAGGCCCATATTGGAAACCCTGAGTCCTCGTAATGCTCTATAAGGCCATTCGTATAGGGACCTCTCTTGCCCCTTTCGATTTCTTTGATGATCGGATTGGAAGTGGTCCCATCCGGGAGGAGCTGCTCCTTTGTCAGAAGGTAGCCTCTGACTATGCCATAACCGTCCTCTTTATGACTCTCTACCTGCGAAAGTAGGTCAACCTTTGAGAAATGCTCGACCTCCAGGCAGATTGGCAACATCGCATACCTCAGGTGCATGTCAATCGTTGCAAGGTCTACAAGCATGGCAAAGTCCAGGTTAATGTACTTACCATCCAAGTCTCCGCCGAGGTACTTATCAAACCCTTTTCTATAAGCACGCAGCCTGAAATAGTTGTTGTTACGTTGGATGTAGTCTACGTCGGCCTCTTCGTTCATGAGCTGAAACTTGATGCCGCTGTCTTTCATATGGTTGATTTGCTGGGGTGCGGTAAGAAGTGGATGCAATTTTTCAGTCATGCACAATCTCCTAAGGGAAAAGCGTATATAGTCGGGCGAGCTACGCAAAGAAGTCCGAGTCGAGCATGAGGACCTTGTAAGTGCTCTTGGTGCTCACGCCCACGCCGTAGTCCATCATGAGGTTTGCGAGCGTCTTGCCGTCGACGAGTACGAGACGTTGGCTGTGGATGCCCTCAGCATACTCTCGGGCACCCTTAGAGAAGTTGGCCGTGGTGATGAACAGGCCCTTTGAGGCGCCCTTGCCTGAAAGCGCGCCGACGAAGGCTTGGATGTCCGGACGCGATACGGTTCTGTCAAGGTTCCAACGCTTTGCCTGGTAGTAAACCTTGTCAAAGCCGAGCCTGTCCTCCTTGACGATGCCGTCGATACCCTCATCACCTGAGGCAGCGGTCACCGTGGTGGGATGGTCGAGTGACACTCCGTACCCCATGGCCTCGAGGAGCTTTCCCACGAGGTACTCGAAGAATGTGGGGGATTGTTGCATGATGGCCTGCAGCAGGTCCACTGCGAGCGCATCGCGTAGCTCCGCGTTGGCAGTTTCCATTGACTCCTCTGGAGAGGATGAGTTATCGCCAAGGACGGGACGTGTGCTCGATGCGGTTTTGCCGTCCTTCTTTGCCTGGTACCCGTCCTTCCATGCCTTGTAGTTGGTGCACTCGTCATAGAGCTCCTTGTCAGTGAAGGAAGCGTCGTGGGAGGCGAGGAACTGAGTTCCCAATTGGGTGATGGTGTACGTCCCGCGCTTCTCGCCATATGCGACGAGCTTGGCCTTTTCGAGGTCGCTGATGGCCCAGTAGAGGCGGTTGTACATACGCAGCTGGCCACTCTTGAGGCGCTCCGCCTGCTCCTCCTCGGTCATCGAGAACGTCTTGACCATGGCCTCTTGGAGTTCCGCCGAGGTGTGAATTTCGCCGTCGTTCAGGGCGACGAGGACCGGTCGCATGCACTCGTGCCACTTTGGCATCGTCATGACTTACCTCCAAGGGGTCGGGAAGCTTGCGTTTGCTTTCTGTTGCGCTTAACACCACAAGCATAGCCCTGACATTGTGCGACACCTTTTGCAAATCGCTAAGATGGGTGTCATGGAACTCGGATGGATAGACTTCTCGGAAGACGCGCGGAAGAAGACGCTCACGGTGCTTGCAAGCCTGCAGGAGCCGGGCGCCATCGACGAGCTTGGCATCGGCATCGTGCGCGATGGGTTTGCCGAGAGACTCTTTCCTGGCACGTCCACGCTTCACACCAGGGCAAAGTACTTCTTCCTCGTGCCGTATGCGCTCAAGGACATGGAGCGTTCAGACAACACGAAGAAGACGCCTCGAGCCTTGAGCCGCGAGTACGACAAGACCGAGGAGAGCATTGCCAAGCGCCTCATCGTCAACACGAACGAACCCATCGGCAAGGGAATCATTGGCGCGCGCTCGCTGCATACGGACCTCTCAGGCAATTGGGTCAAGCGCGGACCTGCCGTCATGTACTGGAATGCCCTCTCTACGCTGGGCTTCCTGCGCAATGAGCGCATGAGCATGGGAGGCTACTTCGCGGCCATCGCTGGAACCTCTCCGCTCAAGCAGACGGAGGTGAGTCCTGACGATGAGGCAAACGGGTGGAACGACGATCAGACTGCACGTCAGACCTTGTGGCACGTCCCCACGGGCGACTATGCCAGATGGTCCGTCGGCGAGGCCGAGGACTCCATCAAGCTCACCGAGGGCGAGGCGCGCTTCTTTGCGACGCAGGTTAGGATGAAGTGCGCGGGCTCGCTCTACCAGGCGGTCGTGGATGACGCCGACCTGTGCGACGCGCTCCTGGGGCTCACGGGGCAGGCCAGCAAGGAGGACGGGGGCGCAGCGCGATTCGAGCGTTCCCGCATGCCGTTCCAGGACCTCTTCAGGGTCGCGCGCGACAGGATTTCCCCGGACCTGGCGCTTCTGTGCCGCCACGCCGCGACCTTTAGCGACTTTGTGTACCTCTGCAGGATCAGGTACAACGCCCAGCTGCCCGCACTGGAGGAGGTCGCCAACGATGCCTGGGAGGATGCAGAGTCCTACATGCATGAATGGGCGTCCGCCCTCGATGTTGGTTGGATCTATGAGCACCTGGATCTCTTTGGCCGAGGAGGTGCCTACCCCCTCAGAGCATTTCTCAGCGAGGCCAAGGCGGACATGCTCGCAGGTGACGTCGCTTCGCTCGACGAGTGTATCCGCAGGCGCGAGCGAGAAATCAAGCGCGAGCGCGCCAAGATTGGCCGCGAGGGCGGGTCGATCGAGACGTGGCGAGGCGGCACCTGGCTGACGTATCGCAGCGAGGTGGCGGCGCGCATGCTCGCTGACGTGCGCGAGGCCGGTGGTCTCGATGCTTAGGATGGAACAGGACAGGCTCGACTTTGCCGAGGCTCTGATGCCCGACCCGGGCTTCGAGGCGCTCCGCGTGGTCGGCACCACCTACACGCTCGACATGCGCGCGCTCCTGGGCACCTGCCTTGCGCTTGTGGGCGACGCGCCCACGGGCAAGGTGGGTGAGGGGGATGCCGTCGGCATCTTTGCGTCGTTCACCAAGCTGCGCGGTCGGCTTGCAGTCTTTTGCGAGAAGGGGCGCATCAAGAACGAGGAGGCCACGGGGCGCCTAAGCGTGCTTCTGGAGGACTTCGTCAACCAGGTGGTCGTCTCAAAGCCCAAGAGCCTGGGGGCTACGTCCATTGCCACCTTCCATCCCAAGGTCTGGGTGGCCGAGTACCGCAACACAAAGACGAGGGAGCGCACATACCGCCTGCTCGTGATGAGCCGCAACCTCACACTGGACGGCTCTTGGGACCTCGCCGTCCGTCTTGATGGCCGCCCCACGGGCAGGGCGGTGGAGGAGTCTGCGAGCGTCTGCGCGTTTCTCGACTACCTGGCGGGATCCACGAACATCGACGCCGATGCCAAGACCAGGAAGATGGTGAGGGAGCTCTCCAAGTCCGTCTCGAAGGTCAGGTTCGAGGTTGACCAGCATGTCTTCGAGGATTTCGAGTTCCTGCCCATCGGCCCTGCGCACACGCGGCGCTATGGGATGCTCGACGCCATGCAGACGGACCTGATGACCCAGACGGTCGACACGGCACTGATAATCTCGCCCTTCCTGGGAAGCGGGGGCCCCTTGAGGGCGTTGGTCAAGAACCGTTCCTGGAGGGAGGCCACGGGACCCGCGACGTTCCATCTCATGAGCAGGGCGTTCTCCCTTGACGGGCTCGATCCCAAGCTGAGGGAGCAGTACACCTGCTATGCCCCGCGCCCATGGTTGAGCGAGGTGGAGGTGGAAGACGAGGGTGAAGACGAGGGGACCGGTGCCGCTGCCTACTCTGACATCCATGCGAAGGCCTACGTGACGGAGCGCTACGCGGACAGGAGCCTCTACATCGGGTCTCTCAACGCGTCGCGCAATGGTGCGTTCAATAACGTCGAGGCGCTTCTGCGGCTGAGGATTCGCAAGGGCTGTTCCGGCATGGTCGACAGGTTCGTTGCCGAACTGGCAGGCGAGAAGTGCCCGTTTGAGAAGTACGTCCCCACTGCCGTGCCCGAAGGTGGCGAGGGCGAGGTGCCCTTTGTGCAGACGTCGCGGTACCGCGATCTCGAGCGGTCGTTCCATGCGGCTGCCAAGCTGCTCGAGTTCGTCGATGTGCGTGCCGGTGTGGGCGACGATGGTTCCTATCAGATGGGCGTGAGCTGCTCGCTTACTCTGCCGGAGGCGTGTGACGAGGGGCTCTCCTTCGTGCTTGCGCCCTACCTGGAGCCCAAAGAGAAGGCCGTCCTTCCTGTGGGGAAGAGCGAACTCGCCTTTATTGGCCTGACGCTCGACCAGGTGTCGCGCTTCTTCGTCTTTCGCACGAGCGGCATTGACCCCCAAAGCAACGAGAGGTTCTCCATGGACTGCGTCGTTTGCTGTCCCGAGAAATGCTTTGACGATGGGCTCGAGCCTGACGAGCGGGTCAGGGCCGTCCTTGACGGGATGCTGCGGCGCAGGACGAACCTGCTTCCGGAGTACGTTGCCCGGGTGTTCGGGATCAAGGAGCTTGCAGGGGGTGGCGGCGATGGTGACGGCCCCGGCCGACATACTGTCGGCACGACCACCGTGCTTGGGTCCGGCATCTATGAGGTGCTCCTGAAGTCCATCTCCTCGGCGGATGACGCAAAGGAGCGACTCGAGTATGCCAAACTCATGCTCTCGTACCTCCCGACCGACATGGAGGCCGACCGCGTGCAGGCTATGCGCGACCTCATCGACACCTTCCAGAAGGCGGTGAGGTAGATGGCGGAGTACTTCGGACGCAGCAACGTGAGAGACCAGCTCGACCAAATCGAGGAGGGGGTGCTCCGAGGCTTGAAGCCCTTCCAGCGCGTGACGGCCGAGCACATCGCAAGCCTCTTCGAGCATGGCAAGCGGCGCGTGCTCCTTGCCGATGAGGTGGGACTGGGCAAGACGCTTGTGGCCAAGGGCGTCGTCGCCAAGATGGCTAACATCAGGAAGCGTGAGGGTGACGATCTCGTCAAGGTTGTCTACATCTGCTCGAACAGTGCCATTGCCAAGCAGAACCTGATGAAGCTTCGCATTCACAGCGACGTGGAGCTCTCGGATGCCGAGCGCTCGCGCCTCTCGATGCAGCACCTCCGCCTTGCCGAGGAGGAGTGTGACCCCGACCTGAGGAGGCGCTTCATCCAGCTCATCCCGTTGACGCCGGGCACGTCCTTTGCCCTGAGCTCGGGCCAGGGAATCCTTCCCGAGCGAGCTCTTATACTTACGACACTGCTGTATTCGCCCGAGTTTGTGGGACCGCAGAACAGGAGCAGGGCAAGCCGGTTGCGTCGCGTCATGTGGTGCAAGCGCGGGTACATGAGCGAGGCAAACTGGAAGTGGTACTGCGAGAGTGCCGAGCGCCAGGTGAGGAAGGCCCGCGAGGGCATCCTGGCCCTCGACCGTGTGCCCTCGGCTGGGCTTGGGAACTACCCGACTGAGTTCCTGGGCAAGGTCTTCGACGAGTTGGCCCAGGAGGGTGTCTCCTGGGACGACTTCGTCGCCTATCTGGATACGAGCGCAGCCGAGGAGGACATCAAACTCGAGAACGCTTTCATCGCGGCCCTGCGCAGGGCCTTCTCGAAGGCCAGCATGGACATGATGGATCCTGACTTCGTGATTATGGACGAGTTCCAGCGATTCAGGAGCCTCATCTCGGGCGAGGACAACGAGATGGGGATGCTTGCGGAGCGCTTCTTCGACGACCACACGAGGGTCCTTCTTCTCTCGGCCACGCCCTTCAGGATGTACGTGACCAGAGACGAGAGCGACGATGAGGCGTTTGGCGACTCCATGCAGGAGTTCAGGGAGGTCATTGGTTTCCTCTCGGGAGACGACCCTGCCCAGATGCCCACGTTCAAGAGGGTCTGGGGCAAGTATGCGAGGTCGCTGCTTCAGGCAACGCAGGGTGACGCTGTCCTCGTGGCCGCGTGCAAGCAGTGCAAGCACGAGGCCGAGGACGTGATTCTGGGACACATCTCGCGCACGGAACGCACGTCAACGCACGAGATGTCCGACCTTCTGCGCGGCGACCCCGACCCTCTGCCGCTCGACATCCAGAAGGAGGACATCCAGGCCTACATGGCCCTGAGGACACTCACCGAGGCGGCGCAGGCCAGGCCGGGTCTTCTCTCCACGGACTTTGCCAAGTCGTGTCCGTATCCCATGTCGTTCATGCGTCACTACAAGCTCAACAAGGAGATTGACGCGGGGATGCGCAAGGACCGCAAGAAGGTCGAACGCGCCCTGACGACGAATCGAAAGCGGCGCCTCTGGCTCAACCGTGACGCAATCAGCTCCTACAGCCCCATCGCCGTGCCACACGCCAGGTACCAGCAGCTCAAGAGGGACGTGCTCGGGGACTCCCAGGCGCGACTCCTGCTGTGGGTACCGCCCAGCATTCCCTACTACCAGCCCAGTCCCTCGTCGCCTTATGCGCGAAGCAAGGGATTCTCCAAGACGCTTGTCTTCTCGTCGTGGGCGATGGTACCGCCGGCCGTGGCCTGCCTGCTGTCGTACGAGGCCGAGCAGCAGAACGTTGAGGCGCTGTCCAAGCGCAGCGGCATCGACTACCTGTACTTCAGGAGCACGGATGACGAAACGGCCGACCCGCGCGTTACGCCGCACGCGAGGCTCTCGTTCAACGCCGCCAAGGCAGATGCGTTCTCGCTGGTCTACCCGTCGCCATACCTGGCCTCGGCCTTCGACCCGGGACGCGAGGACGGCACCAGAGGCATCGCGGACGTCCGCGCCGAGGTTCAACGACGGATTGCGGCTGATCTGGCTGAGGCCATCGGTGTCGACCGTCTTCCTTCTGGCAGCGCACGAAGCAACACGGACTGGTATGCCTTTGCCACGATGCTTTTGGATGCGCGTGCGGGCGGGGATACCGTGGGACAGGTCCTCGCGGACAAGCGCGTTCGAGATGCCTATCAAACGCCAGCCGCCGTGCTCGAGGGCCTTGCGAAAAGGTTCGAGGGCTGGGACGCGCGCAATCGTCTCCGTGCGATGCCCGACGACCTCGTGGAGGTCCTGGCCGATGCGGCGATTGCGTCCCCGGCCGTCTGCGCCCTGAGGACGTACGCACAGAGTGGGCGTGAGGAGAGTGCGTCCCTTGCGTTCGAGTTTGGCCTGGCCTTCGTGACCAAGATGAGGACGTCCGACGCCACGGTCACGGTTGCCACGGTCATGGAGCGACGCAGCTACGCGACGTCCGAGCAGGGCCACTGGAAGCACATGTTGGGATACTGCTGCGAGGGTAACTTCCAGGCCATGCTCGACGAGTATTTCCACCTGCTCTACGACGGGGACGTGGCTGCGGCCCATCGCCTCATGCTGGGAGAAAAGGTGCGCAGCACCGACCTCGCGCCCTCGTTTTATAAGGCCGAGGGGCAGTACAACGTGGACACCTACCAGCAGTTCAAGGAGCGCGGCGGAGGTTCCAGGAGAAGGGCCTCCACGGCCAATATGCGTATGAACTTCGCCGTGGCTTTCATGGAGACCCGCGGCGAGAAGGAGGCCCAGAAGAACAAGCGGTCCGTGATTCGCGCCGCGTTCAATTCGCCCTTCAGGCCGTTCGTTCTCGTCACGACGTCGGTGGGGCAGGAGGGCCTCGACTTCCACCAGTACTGCAGGCGCGTTGCCCACTGGAACCTTCCGGCGAATCCCGTCGACTTCGAGCAGCGCGAGGGGCGCGTCAACCGCTACAAGAGTCTGGCGGTGCGCCAGACGCTTGCGAGGCGTTACGCCGAGGATGCCTTCGCCGCAAGGGAGAAGGACGGGTGTACGCTGTGGGACGAGCTCTTCTCCATTGCGGACGAGTGCGAGAACCGGAGGGCAACGGGAAGCGCCAAGGCATCCGGGCTCCTGCCGTACTGGGGTGTCACGGACGGTCCCGACGTGGTCCACATCGATAGGCTGGTTTACAACTATCCGTTCAGCGTCGATGAGGACAGGTATCGGTACCTCATCGATGCCGTGGCGCAGTACCGCGCGGTCCTTGGTCAGCCCAACCAGGAGGAGCTGCTTGAGCTGCTCAGGCGGAACTTTGACGTGGACGGCGGCTTTGGCCGCAACTTTGAGGAGCTGTTCTTGAACCTGAGCCCCTTCTGCCACGAAGGCGAGCTGGGGGAGGAGACGAACGCGGAGGGGGACGACACGGAGTAGGTCTCGCTCAGCTCGAGTGCGATGCCGTTGCGGCTCCAACTGGCACGGGACGACGGCTCTCGTGGCACAAGCGAACGGTTTTCTGGGGCGGGTTTTTGGGACGAGGAAAAGCCGCAGGTAGAAGCCCTGCTCTTCTCGCCTGTGAACGCACAAGCCCGAAAACCGTCACGCCGCGGCCGGATTTCCGTCAATCCATGCCAAGTGGCCGCGAGGACCTGGCTAAGCTGTTCGAGCGCTTCGTGCTGGAGTACTACCGGGCGCACTTCCCGGGGCTGCGGCCCAGCGGGAGCACGTACGTGGACCATGGCATCGACGACGCGCCGGTGATCCTGCCGCACCTCATGACCGACATCATCCTGCGCGTGCCCGGTCGCACGCTGATCATCGACACCAAGTGCTACGGGTCGATCCTGTCGACCCATCACGAGAAGGGCATCCTGCGGCCCGAGCACCGCAACCAGATCCTGAGCTACGTGGTGCACAAGGGCTGCGACCCCAAGGCGGGCGAGGTGAGCGGCATGCTGCTCTACGCCGGCACCGAGCACGAGGACGCCGTGAGTGCCACTTGGCACGAGGTGGGCCATGAGTTTGCCGTGCGCACGCTCGACCTCGGCTGCGAGTTCGGCAAGATCGCCTCCCAGTTGGACGCGATTGCCGAGGGGCTGGCGGAGTAGGGGACTGCGGGTGTGCGTGTGCCGCACTGGGCGCGAGTGCGACATCTGGGCCCGCGGAAACGTCGCACTGGGCGCGAGTGCGACATCGGGG
>Ga0065709_1006144_pt1 | contig 14857 bp, 13 predicted proteins | sample Hoacrofraction14_2_FD_59096 | JGI IMG/M metagenome (GOLD analysis project Ga0065709, IMG submission 59096) | Hoatzin crop microbial communities from Cojedes, Venezuela, sample from fiber fraction 14 v1 | ecosystem: Host-associated > Birds > Digestive system > Esophagus > Crop | place: Venezuela...
CCGCCGTACATCGAGAGCGATGTGATCGGAACGCTGGACGCGGAGGTGAAGGATTTTGAGCCGCGCCTCGCGCTGGACGGCGGACCCGACGGGCTGGACCTCTACCGGCGCATCATCGGGGAGGCCCCGGCGCATCTGACGGCAGGCGGACAGCTCCTGCTGGAGATCGGCGCCGCGCAGGGGCCGGCGGTGAGTGAACTGCTGCGCGCGGCAGGTTTCACGGATGTGCGCGTGGTGAAGGACCTCAGCGGCCTCGACCGCGTGGCGGCCGGCAGGCTCGCGTAGCATCTCCGCCTGAGGATACAGAAAACGGCTGCCGACCGGCAGAATAACACAGCCTGCCAACGGCCGGTCTGAACCGGCAGAGAAAAGAAGCAAAGCCGCCGGCCGGCGCCGGCGCAGATGCGCGGCCCGGGAAGCGGCTGCCTGTAAGTGAGGAAACAGATTTGTACGAGAAACTGGAAGGCGTGACCGCCCGGCTCGAGGAGGTCGTCCGGCTGCTGTCGGAGCCGGACTGTGCGGCGGATCCGGGGCGGCTTAAGCGCCTCATGAAGGAGCAGGCCTCGCTTCAGGTGGTCGCGGACGCGTACCGGAATTACCGGGCGGCGCTCGCGACGCAGGAGGAGAGCCTGGAGCTGCTCGAGAGCGAGACGGACGAGGAGATGCGCGCGATGCTCAAGGAAGAGCTTGCGGACGCGCGCCGGCAGAGCGCGGAGCTCGAGCAGGTGCTGCGCCTGGCGCTCCTCCCGAAGGACCCCAACGACGAGAAGAACGTGGTGCTGGAGATCCGCGCCGGCGTGGGCGGTGACGAAGCCGCCCTGTTTGCGGCGCAGGTGTGCCGTATGTATACGCGCTACGCCGAGCGGCGGGGGTTTCGGACCGAGATGACATTTGTCAGTGAGAACGGGCTCGGCGGGTTCAAGGAGGCGGTCCTGCTCATCAGCGGCGCCGGCGCCTACTCGCGCTTCAAGTACGAGAGCGGGGCGCACCGCGTGCAGCGCGTGCCGGAGACCGAATCCGGCGGGCGCATCCACACGTCGGCGATCACGGTCGCGGTGATGCCTGAGGCTGAGGAGATGGACGTGAAGCTGGACCTCAATGACTGCCGCTTCGACGTCTTCCGCGCCTCCGGAAATGGCGGCCAGTGCGTCAACACGACGGACTCTGCCGTGCGGCTGACGCACCTTCCCACGGGGATCGTCATCAGCTGCCAGGACGAGAAGTCGCAGCTCAAGAACAAGGACAAGGCGCTCAAGATCCTGCGCTCCAAGCTCTACCAGCTCGAGCTAGAGCGCCGGTCGAAGGAGGAGGCGGACGCGCGCAGGAGCCTCATCGGTTCGGGCGACCGGAGCGAGAAGATCCGCACGTACAATTTCCCGCAGGGGCGGGTGACCGACCACCGGATCCACCTGACGCTCTACCGGATCGACGATGTGATGGACGGCGACCTCGACGAGATCATCGATGCGCTGACCGCGGCTGACCAGGCCGAGAAACTCGCAGCGGGCGAAAACATGTGACAGACCGGCCGCGGCCGGACAAAAAGAAAGGGGTAAAAGATGGGCAGATATTTCGGAACGGACGGCTTCCGCGGCGAAGCCAATGTCACACTGAATGTGAAGCACGCGTTCCAGGTCGGACGGTATCTCGGCTGGTACTACGGCCGGGAGCACAAGGCCAGGATCGTGATCGGCAAGGACACGCGGCGTTCGAGCTACATGTTTGAGGACGCGCTGTCGGCCGGACTGACCGCCTCGGGCGCGGACGCGTATCTGCTGCATGTCACGACCACGCCGAGCGTGGCCTACGCGGTGCGGCTCGACGACTTCGACTGCGGCATCATGATCTCCGCGAGCCACAATCCCTTCTATGACAACGGCATCAAGATCATCTCCGGCACGGGCCAGAAGATCGAAGCGGCCATCGAGGACAAGATCGAGGACTACATCGACGGTCTCACCGAGGAGATCCCGTTCGCGACCGGCGACCGGATCGGCCGGACGCAGGACTACGTGGCCGGCCGCAACCGCTACATCGGCTACCTGATCTCGCTCGCGACGCGCACCTTCAAGAACTATAAGATCGGCCTCGACTGCTCGAACGGCAGCTCCTCGTCGATCGCCAAGAGCGTGTTCGACGCGCTCGGCGCGAAGACCATGGTCATCCACAACGAGCCGGACGGCACGAACATCAACCGCGACTGCGGCTCGACGCATCCGGAGGCGCTGCAGCGCCTGGTCCGTGAAAACGGTCTGGACATGGGCTTTGCCTACGACGGCGACGCGGACCGCTGCATCGCGGTGGACGAGAACGGGGAGATCGTGAACGGCGACAAGATCCTTTACATTTGCGGGAAGCGGATGAAGGCGGAGGGCAAGCTGGAGAATGATACGATCGTCACGACGGTCATGTCGAACCTCGGTCTCTACAAGTCCCTCGACCGCGAGGGCATCCGCTATGAGAAGACGCAGGTGGGCGACAAGTATGTCTACGAGAACATGCTGCAGAACGGGCACTGCCTCGGCGGCGAGCAGTCGGGCCACATCATCTTCAGCCAGCACGCGACGACCGGCGACGGCATCCTGACGAGCCTGATGGTGATGGAGTCCGTGATCCGCGCCAAGCGCTCGCTCGGCGACCTGGCGAAGGAGTGCCTGGTCTATCCGCAGCTGCTGAAGAATGTGCGCGTGGCCGACAAGACCCGCGTCATGGAAAATGAAGCAGTCCGGGCGGCCGTGCAGCGTGCGTCCGACGAGCTCGGCGACGACGGCCGGATCCTGGTGCGCCCGAGCGGCACGGAACCGGTGGTGCGTGTCATGGTCGAGGCGGAGACGGACGAGCTCTGCGCGAAGTATGTGTACGATGTGATCGGCGTGATGAGCCGCGAGGGACTGGTCGCCGGCTGAGGCCGGCCGCGGCGCGGCGATGCACTCCGGAGGCGGTGCCTTTGCACCGGGCCGGGCACGGCAGCGGCTGAGGCCGCCGGCCGATCGCTTCGCATCGGATGAAAGAAAGCAGTATACTGGCAGACCGGACGCGGTGAACTGCGGCTGGTTTCGATGAGAGAAGGAGGCAGCATCATGATTTCCAGGAAAATGCAGAGTCTGGTCAGCAACTCCAGCGCGATCCGCGCGATGTTTGAGGAGGGCCGGAAGATGGCGGCCGAGTTCGGCGCCGAGAATGTGTATGACTTCAGCCTCGGCAACCCGTGCGTCGCGGCGCCGGAGGCCGTCGGCGAGGCGATCATCGATCTCGTGAAGACCACCGATCCGCTGGAGCTGCACGGCTACATGAGCAACGCGGGCTACGAGGACGTGCGCGAGGCCGTGGCGCAGTCGCTGAACAAGCGCTTCGGCACCGCCTTCGGGGCGCACAACATCCTGATGACGGTCGGCGCGGCCGGCGGGCTGAATGTCATCCTGAAGACCCTGCTCAACCCGGGCGATGAGGTCATGGCCTTCGCCCCCTTCTTCAGCGAGTACCGCAATTACACGGAGAACCACGGCGGCGTGCTGACGGTCGTGCCGGCGGACACGGAGCATTTTCAGCTCAATCTCGCCGCGGCGGCGGACGTGATCACCGAGAAGACGCGCGCCGTGATCCTGAATAACCCGAACAATCCCTCGGGCGTGATCTACGGCGAGGAGACCATTCAGCAGCTGGCCGCGCTCCTTGAGGAGAAATCGAAGCAGTACGGGGCACCGATCTATCTCATTTCCGATGAGCCGTACCGGGAGCTGGCGTATGACGGGGCACAGGTGCCGTATCTCACGAAGTATTATAAGAACACGGTCGTCGGGTATTCCTGGAGCAAGTCGCTCTCGCTGCCGGGCGAGCGGATCGGGTATCTGGTGATGCCGGATGAGCTCGACGGCGCGGAGGAGATCCAGTCGGCGGCGGTCACGGCGAACCGGATGCTGGGCTTCGTCAACGCCCCGTCGCTGATCCAGAAGGCGGTGGCGCGGTGCCTGGATGCCAAGGTGGACCTGGACTTCTATGACCGCAACCGGAAGGCGCTGAGCGAGGGGCTCGCCGAGCGCGGCTTTGAGTTTGTGCCGCCGCAGGGCGCGTTCTATCTGCTGCTCAAGTCCCCGGTGCCGGATGAGAAGGAGTTCGTGCAGAACGCGAAGAAATATCATATCCTGATGGTGAGCGCGGCGTCGTTCGCGTGCCCGGGGTATGTGCGGCTCGCCTACTGCACGTCGCCGCAGACGATCGCGGGCTCGATGGACGGGTTTGCGAAGCTGGCGGCGGAGTACGGGCTGAAGTGAGGAACAGAGACTATGGCTCAGTGGGAAGACAATGTGCGTCATGTGACCCCGTATACGCCGGGCGAGCAGCCGCGCATACCGGACATCATCAAACTCAATACCAATGAAAATCCTTACCCGCCCTCGCCGGCGGTCGCGGAAAACCTGCGCGCGATGGACATCGACGCGCTGCGGCTGTATCCGGACCCGGCCGCGGGCGAGCTGACGGAGGCGGTCGCCGCGCATTTCGGCGTGGAGAAGGACCGGGTCTTTGTGGGCGTCGGCTCGGATGACTGCCTGGCGATGAGCTTTCTGGCATTTTTTAACTCGGGCCGTCCGGTGCTCTTTGCGGACATCACCTATTCGTTCTACGATGTCTGGGCCGGCCTGTTCGGGATCCCGTTTGAGACGGTCCCGCTCGCGGACGACTTCACGCTCCGCCCGGAGGATTACTTCCGTGAAAATGGCGGCATCATCATCGCGAGTCCGAACGCTCCGACAGGTCTGCTGCCGGGTACGGACGCGATCCGGCAGATCCTGGAGCACAACCCGGGCGTGGTGGTGATCGTGGACGAGGCGTACATCGACTTCGGCGGGGAGAGTGTGGCCGGTCTCACGGAAGAATATGAGAATCTGCTGGTGGTGCAGACATTTTCGAAGTCGCGCTCGCTTGCGGGCATGCGCATCGGGTGCGCGGTGGGCAGCCGTAAGCTGATCAAGTACCTCAGCGATGTGAAGTATTCCTTCAATTCTTATACGATGAACCTGCCGTCGATCTGCGCCGGCGCGGCGGCGATCGCGGACGAGGCGTACTTTGAGGAGACGCGGAAAAAGATCATCGCGACGCGTGAGCGCAGCAAGCAGGAGCTCCGCGCCCTCGGCTTCACGTTCCCGGACTCTCAGGCGAACTTTATCTTCGCCTCGCACCCGGAGGTGCCGGCCCGCGAGCTGTTCGCAGCGCTCCGGCAGGCGGGGATCATCGTGCGCTACTTCGACAAGCCGCGCATCGACAACTACCTGCGCATCACGGTCGGGACCGACGCCCAGATGGACGCGCTGATCGCGTTCCTGCGGAAGTTCCTGGCGGAGCGGAAGGAGAAAAAATTATGACCAATACACTGGCGACCTGGTTTGCCGGCCACCTGGGGCAGGTGATGCCCGCGGAGCTGGTGATCTTCATCGTGTCCCTGCTGCCGATCCTCGAGTGCCGGGGCGGCCTGATCGTGGCCTCGCTCCTCGGCGTGAAGATGTGGACGGCGATCCCGATCTGCGTGCTCGGCAATGTCATCCCGGTCCCGTTCATCCTCTTTCTGATCAGGAAGGTGTTTGCCTTCTGCCGGCGCTTTAAGGCGCTGCGGCCGATCATCGACAAGCTGGAGGACCGCGCCATGAAGAAGAGCGACAGCGTGGCGAAGGGCGAGTTCCTCGGCCTGCTGCTGTTCGTCGGCGTTCCGCTGCCCGGCACCGGCGCCTGGACCGGCTCCCTGATCGCCGCCCTGCTCGGCATCGACCGCCGCAAGGCGATCGTCGCGATCCTGCTCGGCGTGGCGCTGGCCTGCTTCATCATGACGGTATTTTCCTACGGATTCCTCGCAAATGTGGTAGGATAATCACGGGGCGCTGCCGCCGCAGGCAGACCGCCGCCGCGCGGCGGAGAAAGGCTGCCGGCAAAGCGGCGGAGGAAGGCTGCCGGCAAAGCGGCGGAGGAAGGCTGCCGGCAAAGCGGCCGGACACCGTTGAAGGCAGCGCGGCAGCGGGAAACGGAAATCAGGAATCGGGAATCGAAACAAAATCGTAACTGCTGCGCGAAGCGTTCTGAACAGTTACACAAAATCAGAAATCGAAATCAGAAACCGGGATCAGAAACCGGGATCAGGAATCGGGATCAGGAATCGGGATCAGAAACCGGGATCAGAAACCGGGATCAGAAGCGGGATCAGAATCGCGATCAGTAACCGCAGCAGCAGGGGGCGCCATGTACGAGGAGTTTGCACGGGTATATGACATTTTCATGGATAACGTGCCGTATGACGACTGGGCGGCGTGGCTGACCGGGTACCTGCGCGCGGAGGGGATCCGCGACGGGCTGGTGCTGGACCTTGGCTGCGGCACCGGGCGGATGACCCGCCTCCTCGCACAGCGCGGCTACGACATGATCGGCGCGGATGCCTCCGAAGAGATGCTGGAGTGCGCGCAGATGAAGGAGTGGGAGAGATCCGGCGCGTTCGCGGCGGACGAGGAGGCCGTGGACGATGAGTGCGGCGAAGCCGCGGCCGCAGCGGCGGCGGAAGACGGTGAGGCGGCGGCAGCGGTTGGCGCGGCAGCAGGCGGATCACCCGCGAAGCGCCGGCCGATCCTCTACCTGTGCCAGGACATGCGCAGCTTCGAGCTCTACGGCACCGTGCGGGCGATCGTGTGCGTGTGCGACGGGATGAATTACATCACGGACCGCGACGATCTGGTCACGGTCTTCCGGCTCGTCAACAATTACCTCGACCCGGGCGGGCTCTTTCTCTTCGACCTGAACACGCCGTACAAGTACGCGGCGCTCCTCGGCAGCAACACCTTCGCGGAGGCGCGGGACGAGGAGAGCTTCATCTGGGAGAACACCTACGACCCGCAGACGCACCTGAACGAGTATGACCTGACGCTCTTCCTCGAGCGCGAAGACGGCCTGTACGAGCGCAGCGACGAGACGCACATCCAGCGCGCCTGGGAGCTCGGCGAGATCCTCGAGGCAGCCGCCGAGGCCGGCCTCACGGACCCGCACGTATTCGAGGCCTACACCGACCGCGCCCCCGGACCGGAGAGCGAGCGCGTGTGCGTGGTGCTGCGGGAGAGCGGCAAGCAGGCAGAGTGATCGGGGCGGTCATCCGCCGAAGTTGTCAGCGGCCTGATGCATCGTGCGGCTGCCGGCGAACAGACAGAGTGATCGAGGCGGTCATCCGCCGAAGCTGTCAGCGGCCTGATGCATCGTGCGGCCGCCGGCGGATATACAGCAGACTCCCTGCCGCCGCGGCCGGCGAACAGACAGACTGCCTGCGGCAGAGGCCGATGGGAACAGGCAGCAGGGGCATCAGAGCAGCTGCCATTGACGGGGAGAAGCGAAGGACAACAGAAAGGAGGACCGGGCATGAAATTCACGAAGATGCACGGACTCGGCAATGACTATATCTATGTGAACACCGCTAAGGAGCCGGTGGCGGACGCACCGGCGCTGGCGAAGCGGCTGTCTGACCGGCACTTCGGTGTCGGCTCCGACGGGCTGATCCTGATCAACCCGAGCAGCGTGGCCGACTTTGAGATGGAAATGTACAACGCGGACGGCTCGCGCGGGAAAATGTGCGGCAACGGCATCCGCTGCGTCGGCAAGTATGTGTACGACCGCGGCCTGACCGACCGCACGCACCTCACGATCGAGACCCTCGCCGGCATCCGCACCCTGGACATGACCGCCGAGAACGGCAAGGTCACGCAGGTGCGCGTCGACATGGGCGCCCCGGTGTTTGAGCCGGCCCTCATTCCGGTGAACGCGGACGGCGACAGGGTGCTCGATCAGGAGATGAGCGTCGCGGGCGGCACCTGGCGCATCAGCTGCGTGTCGATGGGCAACCCCCACTGCATCGTCCCGGTGGACGATCCGGACACGTTTGACCTCGAGCACATCGGCCCGCGCTTTGAGAGCGACCCGCTCTTCCCGGAGCGCGTCAACACGGAATTCATCCGCGTGGAGGACGAGCACACCGTGCGTATGAGAGTCTGGGAGCGCGGCAGCGGCGAGACCTTTGCGTGCGGGACCGGTGCCTGCGCGGTGGCCGTGGCCTGCGCCGCAAACGGCTGGACGCAGGACACCGTGCGCGTGCGCCTGCGCGGCGGCGACCTCACGGTCGAGTGGGACCGCGCGCACAACACCGTGTACATGACGGGCCCCGCCACCACGGTATTTGAAGGCGAGATCGAAGTGTGAAATCGAAGTGTGAAATCGAAGTGTGAAGCCGAACGCCCGCTTCGCGCCGGCGCCGGCTGCAGTGAAGGAAGGCAAGAGGCATGTGCAAATCCGCCCGCGCTGCGCGCAGCGGCGGTGACAGTCTGTGAAGGAGAGACCGATGTTTAAAATCAATGAGAGTTACCTGAAACTGCCCGGCAGCTATTTGTTCTCCACGGTCGGCCGCAAGTCGCGCGAGTACGCGGCGGCGCATCCGGACCGGGAGGTGATCTCCCTCGGGATCGGCGACGTCACACAGCCGCTCGTCCCGGCGATCATCGAGGCCCTGCACGGCGCCGTCGACGAGATGAGCCGCGCCGAGACCTTCCACGGCTACGCGCCGGACCTGGGCTACGCCTTCCTCCGCGAGACGATCGCGCGCGAGGATTATGCGGCGCGCGGCTGTGACATTGCCGCCGACGAGATTTTCATTTCCGACGGAGCCAAGAGCGACTCGGCGAACATTCAGGAGATCTTCGCGCCCGACTCGCGCATCGCGGTCTGCGACCCGGTGTACCCGGTCTACGTCGATTCGAACGTCATGGCCGGCCGCTGCGGCACCTACGACCCGGCGACCGAACGCTGGAGCGACGTGATCTACATGCCGTGCACCGCCGAAAATGGCTTCTCCCCGGACCTCCCGTCCGAGACCCCCGACCTCATCTACCTCTGCTTCCCGAACAACCCGACCGGCGCGTCGGTGACGAAGGAGCGCCTGCAGGACTGGGTCGACTACGCGCATCGCGTGGGCGCGGTCATCATCTACGACGCGGCCTACGAGGCCTATATCAATACCGAACATGTGCCGCACTCGGTCTTCGAGTGTGAGGGCGCGCGGGAGTGCGCGATCGAGCTGCGCTCCTTCTCGAAGAACGCCGGCTTCACCGGCACGCGCCTGGGCTTCACGGTGATCCCGAAGGATCTCAAGTGCGGCGACACCATGCTGCACTCGCTCTGGGCCCGCCGCCACGGCACGAAGTTCAACGGCGCGCCGTACATCGTGCAGAAGGCCGCGATGGCGGTCTACAGCGACGAGGGCAGGCAGCAGCTCAAGGACCAGGTCGGCTATTACATGGCCAACGCCCGCGCGATCCGCGAGGGGCTCACGGACTGCGGCTACACGGTCTACGGCGGCGTCGATGCCCCGTACATCTGGCTGCGGACGCCGGACGGCCTGACGAGCTGGGAGTTCTTCGACCGCCTGCTCGAGAACGCGAACGTGGTCGGCACGCCGGGCTCCGGCTTCGGGCCGAGCGGAGAAGGCTACTTCCGCCTGACCGCGTTCGGGTCGAAGGAGAATACACAGCGGGCGCTGGAGCGCATCCGCAACATGTGATGAGCCGCGCCGCCTTCGCCTGTCCGCATGTCCCCGCACATTTCTTTCGAAGGCAGGATCTTCGGGGGACGGGGAGCAGGGGCAGGAGGCGCGCGGCGGATCCGCAGAGAGTGAGACCGGACGGCCGGCAAAGGCCGGCACAAAGGGCAGGAGGAACAGGGTGAGAAAGACCGGGATAACGGGCCTGGCGCTGGGGATGATCCTCGCGGCGGCCCTGCTGGGCGGATGCTCGCGCAGCCAGATGAACAGCCAGATCGCCGAGGCGATCGGCACGACCGGGATGTACGAGAACAACGAGCCCGTGGAGACCCCGAAGATGCGCGAGGCGCGGCTGCGCGCCGAGGAATCGGAGGCGGAGGAGGAAGAGCTGCAGAGTCTGCTCGCGCAGGCGGAGAAGCTCACGAAGGGCTACTTCTTCGAGGAGGCCACGGCGCTGCTGGATTCCATGACGACGATCCAGCAGGCCGACGAGCGCACCGCGCAGGCACGCGAGGCGATCGAGGAAGGCGAGGCATCCCTGACGACCTACGAGGGGACGATCGCGCACCTGTGCTTCCCGACGCTGATCGAGGACACCTCGATGGCCTTCGACGGCGACGACTACGCCGCGGCCTACGACAGCACCCTGCTCACGACCGACGAGTTCAAGGCCATCCTGGAGAGCCTCTACGAGCGGAACTACATCCTGATCGACATCCATTCGATCGCGGCCAATGTCACGGACACGCGGGGCGTGAGCAGCTTCGAATACCTGACGCTGCGCCTGCCCGCCGGCAAGACCCCGATCGTCCTCTCGCAGGACAACCTGAACTACGCGCAGATCCGCCGCGGCGACGGCATCGCGACGAAGCTGGTGCTCGACGAGGACGGCGCGGTCAAGGCGCTCTATACGGATTCCGGCGGCCACGACCTGACCGGCGACTACGACCTGATCCCGATCCTCGACAGCTTCGTGGACGAGCATCCGGACTTCTCGTACCGCGGCGCGAAGGGCATCGTCTCCGTGTCCGGCTCGGAAGGCGTCTTCGGCTACAGCGTCGAATCCGCCGCCGCACAGGACGACGAGGACACCCTGATGAACGGCACCGCCTCGGCTTCCCTCACACAGGACCAGCAGACCGTGGCCGCGATCAGCGCCGCCCTCCGGGCAAATGGCTGGAGCATCGCCTGCGCCGGCTACACGCACTCCTACATGGACAGCATGTCGCTCAGCTCCTTCCAGAGCGAGATGAGCAACTGGATCAACGAGGTGGAGAAGCTGACCGGCGACTGTGACATCCTGTTCTTCCCCTACGGCGCCGAGGTCTCCTACCCGGGCGACAACCTGGACTATCTCGTCGACAACGGCTTCGTCTACCTCTGCGGCCTCTGGGGAAATGGCGACTTCACCGAACTCGGTGAAACCTACATGCGCCAGACCCGCCGCTTCATCGACGGATACTCGCTGCAGAACGCATCGTCGTACTTTACGGACTTCTTCGATGCGTCGGCGGTGGTGGACTCGGATCGTTAAGCGCGCCGCAGCTTTTCGGCAGACAGACAGAAACTGCGCGGGACCGCAGAGCCGGCTTTGCCGGCCGGGCGGTCCTGCTTCATTTAGCACATTCGGCCATTTCAGGGCCATTTATGTTCTGCGTTTTTTCCTTGACGTGAAAAATGTCGCTGTGATATAATTTTCGGGCGTATGGAATCGGGGCAGCCCGGGCTAAGTACTGACACAGGCGGCGGAGGCCTTCCGGCTTTCGAAATATCGGAACGGGAGCGCGGCCGCCCGCAAAAATACGAAAGAGAGCGAGGTGGAAGTTGTGCGGACGAGAATTACATTAGCGTGCACCGAGTGCAAGCATCGTAACTACAACTTGACGAAGGAAAAGAAGAATCATCCGGACCGCATGGAAGTTCGGAAATATTGTCCTTTCTGCAAGAGACACACAGCACATAAGGAAACAAAGTGACGGACAGGTCAGTCGAGGTATGAATTATGGCAAAGAGTGAGACTACTTCTAAGATTCAGGTGTGGTGGGACGGAGTCAAGGCGGAATTCCGCAAGATCATCTGGCCGACCAAGGACGATCTTGTGAAGCAGACGACCGCGGTCGTGGTCGTGTCCGTTATACTCGGCGTGATCATTGCGCTCCTGGATTACCTGATCCAGCACGGCATTGACTGGCTGATCAATCTGTTCTGATACCAGATGCGAAGGACAAGGTGAAGTTATGGCGGAAGCGAACTGGTATGTGGCGCATACTTATTCCGGCTATGAGAATAAGGTGAAGGCCAACATCGAGAAGACCATTGAGAACCGGCACCTGGAGGATCAGATCCTGGAGGTGCGTGTTCCCATGCAGGAGGTCACGGAGACCCGGGCGGACGGCTCGCGCAGAGTGGTCCAGAAGAAGATGTTCCCGGGCTATGTGCTCCTCAATATGGTGATGAACGACGATACCTGGTATGTGGTCCGGAACACCCGCGGGGTGACCGGGTTTGTCGGACCGGGATCCAAGCCGGTGCCGCTGACCGAGAAAGAGATGTTCAATCTCGGCGTCCAGGCTTCGAATGTCGAGGTGGCGTTCGAGGTCGGCGATTCCGTGAACGTGGTGTCCGGTATCTGGGAGAACACGGTCGGCATGGTCCAGGCCGTGAACCAGAGCAAGCAGACTGTCACCATCAACGTTGAGCTCTTCGGCCGGGAAACCCCGGTGGAGATCAATTTTACGGACATCCGGAAGATGTAAGACGAAACCAGTGGGAGGGTATCCCCGATAATACCACAAGGAGGTCATTGATATGGCAAAGAAAGTTACTGGATATATCAAGCTGCAGATCCCTGCCGGCAAGGCAACGCCGGCTCCGCCTGTCGGCCCCGCTCTCGGCCAGCATGGCGTGAACATTGTTCAGTTCACCAAGGAATTCAACGCGCGTACCGCGGACAAGGGTGATCTGATCATTCCTGTTGTTATCACCGTCTATGCGGACCGCAGCTTCAGCTTCATTACGAAAACTCCGCCGGCTCCAGTTCTGCTGAAGAAGGCCTGCAATCTGACAACGGCTTCAGGCACCCCGAACAAGACGAAGGTTGCCACCATTTCCAAGGATAAGGTGCGTGAGATCGCGGAGATGAAGATGCCGGATCTTAACGCCGGTTCCATCGAGGCGGCCATGAGCATGATCGCCGGAACGGCACGCAGCATGGGTATCGTTGTCGAGGATTGAGGATAAAGTGGGAGGGTGAATCCCGCGAATACCACCAGGAGGTTAATTATGAAAAGAGGAAAGAAATACCTGGATGCTGCGAAGGCCATCGACCGCACGCAGCTCTATGAGGTCAGCGACGCCATTGCCCTGGTCAAGAAGACCGCGGTGGCCAAGTTTGACGAGACGATCGAAGTGCACATCCGCACGGGCTGCGACGGCCGTCATGCCGATCAGCAGGTCCGCGGCGCGGTCGTGCTGCCGCACGGTACCGGTAAGACGGTCCGCGTGCTTGTCTTCGCCAAGAACCTGAAGGCTGATGAAGCCACGGCGGCCGGTGCCGATTATGTCGGCGCTGAGGAGCTGATCCCGAAGATCCAGAATGAAGGCTGGCTTGATTTCGACGTCGTCGTCGCCACCCCGGACATGATGGGTGTGGTCGGACGTCTCGGCCGTGTGCTCGGACCGAAAGGCCTGATGCCGAACCCGAAGGCCGGTACCGTTACGATGGATGTCGCGAAGGCCATCGCGGATATCAAAGCCGGTAAGATTGAATACAGACTGGATAAGTCCAACATTATCCATGTTCCGATCGGAAAGGCTTCCTTCACGGAGGAGCAGCTTTCCGAGAACTTCCAGACGCTGATCGAGGCCGTTGCGAAGGCCAGACCGGCAGCTCTCAAGGGCCAGTACATGAAGAGTGTGGTGCTCACATCGACCATGGGCCCGGGGATCAAACTGAACCCGGTGAAATTCGGCTAATTCCATACACGCGCAATACCCCGCATTCCCGCCCGGGCGATGCGGGGTATTTTTATAAAGGAGACAGGAGCAGTGAAGGACGTTCGCGTCCCGCACTGCTTCTTTTGCGTCCGGCCGGACATGTAATGTGAACGCGACCACACGAAAACGTGTACGAAAATATGGTCGCGTGACCACATCATTTGCGGTTGCAAGAGACAGACAGGCTCGCTATCATTTGTTTATACATGTTAAGAAATGGCTATGACCTGATAACATGAGGACGGCACAGATGGAGAAGAAGGTCACCCGCAGGGATATTGCCGTGCAGTGCGGCGTGTCGGTGTCGGTTGTGAGCCGGGCACTGAATAACAGCGGCTATGTGGATGAGAGCAAGCGGAAACAGATCATCGAGACGGCCCGGAAACTCGGATATGTGCCGCAGCCGGTGGCGATGTCTCTGGCCGAGAAGCGGGTCCGCCAGATCCTGTACTGCTGCAGCAACCTGAACAATGACTACAATCTGGAGGTCTACCGCGGCATGTGCGCGGCGGCGAACCGCCGCGGCTACATGGCGGTCATTGACGGACTCATACGATTCGACCGGATCCGGGACATGATGGTGGATGGCCTGATCATGCAGGACGAGTATATCGCGGAGTATTACGTCAGCCACTACGGCCGCAATTACAGTCTGCCGGTGGTGTCCTGCTACTACGGAGGAGCGGTCAGCTCGGGTAAGTGCCTGCCGCAGGTTGAGGTGGACATGGACCGGGTCGTTGAGATCGCGATGAAGTATCTGTTCAGGATGGGACATCGGAAGATCGCCTACGCGCATCCGTATTACGATGTGGAGTATGGTTCCGGGCGGCCACGGGCCTATGCAGATATCATGCGGCGGAGAGTGGGAGACGACTGGAAGAGCTATTTTCTTTCCATTGACAGCAAGGCCATGCCGTATGACCGGCGTCTGGAGGCATTCGACAGTCATTCATCGGATGACGAAGCGGCGCATGAGGAATATTTCTTTGAACGCGGCAAGATTGCGGCGCAGGTGTTTCGCGAACGCGCGCTGCCCTGCACAGCGGTGCTCTGCTTCAACGACGAGGTGGCTGCCGGTATGATCACGGAATTCCGGCGGATGGGCGTGCGTGTGCCGGAGGATGTCTCGGTCATGGGCATTGACGGGACGCGGGTGAGATCCTACACCAGCCCGATGCTCACCAGCGTGGATATCCGGCCTCATAAGCATGGAGAAGCGGCGGCGGATATGCTGATCGACCTGATCGAGCACCGGAATACGAAGCGGGTGATCCGCATCAGCCCGAAGCTGCTGGAAGGGGAGAGCGTGCG
>Ga0065709_1029644_pt1 | contig 14833 bp, 13 predicted proteins | sample Hoacrofraction14_2_FD_59096 | JGI IMG/M metagenome (GOLD analysis project Ga0065709, IMG submission 59096) | Hoatzin crop microbial communities from Cojedes, Venezuela, sample from fiber fraction 14 v1 | ecosystem: Host-associated > Birds > Digestive system > Esophagus > Crop | place: Venezuela...
CCTTGAACTGCTGACCGTTAATCTCTACGATTGCGTACATTGATTATGAATGTTTTAAACGGGTTTTTCCGTGAGGCGAACGGCACTCGGCCGTTGCTTTTTCGAGCCCCTGCGGACTAAATCGGGTGCAAAGGTACTGCAATTTGCGGACATGGCAAAATTATTGGCCGTTTATTTTTCAACGGGTTGTCCGTCGGAATGACTATTTAGGATGGTCGGAGAGATTGTTTCTGATAGCCGGAGAGATTGTTTCTGATAGCCGGAACGACTATTTCAGATAGCCCTGTGCGTGAAGTTCGTCGGCTACGGTTTCGAGTTCGGCGTACCATTCGGCGCCAAACCGGCGGATGAGTGGTTCGCGAAGAAAGCGGTAAAGGGGCAGCCGGAGCCGGCGGCCGTTCTCGCGCGCAGCATCGCAGACGTCCCAACGGTTGTAGTTTAATCCCACGGTTCCGTTTGAAAGGCGCTTCTCGCGAATAGGGTAGAGGGCGCAACTGATGGGTTTACAGAACGTGGAGCGCCCTTCGCGGAAGGCCTTTTCGAGGGTGCAAAGGCAGCAATTCTTCACGCCGTCGATGTCGTCGTAGCACGTAAACACGCAGTCGCGACCATTGACGATAGACGTTACGAGGTCGCCATCACGGTCGGTATAGGCCACGCCCTGCCCGTCCACAACGGCCTGTGCGGCGGCCGACATGTGTGGCCACGCCTCGTCTAAAGCCTCTTCGATGTCGGCAACCTCATCCATTGTGACGGGTGCACCGGCATCTCCCTCCACGCAGCACTGTCCGTGACAGGCCGAGAGGTCGCAACAAAACTGTTCGGTGATGATTTCGGAGGATACCAATACGCCGTCGATGTCGATGACGGGAGGGAGCGTTTGACTCATGTGAAAGGTGCGTGAAAGTGAAATATGACGTTTCTTGTTGTGCGGCCGACGGTCGTTTCGTGGTCGGCGAGGGGAGCGGTTACCACCGGATGGGCATCTGCCCCGTGTCGACGAGGTATTGGTTGCACTGTGAGAAATGGTGATTGCCAAACCATCCGCCGCGGTTGGCACTGAGCGGCGATGGGTGGGCGCACTGCAACACAAGGTTTTGCGAACTGTCCACGATGCGTGCTTTCGTGCGCGCGAAACCGCCCCAGAGCATGTAAACCACGTGGCGTCGGTCGCGTGCAACGGCCGAAATGACGGCGTCGGTGAATTGTTCCCACCCGTGTCGTTGGTGAGACGCGGCCTGATGAGCGCGAACGGTGAGCGTGGCGTTGAGCAGAAGCACTCCTTGCTCAGCCCAGCGGCGCAACGATCCGTTAGGCGGCACGTCGGTTCCGATGTCGTCTTTAATCTCTTTGAATATGTTGACGAGCGACGGCGGCATTTGAACGCCCTCTTTAACAGAGAAGCAAAGCCCTTCGGCCTGCCCCGGCTCGTGGTACGGGTCTTGGCCGATGATGACCACTTTAACCTTGTCGAAGGGACAAAGATTAAATGCGTTGAAGATTTCTCCGCCCGGCGGATAACACGTTTGCGTGGTGTATTCTTGTCGAACGAATGTTGCAAGGTTGGCGAAGTAAGGTTTCTCGAACTCTTCGCCGATGTGCTGCCGCCAGCTTTCCTCTATGCGAACCATGGTGCGAAGATACGGAGAAAAACCGAGACGGACAAAAAACTGCACCATAATTTGCGCATGACGAAAGGATTGCTTACCTTTGCATCGAAAGGAAGACAAGTTATGGACAGTACGATTAGACTTCAACAATCGGTGATAAGAGACGTTGTTTCCATGATGGATGATATCGACATGATGAAGCAACTCAAGAAGTGTATCGCCAAATTGAAAAAGGAAAAGGCCGCAAAAGACGCCGTAATGACCGAAGCCGAAAGGCAGGAAATACTCGAAGACATCAGGGAAGGACTTTGTGAAGTAAAGCTCATGCAGCAGGGAAAGATGAAGAAGCGCTATCTGAAAGACCTTATCAAAGAACTTCGCGATTAAGGTTTAACCTCGCTCTTAGGGCTCTTAAAACAATAGGTAAAGGTTAAACGAAAAGCCTTCGCACGACGCAGGAACGTCAAGCGAAGGCTTTTTGCTGTTTATGGGAGGCGTGGAACGCCTCTTTTTGCGTTTAGATATTGTCGCAAATGAGGTTCTCGCCCGTCATGTCGGCCGGTTGTTCCAGTCCCATGATGTGGAGAATGGAGGGGGCTACGTCGGCCAGACGACCGTCTTTCACCGTGGCCGAATTGTTGTTGGTGACGTAGATGAAGGGCACGGGGTTGAGCGAGTGCGCTGTGTTGGGTGTTCCGTCGGCGTTGATGGCATTATCGGCGTTGCCGTGGTCGGCTATTATAATGGCCTCGTAGTCGTTGGCTTTTGCGGTCTCGATAACCTCGCGAACGCAGTTGTCCACAGCCCAAACGGCCTTTGCGATGGCGTTATATACACCCGTGTGACCCACCATATCGCCGTTGGCGAAGTTCACCACGATGAAGTCGTACTCTTGCGTTTTGATGGCTCCGACGAGCTTATCCTTCACTTCGAAAGCCGACATCTCGGGCTTCAGGTCGTAGGTTGCCACCTTTGGAGACGGCACAAGGATGCGGTCTTCGCCTTCGAACGGAGCCTCGCGACCGCCGTTGAAGAAGAAAGTGACGTGTGCATACTTCTCGGTTTCGGCCGTGTGAAGCTGCTTCTTGCCTTGTTGCGAGAGGTATTCGCCCAGCGTGTTCTCCACGTTTTCTTTGGGGAAGAGGATGCCCACGCCTTTGAACGAAGCGTCGTAGGGGGTCATGCAGTAGTATTTCAACCCTTTAATGGTGTGCATGCCTTCTTCGGGCATATCCTGTTGGGTGAGCACTTGCGTGAGTTCTTTGGCTCGGTCGTTGCGGAAGTTGATGAAAATCACGGCGTCGCCCTCCTGTATCGTGCCGTCGATGGAGGCGTTGTTGATGGGCTTTACAAACTCATCGGTGGTGCCTTCGTCGTAGCTTTCCTGCATGGCGGCTACCATGTCGTTGCTCTGTTTGCCTTTGGCTTCCACGAGCAGGTCGTATGCTTCTTTCACGCGGTTCCATCGTTTGTCGCGGTCCATGGCGTAGAAACGACCCACGATAGAGGCGATGTGCGCATCGTTCTCACGGCAGCACCGGTTCACTTGTTCAATGAATCCCTTGCCGCTCTTGGGATCTGTGTCGCGACCGTCCATGAAACAGTGCACGAAGAGCTGGTCTTTCAGTCCGAAAGCCTTGCCTGCTTCGATGAGTTTGAACAAGTGGTCGAGCGACGAGTGAACGCCGCCGTTGCTGGTCAGACCCATCAGGTGGAGGCGCTTGCCTTGTTCCTTGGCATAGGTATAGGCTTCCACCACGCACGGATTTTTCAGTATTGAACCGTCCTGGCAGGCGCGGTTAATCTTCACGAGGTCTTGATACACCACGCGTCCGGCGCCTATATTGAGGTGGCCTACTTCTGAATTGCCCATCTGTCCATCGGGCAAGCCGACGTTTTCGCCCGATGCTTGCAGTTGAGAGTGTGCGCTCGTGGCGGTCAACAAATCAAGATAAGGAGTCGGTGTGTTGAATATCACATCGCCTTCGCCATGTTTTCCGATGCCCCATCCGTCGAGGATCATCAGCAACGCTTTCTTTGCCATAATGTTATTGCTTTATTATTTGTTCTGCTTTCGGCCTGCAAAATTACTGCAAGTTGGAGACATTTCAAAACGAAATGCCGTTTAATTTCATCGCAAGGGGTAATTCGTTGACATTCGTGCAAACGATTTTTGCGAACTTTCTTTCGGACAAAGATTAATTTGCGTAACTTTGCACGACCTATCATACATATTAATATGGAGTACAGGAGAACGAAGGATAACATCTTTCTGAGAATTGATCGCGATGAACCCATCAGGCAGACCATCGAGCAGGTGTGTGCGAAAGAGGGCGTAAGAGCCGCCGCCGTGGACGGAATCGGTGCGTGCGACGAGATTACGCTTTCGGTGTATTATCCGAAAGAGAACGTCTATCGGCCTCACGTTTTCAAAGGGACGCTCGAGATTGTGTCGCTCACCGGAAACGTTACGACCGACGAAGAGGGCAAGCCGCTCAGTCATATCCACCTCTCCTTTTCGTATATTGACGATGATGGCAGGCTCGCTTACACCGGCGGGCACCTTGACGAGGCGCGCATCAGCTATACGGGCGAGCTTGTTTTGCACGTGGCAGACTTCCCGATACGACGGCAGTTTGAGCCCGTGAGACAAATAAAGATTTGGGATTTTGACGGGAACGACTGACCCGCCGTTGGGCAGAAAAGATGATAAAGAAGATTTGTGACGCCGTTTCGCACGGCATGGGACTGCTTGTGTTGCTGGCCGGCATCGTCGGATTGTTGGTTCCTTCAACCTTTAACTGGGTTCCGGTGACATTCATCAACGGGCTGTTGGGCGTGGTGATGTTCGGCATGGGGCTTTCATTGAAACCTTCCGACTTCGGCGAAGTGTTCCGACGTCCGGGCGATGTGGCCGTCGGATGCCTTGCACAATTCCTTATCATGCCCTCGCTGGCATGGTTGCTTACGATGCTTTTCCACTTGCCGCCCGAGATGGCGCTGGGCGTGGTGCTGGTGGGTTGCTGTCCCGGTGGCACGGCTTCGAACGTCATTACCTATCTGGCCGGTGGCGATTTGGCCTTGTCGGTAAGTATGACGGCGGTCTCTACGCTGCTTGCTCCCGTCGTAACGCCCCTGCTCACGTGGGCGCTGGCAGGCAAGTTTATGGCCGTGGATGCCGTCGGAATGTTTCTTTCCATTGTTCAAGTGGTGATTGTTCCCATTGTGGCCGGACTGCTTTTACAGCACTTTTTGCCACGATTCACAAGTCGCGTTACGGTCTATCTGCCGGCATTTTCATCCTTGGCCATTGTTTTCATCGTGGGCATTGTGGTAAGCCATAACGCCGAAAAACTGTGGACTTCGGGTCTGCTTGTCCTTCTCGTGGTGATGCTCCACAATGTGTTCGGATTGCTTCTGGGCTACGGCGCGGCCGCTTTGTTCCGTCTGCCGCGCCCCAAACGCATAGCCATGTCCATCGAAGTGGGCATGCAAAACTCCGGATTGGCCAGTGCTTTGGCCGCCACCCACTTTGCAGCTTTCCCCATGGCAACCGTTCCGGGCGCCGTGTTCAGCGTTTGGCATAACATCAGCGGCGCCCTCGTTGCACAATATCATGCCCTGCAAGCGCGCCGCGCCGCCGACCGGAAAGCCGCCGGTTGATAAGCCATTGAACGGCGTTCTCAGTCTTTCAGCGAATAAGTCACGGTTGTAACCACGCGCACCTTCTTGATATATGGTGTGTTTTCATCGCGGTTTTCAATCGAAAACTGCCCTTGGTCGGCACTGATAATCTTATTCAATGCGCTGTGAGAGTTCTCTGCAAACTGCTTCGCCGTAGTCTCGGCGTTGGCGATGGCCTCTTGCATCATGGCCGGTTTCATATCCCGAAAGGCTGCCAATTCATACTTCACCGGATTCTCATAGCCGCCATCAACGATCGCAATGCCTTGTCCGAGCAACTCGCCCTGACGTGCCATCATGGCGCGAACCAGCTTTACATTGGATGAAGCTACCGTAATCGTGGAGGTGATGTTATAGCGATAAGGCGACTGATTACTGCTGTATCGCTCTGCATTCATATCTATCACGACGGGCGCGTTCACACTGATTTCACTGTCGCGGATGCCTCCTTTCAGCAGAAACGCCTTGACGGTCGCGTTGGTCTGATTGATTTTTGAGTAGAGCGCCTGCAAGTCATTGCCCACTTCCTTGGTCGAAATGGGCCACGTCACACGGTCGGCCTCCACCTCGCGCTCGGCCAAACCCTTCACGGTTACCTTGCGATCCTTGTTCGTGAAACCGTCGATTCCGAGCTTTACGAACGTCCCCAACAGTGCAAGTCCTATGGCCAGGACGAGCGCCTCAACGTAGTAGTGATTTCCTTTCATGATTGTTTTTAGATTGTTTTGCGTCGCAAAGGTAATAATTTATTCATCAGTCAAACCTTTTTTCATAAAAAAATATTATCTTTGCCCCCAAGTTAGGCGGCGTAACCGAACGTTCAATCGTCCGCGTGCGCACGGCTCATTGAAAGCACCGAAACGGGAAAGAAACCTAATCTGAATATAATATGTACGACAAAGAACGCGGATTGTATATCGCTCACTGCGCCGAAGGCGCTCTAAGCATCGTAGGGAAGATGGCCAATCGCCATGGTTTGATAGCCGGTGCCACGGGTACCGGCAAGACGGTTACCCTTCAAGTGATGGCCGAATCATTTTGCCAAGCCGGCGTGCCGTGCTTTATGGCCGACATGAAAGGCGACCTCTCGGGCATCTCGCAAACGGGAAAGATGAGCTCGTTCATAGAGAAACGACTGCCGGAATTCGGCATCGAGAACCCCGAGTTCCAATCATGTCCGGTTCGTTTCTTCGATGTTTTCGGTGAACAGGGGCATCCCATGCGCGCCACGATCTCACAAATGGGACCGCAATTACTGTCTCGTTTGCTCGGATTGAATGAGACCCAGGACGGCGTGCTCAATATAGTCTTTCGCATTGCAGACGAGCGCGGCCTGATGATTCTTGATATGAAGGACCTGCGCTCCATGCTCGATTACGTGTCAAAGCACGCTAAAGAATACACAACCACCTATGGAAACATCTCCGCCGCATCAGTGGGTGCCATTCAACGAGCCCTGTTGCAGTTGGAAAATCAAGGTGCAAACCAGTTCTTCGGAGAGCCCTCATTCGACATTCAAGACTTGATGCAGACCGAAAACGGTAAGGGCGTGATGAGCGTTCTGGCTGCCGACAAGCTCATGATGCAGCCTAAACTCTATTCAACCTTCCTGCTTTGGCTGCTCAGCGAACTATACAGCACACTGCCTGAAGTGGGTGATATGGAGCTGCCTAAACTTGTTTTCTTCTTCGACGAAGCCCACATGCTCTTCGACGGAACATCAAAAGCACTGCTCGACAAGATTGAACAAGTCATCCGTCTTATTCGTTCGAAGGGCGTCGGAATCTATTTCATCACGCAAAGTCCAACGGATATCCCCGAAAACATCCTCGGACAGTTGGGAAATCGCGTTCAGCACGCCCTCCGCGCCTATACGCCGAAAGACCAAAAAGCCGTTAAGACGGCTGCCGATACCTTCCGCGCCAACCCTGATTTCAAAACAGATGAGGCCATTATGAACCTCGAAACGGGTGAAGCGCTCGTCAGTTTCCTCGACGAGAAAGGTGCGCCCAACATCGTTCAGCGCGCTAAAGTGTTGTTTCCGCTCTCTCAAATAGGAGCCGTAACAGAAGGGCAGCGACTCGATATCATCAAGCAAAGCCGCCTTTACGGTAAGTACGACACGATGATTGACCGTGAGAGTGCATACGAAATGCTGATGAAAGAGAACGAACAGGCACGTCAGCAGGCCGAAGAGGAACAAGCCGCCGCGGCCGAAAAGAAGGATGCAGAGAAGTCAGAGAAAAAGGGAACCAAGAAGCAGGGAATGATGTCGAAGGTGATAAGAGCCATCATCACGGCCATCACCGGCTCGCTGGCCACCATTCTCGGAACGGCCATTTCAAACAAAGTGACGGGCAAAAAGACACGCTCCACAACCTCGGCCACCGGTCGCGTGGTAAAGAATGCCACCTCGGCAGCCACCCGAACCATCACAAAAGAACTGACGCGCGACATTCTGGGCAACCTCGTGAAGTGATGAGCGACGATTGATTGCAAAAAACGCATCGTTCGGAACGCTTTCAACAGATTTATTGCTACCTTTGCAGGAGTAAGAAATAACATGGAAAACAAACTGAGAATCATCATCAGCGGCGGCGGAACGGGAGGTCATATCTTCCCCGCCGTCTCCATCGCCAACGCCATTCGCGCCAAGCGCCCCGAATCGGAAATCCTCTTTGTGGGCGCTGAAGGACGCATGGAAATGCAGCGCGTGCCGGCCGCCGGATATGAAATCAAAGGATTGCCCATTCAGGGATTCGACCGAAAACGCCCTTGGCGCAACATCAAGGTGCTGTTCAAGATATGGAAAAGTCAGCGCATGGCGCGTCAAATCATCAAGGAATTCCGCCCCATGGCAGCCGTGGGCGTGGGCGGATATGCCAGCGGACCGACGCTCAACACAGCCGCCGCAATGGGCATCCCCTGCCTGATTCAAGAGCAAAACTCCTATGCCGGCGTCACAAACAAACTGCTGGCCAAGAAGGTGCAACGCATCTGTGTGGCCTACGAAGGCATGGAACGCTTCTTCCCGAAAGAGAAAATCATGATGACCGGCAACCCCGTTCGACAGTCGCTGTTGGACGCCAACATCTCGCGCGAAGAGGCTTTGAAGAGCTTCGGACTATCCCTCGACCGCAAAACCATCCTCATCGTGGGCGGCTCGCTCGGCGCCGGAACCATGAACCGAAGCGTGATGCAACATCTGGATGATATCGAAAAGAGCGGCGTTCAAGTAATATGGCAGACCGGAAAGTACTACAGCGCGTCTGTTTCCGACCAGCTGAAAGACCGCACGCTGACGTCCGTTAAAGTGTTAGACTTCATCAGCGACATGGGCGCCGCCTATCGCGCGGCCGACCTTGTGTTGAGCCGCGCCGGTGCAGGCAGTATCTCGGAGTTCTGCTTGCTGGGGATGCCCGTCGTGCTTGTGCCGTCGCCCAACGTTGCAGAAGACCATCAGACAAAGAACGCCATGGCCTTGGTTGACAAGCAGGCGGCGCTCTATGTGAAGGACGCGGATGCTCCCGAGCAGCTCATCCCCTTGGCGCTGCAAACCGTGCAAGACGACAGTCGGCTGGCATCGCTCCGTGAGAACATCTCGAAGATGGCGCTCCCTCACTCGGCAGACATTATCGCAGACGAAGTGATTAAACTTGCAAACAAGTCATGGAAATAAAAGATATACGTGCAGTTTACTTTGTGGGAATAGGCGGCATAGGCATGAGTGCCATCGCCCGCTACTTCCTAAAGAAACAAATAGCCGTTGGCGGATACGACAAAACACCATCGGCGCTCACGGCGCAGCTTCAGAAAGAGGGTGCGCTCGTCCATTATGAAGAAGACGTCAACCTGATACCGCCGGTGTTTCGCAACGCCCAAGAGACTTTAATCGTCTATACACCGGCCATTCCGCAGGCTCACGCCGAGCTGCAATACTTCCGCGAAAACAACTTCGTTGTTGAGAAACGCGCGCAAGTGTTAGGGATGCTTACGCGTGCGCATAAGGGTCTTTGCGTGGCAGGCACCCATGGCAAGACCACCACTTCAACGATGTGTGCACACATTATGCACGGCAGCCACTTGGATTGCAATGCCTTCTTGGGCGGCATTTCAAAGAACTACGGCACCAATTACATCCTTTCCGACAGCAGCGATTACGTTGTGATAGAGGCCGACGAATTCGATCGTTCGTTCCATTGGCTGCGTCCTTGGATGAGCGTTATCACCAGCACCGACCCCGACCACTTGGATATTTACGGCACAAAAGAGGCTTACTTGGAGAGCTTCCGCCATTACACCACGCTCATCCGACCAGGCGGTGCACTCATTCTGCACAGCGGATTAGAGATGAAGGCCGATGTGCAAGACGGCGTGCGCCTATTCAGTTACAGTCGTGATGAGGGCGATTTCCACGCAGAGAACGTTGTTATCGACAACGGCGAAATAACGTTTGACTTCGTTTCGCCCATCGAAAGCGTTCGCGGCATCCGTATGGGGCAGCCCGTTCCCATCAATATCGAGAACGGCGTGGCTGCAATGGCCATGGCTCAGCTCAACGGATGCGCCGCCGATGAACTGCGGAAAGGCATGGAAACATACGCCGGTGTGGAGCGTCGGTTTGATTTTCGACTTAAAACCGACCGTATCACACTGCTCAGCGACTATGCCCATCACCCCAAAGAAATCATGCAAAGCGCTCGCAGTTTAAAGGAACTCTACCGCAATAAGAAGATTACAGCCATCTTTCAGCCCCATCTCTACACCCGCACGCGCGACTTCTATAAAGACTTTGCGGCGGCACTAAGTCTCTTCGATGAAGTGGTGCTCACCGAGATTTATCCTGCGCGCGAATTGCCGATAGAGGGCGTAACGTCTCAAATCATCTATGACAACCTGAGCGAAGGAACGTCCAAACGAATGGTGGAGAAGAAGGACGTCATGTCGTTTGTTGAGGCCAACGACTTCGAAGTGCTGGTGGTGCTCGGCGCCGGAGACCTGGATAACATGGTTCCGCAAATGGCCGACGTGTTGAAACGTAAGTACAACGTGTGAAAAACGTATGAAGATAAGTGTCAAGAAAACGGTTGTTGTGGTGTTAGATGTGCTGCTTGCAGTATATCTTGTGCTTGCCATGACCTCGTTCAATAAACCGGACGAGACCATGAAAGCCTGCACCAACGTGCAAATCGTGATTGACGACGAGAGCACCAACGGCTTCTTGAGCGCGAAAGAGATAAAGCGGTTACTCGAAAAAAAGAAACTTTATCCTTACGAGAAACCCATGAGCACGGTTAATCCGCGCGTCATTGAAGAGGCATTGAAGCGGTCTTCGTTTGTGAATACATCCGAGTGTTACAAGACAAAAGAAGGCCACGTGCTCATCAGAGTTACGCAGCGAATGCCTGTCGTGCGCATCAAAAACGAGGCCGGTGCCGACTATTACGTGGATGATGAGGGCGGTATCATGCCCAATTCGCAATATCTGAGCGACTTGATGATTTGTACAGGGCACGTTTCCAGGGCGTTTGCAAAAGACTATGTGGCGCCGCTTGCCATCGCGCTATCGAATAGCGAGTTTTGGAAAAACCAGATGGAACAGATTAACGTGTTGCCCGATGAAAGCATTGAGCTCGTGCCGCGCGTGGGCGATCACGTGGTTTACGTGGGCAGACTGCCACACGAACAAGATGATGAGAAGCGCAAACAAAAGGTAACCGACTTCATCGTGAAGAAGCTCGACAGACTGGAAAAATTCTATCGCTACGGTCTGAGCCGTGCGGGGTGGAACAAATACAGCTATATCAATTTGGAGTATGACAATCAAATCGTGTGCAAAAAGCGAACGCAACAGCACGACGAAGAAGCAATACAACCCGAAGAACAACAATAACAATCAATAATATGGCAGCAAAGGATTTCATCGTAGCCATTGAATTAGGCTCATCGAAAACCACCGGCATCGCCGGAAAGAAAAACTTAGACGGAAGCATTGATGTGCTTGCCGTGGTCTCCGAGCCTTCAGACGGCTTTATCCGCAAGGGCGTGGTCTATAATATCGACAAGACTGCGCAGTGTATATCGGGTATCGTGAAGAAGCTCACCACCATGCTGAGAACGGAAATCGTGCATGTTTACGTGGGCGTTGGCGGACAATCCATCCACAGCGTGAAGAACAATATCGTGAAAACGTTGCCCGAAGACACCATCGTAACGCAAGAATTGGTGAACGAATTGATGGACGGCAACCGCAACATGACTTATCCTGATCAAGAGATTTTGGATGCCGCCACGCAGGAATACAAGGTGGACAACCAGTACCAGCTGGATCCGGTGGGCATACTTTGCAACCGTTTGGAGGGCAACTTCCTCAACATCCTTTGGCGCCGTATGTTCTATCGCAACCTCAACAAGTGTTTCGATCTGGCCAACGTAGCCATCGCCGAGATGTATCTTGCACCGCTGGCCTTGGCAGATTGTGTGCTCACCGACGCGGAGAAACGCTCCGGCTGCGTGCTTGTTGACCTCGGTGCCGACACTACAACCGTTTCGGTTTACTCGAAGAACATCCTTCGCCACTTGGCCGTTATCCCTCTTGGTGGCAACAATATCACCAAAGATATTGCCTCGCTGCAGATGGAGGAAAGCCACGCCGAGGAGATGAAGCTCAAGTATGCTTCGGCTTACACCGACGCCGGCGACATCGACAACACGCTCAATCTTTCCATAGATACCGACCGACAGGTGGAAAGCCGCAAGTTCATCGAAATCGTGGAAAGCCGCGTTATGGAAATCGTAGAGAATGTATGGTATCAAGTTCCCGGCGATTTCGCCGACCGTTTGCTGGGCGGTATCATTCTTACCGGCGGCGGTTCAAACATGAAAAACATAGAACAGGCCTTCCGCAACCACACTCATGTGGATAAAATCCGTATCGCAAAGTTCGTAACACAGACTGTTACGTCGCGCGACGAGGTCATCAATGCACACGACGGACGTATGAACACCGTGTTGAGTCTGCTGGCAAAAGGCAACATGAACTGCGCCGGTAGAGAGGTTGATCCCAATGCCGACCTCTTTGCCGAAAGCAAACCGGCCACCACCGCCACCACCGCCGAACTGCACAACGAGCCTCGAAGAGCCAGCGAAATACAGAGCGGCGTGGTGCTCACCGAGGCCGAGAAACAACGCGCCATGGAGGAACAACAGCGCGAAGAGGAAGAAATCATCGACAATGTGGAGCACGAAGAGTCGGAAGGCAGGGATAAAGGCGGTCTGAAAGGCTTTGGGAAGCGCTTCGGAAACTTCCTCAAAAACATCATTGCCGACGAAGAATGATTTGTTGGCGACCGTTACTCCATACCATATTATATATATAACAACAAAAAAGCATACGAGATATGAAACCCGATTTTGACTTGTTAGACTTCGGAGAGCCTGAGAAAGAAAACAGCATCATCAAAGTGATTGGTGTTGGCGGTGGCGGCGGTAATGCCGTAAACCACATGTATCGCGAGGGAATTCACGACGTTTCGTTCGCTCTCTGCAACACGGACAGCCAAGTGCTCAACGACTCCGCCATTCCTGTTCGCCTGCAATTAGGCAAAGAGGGACTGGGCGCCGGAAACAAACCGGAGGTAGGACGACAGGCAGCCGAAGAGAGTGAGGAGAGCGTCCGCCGAATGCTTAGCGATGGCACACAGATGGCTTTCATCACAGCCGGCATGGGCGGCGGCACCGGAACGGGCGCTGCTCCGGTTGTTGCCCGCATCAGCAAAGACATGGGCATCCTCACCGTGGGCATCGTAACCATACCTTTCCGCTTCGAAGGGCCGCGCAAAATTGATCAAGCACTCGATGGCGTGGAAGAGATGGCCAAGCATGTTGACGCGCTTCTGGTAATCAACAACGAGCGATTGCGCGAGATTTATCCCGAGCTCACCGTGCTCGATGCCTTCGCAAAAGCCGACGATACACTCTGCGTGGCCGCCAAATCAATCGCTGAAATCATAACGGTTCACGGTCGTATCAACCTCGACTTCAACGATGTGAAGACGGTTCTCAAAGACGGCGGCGTAGCCATTATGTCCACCGGTTACGGCGAAGGCGAAGGACGCGTCAAGAAGGCAATCGACGATGCCTTGAATTCTCCGTTGCTAAACGACAACGATGTGTTCAATTCGAGGAAGATTTTGCTCTCTATCTCCTTCTGCGAAGAAAAGCAAGGACAGCAGGGATTGATGATGGAAGAGATGAACGACGTGCACGAGTTCATGGGTAAATTCGGCAGCGACTTCGAGATAAAATGGGGATTGGCTACAGATCCGGACCTCGGCGACAAGGTGAAAGTAACCATTCTCGCCACCGGATTTGGCATCGAAGACGTTGACGGAATGAGCGGCCACTTCACCAAACGAACGCAAGAAGAGGCAGATCGCATCGCAGCAGAGGAAGAGAGAGCCGCTGAGCGCCAAGACCGTCGCAACAAATACTACGGTAAAGACGGTTCAACGGGTATCATTAAGCGTCGTCCCCACATCTTTATTTTCCGTCAAGAAGACCTCGATAACGATGATGTTATTTCGGCCGTCGAGCAGTCGCCCACCTATAAACGCACCCGTAGCGTCCTTGATGAAATCCGTAATCAGGCGTTGGGCGAGGTGAAGCAGGCCGACGACGAAGAGCGTCGCGAGCCAATACAAGGCATCATCCAGTTCTGATTTCCCGTCGTGGCGTTCGTTCTGAGTGCTCAACGCTCCGTTTCCCAGAGCGTTTTCAGCACGTCGAACGAGCGCAGTTCGGGGAACGATGGCACGTGCAGGCGGTAGTATTGCAGAATGATTTCCGCAATATGATTGCGCTCTTCGTGCGACATTCGGAACAAATGCATCGTGGCATACTGCATACGCAACAGCGTATTCACGCGCGCCGCGTCGGCAGCCGACAGGTAATCACTGTGCTGCGGCGGCGTGGCGGCAAAGGCAGCCGCCCTGAGATCGAACACGTCGCCGGCGTGGTAGTCGTTGGCGTTGGGATAAAACCCCACGAAACGACTGACGTGCATCATGAATACCAAGTGGAAATTGGCGAACGAAACGTTGCTTGCGTCCAACCACAACAGGCTGTTCTGCACGAAATCATAGAGCGCCGTGTTGTGCTGTTCGTCGCGGGTGCTGTGATATAAAAACTCGGCCAGGAAGAGCGCGATGCTCATCTTGCGCGCATCAAAAGGAATATCCGCGTAGGGAATGCCGATACGCGCCGATTGCAACTTCTGCAATTGGCGGTTCGGTCGCACGTCAATCGCCGCATCCACGATGTTAAGCAGCCCCAGCACAGACTTCTTCATCCCGCCGCTTTTGCCGGCAGAGAGCGTCGCCACGCACGACACGCGACTTCCTTCGCGCGTCAGCAAGTCCACAATCAGTTTGCGTTCGCCGTATTTCAGAACGCGAAGCACAATGGCACGGGTTTCTGTCTGCATCTGATTTGCACTAACGCCTTCTTTTTTTGTTGCGCGGCGACTGTTGCGGCGGCCG
>Ga0065709_1029645_pt1 | contig 14809 bp, 25 predicted proteins | sample Hoacrofraction14_2_FD_59096 | JGI IMG/M metagenome (GOLD analysis project Ga0065709, IMG submission 59096) | Hoatzin crop microbial communities from Cojedes, Venezuela, sample from fiber fraction 14 v1 | ecosystem: Host-associated > Birds > Digestive system > Esophagus > Crop | place: Venezuela...
ATCGGACGAAGCTTCGCATTCAAATTCGTCCGATGCTGCCAAATATACTTTATTGGTACGCCCTCAGCAGCAAGTGCTTCGGGCTGTCCTGAACGGTTATGCGGATTCTTCTTTTCGAAAACCTCGATATGAGCTATAATAACTCTATCAAACAAGTGGTGGCACGGAATCGGATCATGCCGGCGGTCGGCTCAGCGGCGCAGCGGCTCAGCGGCTCAGCGGCTCAGCGGCTCAGCGGCTCAGCGGCTCAGCGGTGCAGCGGTGCAGCGGCACAGGCGGCGTTGTGGCAGTGAAGCGGCTCAGGCGGCGTTGCGGCGGGGCGGCAGTGCGGCGGGGGAAAACGCCGCGCAGCGAAAACAGCCTCGGCGCAATGGGCGGGTATCCGACAGATCGTGCGGAAAGGAGTCTACATGAATACCAGCTATGTGAAAGTACCGGCCAAACTGGATCCGAATGTACAGCTTCGTGTGATGAGCGGCCATTTTGCCACCTCGCAGTCGCACATCACCAAGTACATGGACATCACCGCCATGAAGTCGCGGTGCAACGAGGCGCGCGGTGTGGCGAAGATCCTGTCGCAGCGCTATGAGGCATCGATGCCGGTCGATACGATCGTCTGCCTGGACGGCACGGAAGTTATCGGCACGTATCTGGCGGAAGAGCTGACCAAGGTGGGCATCCTTTCCTATAATGCTCACAAGACGCTCTATGTTCTCTCACCGGAGTATACGACCGCAGGCCAGATCATCTTCCGCGACAACATGACCATGGCGGTCCGCGGCAAATACATCCTGGTCCTCATGGGTTCCGTGACGACGGGCCATACCCTGCAGACGGCGCTCGAGTGCATCCGCTACTACGAGGGCAAGGTCTCCGGCGCCGCCGCGATCTTCAGCGCGGTCAGTGAGATCGACGGCGTGGAGCTGCACGCGGCATTTACCCCGGACGACATCGGCGACTTCAATTCCTACAAGGCCACCGAATGCCCGCTCTGCGCGGCGCACCGGAAGCTGGACGCGATCGTCAACAGTTTCGGATATTCGGCGCTGTAATATCGCGGCTGCTGCGGCCGGCCGGCATATCGGCCGGGTGAGATGGCGGCGTACCTGCGGGCCGGGAGCGGATCCCGGCCCGGCGGCCCTGCCGCAGAAAATCGACCTAAAAACCGGCTGCCAATCCGACCGAAAATCCGGTCAAAAAAGTGTTGACAATCCGGGGCAAAAGGATTATTATAATCAACGTTGTGGGGCATTGGCGCAGTTGGGAGCGCGCTACATTCGCATTGTAGAGGCCGTGAGTTCGAATCTCATATGCTCCACTGAAGGCTCTGCGGTATACACCGCAGGGCCTTTTCTTGTAACTGTTCAGAGCCATCGGGCCGGAAGGCAAAATAAGCGTCGGACGCTGGCGTCTGTAAGCGTTTTTGCCTTCCGGACCGTTTGGCGAAGTCAAAACATCGGGCCGGAAGGCAAAATAAGCGTCGGGCGCTGGCGGCCGTTGGGGGCCGGCAGATGGTTTCTGTGCGGCTTTGGCCGCGGAAGGGGTGGGGCGTATGTTTTTTCTGTTTCCTTATATGCTGACATTTTCGCCTGCGCTGCTGCTGGGGGCGGCGGCGGTGATTCCGGCGATCGCGCTGCTGGTTCTGGTGTGGCGGGAGGATGATATTGAGCGGGAATCGCCGCAGCTGGTCGCGTCGCTCGTTGCCGCGGGCTGCCTCTCGGCGCTGTGCGCGATCGCGGCGGAGACGGCGTGGGATTTCATCCTCGGCTTCTTTGTGCGCGAGAGCAGTGTGATCGGCCGGATCCTGATGTACTTTGGCGTCGTGGCCTGCTCGGAGGAAGGCTTCAAATATTATTTCCTGCGCCGCCGCACGTGGCGGCATCCGGAGTTCAACTACCGCTTCGACGGCGTCGTCTACGCGGTCGCGGTCTCTCTGGGCTTTGCCCTCCTGGAAAATATTACGTATGTCTTCTCCTACGGTCTCGGTGTCGCCCTCATCCGCGCGTTCACCGCGATCCCGGGGCATGCATGTTTCGGGATCTTTATGGGCAGCTGGTACGGCCAGGCCAGGCTCTATGAGCGCCGCGGCCTGCCCGAGCAGAGCCGCCGCTGCCTTCGCCTCGCGCTCCTGATCCCGGTCCTCCTCCACGGCACCTACGATTTCATCGCTACGTGGGAGTCCGGCGCCGGCACCGTCCTGTTCCTGCTCTTCGCAGGCGGTATGTTCTTCTACTCCTGGCGCCTCTTAAAACGCGGCGCCGAATCCGACACCTATATCGGATAATGTTCCTAATTACATATTGTGATACACAGGGTGGGGCGCGTCTGTAAGGCAGGCAGTGCTGCGTAGTAGCAGCATCGCCTGCCTTGCAGGCGCACCCCGCCCGTCCGGATTGAATAAGATTTTCGGCCGAAATCCAAAAAGAAAGTGCTTGCAATGCCGCATGAATTCGTGTATACTTCAACCGTTGTGACCTTGATAGCGTTGAAGCGTGAGGTTGCTGCGGGTTTCCGCAGGTTTTCCGTGGAGCGAATGTCAAGTTTTAAAACTGGCGACAAGTCACTGTACAGAAGGTAAAGTCCGCAAAGTCGGAAACACCGGGCAGGACAGCACGGCAAAGGAGAATAAGGATCCGAAAGGATCCGGTTTTTCATGAGGCCATGATGGACACACCCGGAAGCGTGTACAGTCACCGCTTGTCGTACTTCTCAAAAAAGTGCGAAATAGGAGGCGACTTTTTTTATGGCAAGTCAGATCATGAGAATCACATTGAAGGCGTACGACCATCAGCTCGTGGACCAGTCCGCGAAGAAGATCATCGAAACCGTCCGTAAGACGGGCGCCCAGGTCAGCGGACCGGTGCCGCTGCCGACCAAGAAAGAGGTTGTGACGATCCTGCGTGCGGTCCATAAGTATAAGGATTCCCGCGAGCAGTTCGAACAGAGAACCCACAAGAGACTGATTGATATCATCTCGCCGAGCCAGAAGACAGTGGATGCGCTGACGAAGCTGGATCTGCCGGCGGGCGTGTATATTAATATCAAGATGAAGAAGAACTGAACAACAAGAGCTAAGGCAAGGCAATCCTATCACTCAGGCTGATATACTTCATATCTTCCCTGGAAACTAGGATGATCTCTTTGAAAGCGGGGAGCCGCCGGCACGACCGGGAAGGCAAGCTGCTCAAGAGGAGATCCGCTGTAGAAGACAGGAGGTAAAAAATGAAAAAAGCAATCTTAGCTACGAAAGTCGGAATGACCCAGATCTTCAGCGAAGACGGGACCCTGACTCCGGTGACCGTGCTCCAGGCCGGCCCGTGCGTTGTCACGCAGGTCAAGACCGAGGAGAAGGACGGCTACAAGGCCGTGCAGGTCGGTTTCACGGACAAGAGAGAAAAGCTCGTCCGCAAGCCGCAGAAGGGCGCCTTCGACAAGGCTGGTGTTTCCTATAAGAGATACATCCGCGAGTTCCGCTTCGAGGATGCCGACCAGTACGAGGTCAAGCAGGAGATCAAGGCAGACATCTTCGCAGAAGGCGATCATGTGGACGCAACCGCCATTTCCAAGGGACACGGTTTCCAGAGTGCGATCCGCAGACACGGACAGTCCAGAGGACCGATGGCGCACGGTTCCAAGTATCATCGTCATGCCGGTTCCAACGGCAGTTCCTCTGATCCGAGCCGCGTGTTCCCGGGCAAGAAGATGCCGGGCCATATGGGCCGCGAGCAGGTGACCGTGCAGAACCTTGTGATCGTTAAGGTCGATGCGGAGAACAACCTGATCCTCGTCAAGGGCGCTGTACCGGGTCCGAAGAAGGCACTGGTCACGATCAAAGAGACGACCAAGACCGATCTGAAGTAATCAGGACTCGTACAGGAAAGGAGGAACGTAACTGTGGCGAACGTAGCATTATACAATATGGAAGGCAAGGAAGTCGGAACCATCGAACTGTCCGATGCGGTTTTCGGCGTAGAGATCAAAGAGAATCTGGTTCACCGTGCCGTCGTGCAGCAGCTGGCCAATGACCGCCAGGGTACGCAGAAGGCCAAGACCCGTTCGGAGGTATCCGGCGGCGGCAAGAAGCCGTATCGTCAGAAGGGTACCGGCCATGCCCGTCAGGGATCGACGAGATCTCCGCAGTTCACGGGCGGCGGCGTGGTCTTCGCTCCGGTACCGCGTGATTACACGATGAAGATGAACCGCAAGGAGAAGAGACTGGCCCTCAAGAGCGTGCTGACCAGCCGCGTGCAGGAGAACAAGCTCTTCGTGATCGACGAGCTCAAGCTCGATGAGATCAAGACGAAGGAGATGAAGAAGGTACTGGATGCCCTCAACGTGGAGTCCGCGCTGGTGGTCCTCGACAATAACGACCAGAACATCATCCTGTCCGCACGGAACATCGACGGTGTCAAGACGGCGCTCACCAACACCATCAACGTCTACGACATCCTGAAGTACGGCACGGTGGTGACAACGAAGGCGGCTGTGGCTGCGATCGAGGAGGTGTACGCGTAATGGCTGATATCAGATATTATGATGTGATCCTGAGACCGGTGATCACAGAGAAGAGCATGAACGCGATGGCGGAGAAGAAATATACATTCATGGTCCATCCGGATGCGACGAAGACCCAGGTCAAGGATGCCGTCGAGAAGATGTTCGAGGGCACGAAGGTGGCCAGCGTCAACACGATGAACATCGGCGGCAAGAAGAGACGCCGCGGCATGGTCGTCGGCAAGACCGCGAAGTCCAAGAAGGCGATCGTCACGCTCACGGAAGAGAGCAAGGACATCGAGATCTTCGAGGGACTGTAAGACGGAGCGGTGCGAAGACATCGCTGACGCGCGGGGCGGCTTCGGCCGCGTGAGCGCGGAATATATGCCGGCTTTGGCGATAATAAAGCATATTTTGGAAGGAGCAGCTAGTCATGGGAATTAAGACATACAAACCGTATACCCCGTCCAGACGAAACATGACCGGTTCCGATTTCTCGGAGATCACCAAGACGAAACCGGAAAAGAGCCTGGTCGTTTCACTGAAGAAGAACGCAGGCCGTAATAACCAGGGCAAGATCACTGTCCGGCATCACGGCGGCGGAAGCAGAAGAAAATACAGACTGATCGATTTCAGAAGATATAAGGATGATATCCCGGCGAAGGTCGTCAGCATCGAGTACGACCCGAACCGCACGGCCAACATCGCCCTGATCTGCTACGCAGACGGCGAGAAGTCCTACATTCTGGCGCCGGAAGGCATGCAGGTCGGCTGGACCGTCATGAACGGACCGGAAGCTGAAGTTCGCGTCGGCAATTGCCTGCCGCTGCAGAACATCCCGGTCGGTACCATGGTCCACAACATCGAGCTGTATCCGAAGCACGGCGGCCAGCTGGTCCGCTCGGCCGGCAACGGCGCGCAGCTGATGGCCAAGGAAGGCAAGTATGCAACGCTTCGTCTTCCGTCCGGCGAGATGCGCATGGTTCCGATCGAATGCAGAGCCACCGTCGGTGTGGTCGGCAACGGCGACCACAACCTGATCAATATCGGTAAGGCGGGAAGAACCCGTCACATGGGAATCCGCCCGCACGTACGCGGCAGTGTCATGAACCCGAATGACCATCCGCACGGCGGCGGCGAGGGCAGAGCGCCGATCGGTCGTCCGGGCCCGAGCACTCCGTGGGGCAAGCCGGCACTCGGCCTGAAGACCCGCAAGAAGAAGAAAGCATCCAACAAGCTGATTGTCAGAAGAAGAGACGGCAGAGCAATCAACTGACCGATATTGAATCACTAAGGAGGTAATACAATGGCTCGTTCATTGAAGAAAGGACCGTTCGCGGATGCCAGCCTGCTCAAGAAGGTTGATGCCCTGAACGCATCCGGCGAGAAGACGGTCATCAAGACCTGGTCCCGCCGCAGCACGATTTTCCCGTCCATGGTCGGCCACACGATCGCCGTTCATGACGGCCGGAGACATGTGCCGGTATACGTCACCGAGGATATGGTCGGTCACAAGCTCGGCGAGTTCGTCGCGACCCGCACCTACCGCGGTCACAAGTCCGAGTCCAAGTCCGGTGTGCGCTGAGCACGGAAGCCGGTAAGGACAGACGATCCGGAGCGCGGATCGGGACTGACATTTATCAGGATATAAGGATGCCGGAACGCCGCCGCGGCGATGGAGCTGCGGGCGGCGGAAGACCCGGCTTATGACAGCGGCCTGAGACAAGTTCGCCCGGGGAGGGCGCTGCGCACCGTTTTAGCAGGGCCGGCGGTAAAGGGAACGGTGTGAGAGTTGAGAGGAGGCATACATCTATGGCTAAGGGACATAGATCACAGATCAAGAGAGAGAGAAATGCCCAGAAGGACACGAGACCTTCCGCAAAGCTTTCGTTTGCGAGAGTTTCGGTGCGGAAAGCCTGCTTTGTCCTGGATCAGATCAGAGGTAAGGATGTGAACACGGCACTGGCGATCGTCACCTACAATCCGCGCTATGCGTCGGAGCTGATCGCCAAGCTGCTGAAGTCGGCGATTGCGAACGCCGAGAATAACAACGGCATGAACCGTGATAATCTGTATGTGGAAGAGTGCTTCGCGAACCGCGGACCGATCATGAAGCGGATCCGTCCGAGAGCGCAGGGCAGAGCGTATCGCATCGAGAAGCGGATGAGCCACATCACGATCATTCTGAATGAGAGATAAGGAGGATTATCATGGGACAGAAAGTTAATCCGCACGGCCTGAGAGTCGGCATTATCAAGGACTGGGATTCCAAATGGTATGCGGAGAATGATTTTGCCGATAACCTGAAGGAAGACTACGAGATCCGTAAGTTCCTGAAGAAGAAGCTGTATCAGGCGGGTATCTCCCGCATCGAGATCGAGCGCGCTTCCGACCGCGTTAAGATCGCGATCTACGCGCAGAAGCCGGGCCTCGTCATCGGCAAGGGCGGCGCCGAGATCGAGAAGACCAAGGCGGAGGTCGCCAAGCTGACCACCCGCAAGGTCGTCATGGACATCAAGGAAGTCAAGAAGGCTGATCTGGATGCGCAGCTGGTCGCCGAGAACATCGCACAGCAGCTGGAGAACCGTATCTCCTATCGCCGTGCCATGAAGGGCGCGATGAGCCGCACGATGAAGATGGGCGCCAAGGGAATCAAGACGTCGCTGGCCGGCCGCATCGGCGGTGCGGATATCGCGCGTAAGGAATTCTACAGCGAGGGCACGATCCCGCTGCAGACGCTGCGTGCCGATATCGACTACGGTTTTGCCGAGGCAGATACCACCTACGGAAAGATGGGCGTTAAGGTCTGGATTTACAAGGGCGAAGTCCTTCCGTCTAAAAAAGAAGGGAGCGATAGATAATTATGTTAATGCCGAAGAGAGTGAAGCGTCGTAAGCAGTTCCGCGGCTCCATGGCCGGTAAGGCAATGCGCGGAAATAAGGTCACCTATGGTGAGTGGGGTCTGATGGCGGTTGAGCCGGCATGGATCAAGTCCAACCAGATTGAGGCGGCCCGTGTCGCCATGACCCGTGCTGTCAAGCGTGGCGGCCAGGTCTGGATCAAGATCTTCCCGGACAAGCCGGTAACGGCAAAGCCGGCCGAGACCCGAATGGGTTCCGGTAAGGGAACGCCGGAGTACTGGGTAGCCGTGGTCAAGCCGGGCCGTGTGCTGTTCGAGATGGCCGGTGTGCCTGAAGAGGCGGCAAAGGAAGCTCTGCGTCTTGCCATGCATAAGTTGCCCTGCAAGTGCAAGATCGTCGGTCGCGAAGATCAGGAAGGCGGTGACAGCAGTGAAGAGTAATAAGTATGTTGAGACGCTGAGAGATAAGTCTGCCTCTGAACTGAGGGAGGAACTCGTGGCAGCGAAGAAGGAGCTCTTTAACCTGAGATTCCAGAATGCGACAAACCAGCTGGATAACACGAGCAGGATCAGGGAAGTCCGCAAGAATATCGCCAGGATCCAGACGGTTCTTGCTCAGGCTGAGTAAAACGTAGGACAGGAGAAAGGAGTCAAGTTCCGTGGAAAGAAATCTGAGAAAGACCCGTACCGGTCATGTTGTCAGTGATAAGATGGATAAGACCATTGTCGTGGCGGTTGAGGACCATGTGAAGCATCCGCTGTACAAGAAGATCGTCAAGAGAACCTACAAGCTGAAGGCTCATGACGAGAACAACGAGGCGAACATCGGTGATACCGTTCGCGTGATGGAGACAAGACCGCTGTCCAAGGACAAGAGATGGAGACTTGTCGAGATCGTGGAGAGAGCGAAATAATTCAGGAGGTAAAGAGGCATGGTACAACAGGAAACAAGACTCAGAGTTGCTGATAATACCGGTGCGAAAGAGCTTCTTTGCATCCGAGTCATGGGCGGCTCTACCAGAAGATATGCCGGGATCGGTGATATTATCGTCGCTTCCGTTAAGGACGCAACGCCAGGGGGCGTTGTCAAGAAGGGTGATGTCGTGAAGGCCGTCGTGGTCCGCACGGTGAAGGGTGTCCGCCGCAAGGACGGTTCCTACATCCGCTTTGACGAGAATGCTGCCGTCATCATCAAGGATGACAACACACCGAGAGGAACCCGTATTTTCGGACCGGTGGCGAGAGAGCTTCGTGACAAGAAGTTCATGAAGATCGTCTCCCTGGCTCCGGAAGTATTATAAGGAGGACACGGCTATGATGAAGATCAAGACGGGCGACACGGTGCGCGTGATCGCCGGTAGGGATAAGGATAAAGAAGGCAAAGTCCTGGCTGTGAAGGATGGCAAGGTCCTGGTGGAAGGCTGCAACATGGTGACGAAGCACCAGAAGCCGACCGCGGGAGCGCCGCAGGGCGGGATCGTGAACAAGGAAGCCTACCTTGACATTTCCAATGTGATGGTTCTGTACAAGGGACAGCCGACCCGGATCGGTTTCCGTTTTGACGGTGACAAGAAGGTGCGCGTCGCGAAGAAGACGGGCGAGGTCATCGACTGATCATTAGAGAAAGGAGGCCAGGCGTAATGAGCAGCAGATTAAAAGAGCAGTATCAGAACGAGATGGTGGACGCCATGATGAAGAAGTTCGGCTACAAGAACGTCATGCAGGTCCCGAAGCTCGATAAGGTTGTGGTCAACATGGGCGTCGGCGAGGCGAAGGAGAATGCCAAGCTTCTCGAGACGGCCATGAAGGACATGGAGATCATCACCGGTCAGAAGCCGGTGGCAACGAAGGCCAAGAATTCGGTCGCTAACTTCAAGATCCGTGAAGGCATGCCGATCGGCTGCAAGGTAACGCTGCGCGGCGACAAGATGTATGAGTTTGTGGACCGCCTGATCAACCTTGCGCTTCCGCGTGTCCGTGACTTCCGCGGTGTGAACCCGAACGCGTTCGACGGCAGAGGCAACTATGCGCTGGGTATCAAGGAACAGCTGATCTTCCCGGAGATCGAGTACGACAAGGTCGATAAGGTCCGCGGCATGGACATTATTTTCGTTACGACGGCGCAGACGGATGAAGAGGCCCGCGAACTGCTGAAGCTCTTCAACATGCCGTTCGCAAGGTAAGGAGGAGTAAATTCATGGCAAAGAAAGCAATGAAGATCAAACAGGCCCGTGCTCCGAAGTTTTCCACGAGAGCGTATACCCGCTGCCGTATCTGCGGTCGTCCGCACTCGGTGCTGCGCAAGTACGGCATCTGCCGCATCTGCTTCCGTGAGCTTGCCTACAAGGGAGAGATTCCGGGTGTCCGCAAGGCTTCCTGGTAATTCCCGGTAAGCACAGCACGGTAAGCGTGCCGGTGCAGGAACCGGCAGGCGAAGTCTGTTTCACACATTTACGTACATGTCAAGTCTAAGGAGGAAACTAACATGGCAATGAATGATCCGATTGCAGATATGCTCACCCGTATCCGCAATGCCAATACCGCCAAGCATGACACGGTCGACGTGCCGTCGTCCAAGATGAAGATCGCGATCGCCAACATCCTGCTGGATGAGGGTTACATCGAGAAGTATGAGATGACCGGTGAGGGTGTCCATCAGAACATCCACATCACGCTGAAGTACGGCAAGGACAAGAACGAGAAGATCATCTCCGGTATCAAGAGAATCTCCAAGCCGGGTCTTCGTGTGTATGCCGGCTGCGACGATATGCCGAAGGTGCTCGGCGGACTCGGTGTCGCCATCGTCTCCACGAACCAGGGTGTGATCACCGACAAGCAGGCCAGAAAGCTGCATGTGGGCGGCGAAGTGCTGGCATTTGTCTGGTAAGAGGCGGCCGAAACTGTTGAATGGCCAACATTACTGAAAACAGAAAATAAGCACACGCGCCTTGGCGTGATGAACTGTTTTCCGAGAATCTAAGTAAGGAGGAATTGAGGAATGTCACGAATTGGTAGAATGCCGGTCGTAATTCCCGCGGGGGTAACCGTGACCGTGGCTGACGGCAACGAGGTTACCGTGAAGGGCAGCAAGGGCACACTGGTACGTTCTTTTGCGCCGGAGCTGACGATTGAAGTGAAGGGCAACGAAGTCCTGGTCTCCAGACCGAATGACCTTAAGAGAGAGAAGTCCCTCCATGGGCTGACGAGAACGCTGATCCACAACATGGTGGTCGGTGTCAGCGAGGGTTATACGAAGACACTCGAAGTGAATGGTGTCGGTTACAGAGCTGCGAAGCAGGGTAAGAAACTGACATTGAACCTTGGTTACTCGCATCCGGTCGAGATGGATGATCCGGAAGGGATCGAGACCAAGGTGGACGGAAACAAGATCATTGTCTCCGGTATCAGCAAAGAGAAGGTCGGTCAGTACGCAGCGGAAATCAGAGAGAAGAGAAAACCGGAGCCGTATAAGGGCAAGGGTATCAAATACGAAACCGAAGTGATCAGACGTAAAGTCGGCAAGACCGGTAAGAAATAATTAAAGGAGTGAGTGAAGATGGTCAGTAAAGAATCAAGGGCTAAAATTCGCCAGAATAAGCACAGAAGGATTCGCAACCGCTTCAGCGGCACCGCACAGAGACCGCGTCTTGCCGTGTTCCGAAGCAATGCACATATGTACGCTCAGATCATTGATGATTCCACGGGAACAACACTTGTCTCCGCCAATACTCTTCAGAAGGATGTCAGGGCTGATCTGGAAAAGACCAACGATACCGCGGCCGCAGCGGCTGTCGGTACGGCTGTAGCCAAGAGAGCGCTGGAAAAGGGCATCACCAAGGTGGTATTTGACCGCGGTGGCTATATCTACCACGGCAAAGTCAAGGCTCTTGCCGACGCGGCCAGAGAAGCCGGTCTGGAATTCTAACAGAGGAGGAAATAGACATGAGACATGAGATCATCAATCCCAATGACCTTGAACTGAACGATAAAGTTGTCGCCATCAAGCGAGTCACCAAGGTCGTGAAGGGCGGCCGCAACATGCGCTTCACCGCGCTGGTGGTCGTCGGTGACGGAAACGGCCATGTCGGTGCCGGCCTCGGAAAGGCAGCTGAAATTCCGGAGGCGATCCGCAAGGGCAAGGAAGACGCGACGAAGAAGCTGATCAATGTGGCGATGGACAGCAACGCCTCCGTGCCGCATGACTGGACCGGCAAGTACGGCGGAGCTTCGGTGCTCCTGAAGAGAGCTCCGGAAGGTACCGGTATCATCGCCGGCGGCCCGGCCCGTACCGTGCTGGAGATGGCAGGCGTCAAGAACATCCGTACCAAGTCCCTGGGTTCCAACAACAAGCAGAACGTTGTTCTTGCCACGCTGGAAGCGCTGAAGGCGCTCAAGAGCCCGGAGGAGGTCGCCCGTCTTCGCGGCAAGTCCGTGGACGAGATCCTGGCATAAGGAGGCAGAGAGATGGCAGATAAACTGAAAATCACACTGGTAAAGTCACCGATCGCGGCGATCCCGAAGCAGCGTGCCACGGTAGAGGCACTGGGGCTTCGCAAGCTGAATAAGACGGTTGAGATGCCGGATAACGCGGCTGTCAGAGGCATGATCGCGAAGATCCCGCACCTCGTCAAAGTCGAAGAGATCTGAGAATAGGAGGTGTCACGATGGATTTAGCTAATTTGAGTCCGGCGGAGGGCTCCGTCCAGAGCAATAACTTCAGAAGAGGCCGTGGCCACGGCTCCGGAAATGGCAAGACGGCCGGCAAGGGCCACAAGGGTCAGAAGGCCCGTTCCGGCGCACCGCGTATCGGATTTGAAGGCGGCCAGATGCCTCTGTACCGCAGACTGCCGAAGCGCGGCTTCAAGAACATCGGCCGTGCCGAGATTCAGATCATCAACCTGAGCGATCTGGAGAAGTTCGAGGCGGGCGAGGCCGTGACGGTCGAGTCCCTGCTCGACAAGGGGATCATCCGTGATGCAAAGGACGGCGTGAAGGTTCTCGGAACCGGTACGCTGACCAAGAAGCTGGATGTCACCGTGAACGCGTTCAGCGCGTCCGCGAAAGCAAAGATTGAGGAATTGGGCGGAAAAGCTGAGGTGATCTGATGTTAAAAACTTTACGCGATGCGTTTCGGATTAAGGACATCAGAAAAAAGCTTCTCTATACCTTTATGATGCTCATCGTTGTCCGGCTCGGCTCCCAGCTGCCGGTTCCGGGTGTGAACCGGAGCTATTTCAGCACCTGGTTTGACCAGCAGAACAACGGGGCGTTCAGCTTCTTCAGTGCTTTTACCGGTGGATCCTTCGAACGTATGTCAGTGTTCGCACTGAATATTACCCCGTACATTACGTCATCCATTATCATGCAGCTCCTGACCATCGCCATCCCGGCGCTGGAGGAGATGCATCGTGATGGTGAAGACGGCAGAAAGAAGATCACGGCAATCACTCGTTATGTGACTGTCGGTCTGGCGCTCTTCGAGAGCGTGGCGATGGCCATCGGTTTCGGCCGTGCCGGACTGATCACGAACATGAATTTCCTGAATGCGCTGTCGGTCATCGTCGCGCTGACGGCCGGCTCGGCCTTCCTGATGTGGGTCGGCGAGCGGATCAATGAAAAGGGTGTCGGCAACGGTATCTCCATCGTCCTGATGATCAATATCCTGTCGCGTGTGCCGCAGGACCTGGCTGCCCTGTTTGAGCAGTTTGTCTCCGGCAAGAGTGCGGCGAAGGCTGTGCTGGCGGTGCTGATCATCATCGCGATCATCCTGCTGACGGTCGTGCTGGTCATTCTCCTGAATGACGCGGTGCGCAAGATCCCGGTACAGTATGCCAAGAAGATGCAGGGCCGCCGCCTGGTCGGCGGACAGTCCTCCAACATCCCGCTGAAGGTCAACACGGCGGGTGTCATCCCGGTTATCTTTGCTTCGTCGCTCATGTCGATCCCGTCGATCATCCTGAGCTTCACGGGCAAGACGCTGACCGGCTTCTGGGGAACGGTTGTCGGCATGCTGAACCAGAACAACTGGTTTAACTTCAGCCAGCCGGTGTACATGGTCGGTCTGATCCTGTACATTGCGCTGAATATCTTCTTCGCGTATTTCTACACTTCGATCACCTTCAATCCGATCGAGGTCGCGGATAACCTGAAGAAGCAGGGCGGCTTCATCCCCGGCATCCGTCCGGGCAAGCCGACTCAGGAGTATCTCGACAAGGTGCTCGGCTATCTGGTCTTCATCGGCGCGGTGGGTCTGATGATCGTCGTGATCATCCCGATCTTCTTCAACGGTGTGTTCGGGGCCAGCGTATCCTTCGGCGGAACGAGCCTGATCATTATCGTCGGGGTTATCCTGGAGACGCTGCAGCAGATCGAATCGCAGATGCTGGTCCGCAATTATAAGGGCTTCCTGAGCGAGTAAGCGATGCTGCGGAGCGGGAGAAAACGGCAGCGGCATGCAGGGCTGCGGGGCTGCGGAGCGGGGTATACCTGCTTCGGAGACGGGCCTGCGGGGCGGGCTTCGGTCTGCACCGGCCAGGCGTGCGGCGGCGGGGATCTGTCCGCAACGGAAAAATGAACAGATAACGAAAGTGGCGTGAGCTTTCCGTCCGGTTTGTACGCGCGGGATGTCCGGGGCTGTCTCTTCGGGGACGGGCCGGGGCGGCCTGTGCGGGGACGGAGAGCGCGCCGTTTTGTGCATACGCGCAGAGAGGGGAACAGGTCCATGATGAAAATAGTGATGCTGGGAGCACCCGGCGCCGGCAAGGGGACACAGGCCAAGATGATCGCGGAGAGATACGGGATTCCGCACATCTCCACAGGGGATATCTTCCGGGAGAATATCCGCAACCAGACGGAGCTGGGGAAGAAGGCTCAGGAGTATACCTCTCAGGGCCTGCTCGTACCGGATGAGCTGACCTGCGATCTGGTCGTCGACCGCATCGCGGCGGATGACTGCAGCAAGGGCTATATCCTGGATGGTTTCCCGCGCACGATCCCGCAGGCGGAGGCGCTGACGAAGGCGCTTGAAGCGCAGGGGACGGCGATTGATTTTGCTCTCGATGTGGAGGTGCCGGACGAGGATATCGTCGGCCGCATGAGCGGACGCCGGGCGTGCCCGGGCTGCGGGGCGACCTACCATATCCGCTTCAACCCGCCGAAGAAGGCGGAGAATGTCTGCGACAACTGCGGCAAGGAGCTGATCCTCCGCGAGGATGACAAGCCGGAGACGGTGAAGAAGAGACTGGACGTGTATCATGCCCAGACGCAGCCGCTGATCGAGTACTATGAGAAGGCGGGCTGCCTGCATCGCATCGACGGGACGAAGTCGCTTGACGAGGTGTTTGCGGACGTGACGGCGATCCTCGGGGAATAAACACTGGATATATGGCTTCTCCTTCGTCCTGCGGACTCGGACAAGCCGTATATCACAGGTATACGAAAAGTCAGCCAATCGCC
>Ga0065709_1029646_pt1 | contig 14791 bp, 9 predicted proteins | sample Hoacrofraction14_2_FD_59096 | JGI IMG/M metagenome (GOLD analysis project Ga0065709, IMG submission 59096) | Hoatzin crop microbial communities from Cojedes, Venezuela, sample from fiber fraction 14 v1 | ecosystem: Host-associated > Birds > Digestive system > Esophagus > Crop | place: Venezuela...
ATGGTTACAAACTCACGAATACTGTTGTTGTCGCCAATCTCGCAGGTCGTAATTTCGCCCTTAAACTTCAAGTCCTGAGGTTTAGTCGAAATGCTCGCACCAGGAAAAAACTCATTGCCGTTGCCGATGCGTGCGCCTTGATGAATGGTTACGCTATTGTATAATTTATTGTTATCGCCAAGAACGGTGTCTTTGTCGATATAACAAAAAGGACCTATCAGGTTGCCATCACCCAACTTTGCATCGGGATGTACAAAAGCCATCTCACTTATTTGATTCATCGTTTATTTGTTTTTTACTATTTGTGCCGTAAACGTGGCTTCTGATACTACATGATCGCCAACGAAGACGTAGCCTTTCATCGAACTGACACCATGACGAACGGGATGCAGCAGCTCTACCTTAAACAAAAGCGTATCACCAGGAACGACTTTCTGACGGAACTTCACTTCATCAATGCGCATGAAATAGGTTGACCAGCGTTCTGGCTCTTCCACCTGATTCAATACCAGCAAGCCGCCACATTGTGCCATTGCCTCAATCTGCAAAACACCTGGCATGACTGGTTCTTGTGGAAAGTGGCCAGTGAAGAATGGTTCATTGCTTGTTACGTTTTTCACACCGACAATAGTGGTCGGACCAATCGCAATAACTTTATCAACCAACTGCATTGGATAACGATGCGGAAGCAGTTCTCTGATGCGGTTATTGTCCATCACAGGTGCTTCGTTCGGATCGTATATAGGAGCCTGAATCTCGTGCTTACGAATCTCTTTTCTCATCAGACGCGCAAAACGATTGTTGATTGTATGTCCAGGACGTGTAGCAACAATGCGACCTTTGATTGGTTTTCCAATCAGCGCCATATCGCCGATGATGTCAAGCAGTTTATGACGTGTGCACTCGTTTTCCCAAACCAATGGTTTGTGCTGGATATAACCCATTTTTGTTGCGTCCATGTGAGGCACGTTCATCTTGTCTGCCAAGCGATCGAGCAACTCCTGAGTCGTCTGGCGCTCATAAATAACGATGGCATTATCCATGTCGCCACCTTTTATCAGATTGGCTTGAAGCAATGGCTCGATGTCTCTTACGAAAACGAATGTGCGCGCAGGAGCAATTTCCTTTGCAAAATCCAAAGGATTGTCAAGCGTTGCAAACTGACTGTTGATGAATTTCGATTCGAAAGAACACATTGCCGTAATGGAGAATTCGTCGTCAGGAAGAATCGTGATGCACGACCCTGACTCTTCGTCTTTCACTTCTATTTTATGACGAATGACGTAATAGTCTTTCGGCGCGTTCTGCTCTTCAATGCCTATTTGTTCAATCTTTTCAACATACATGGCGGCTGATCCGTCAAGAATTGGAAATTCGGGACCATTGACTTGTATCAAACAGTTGTCAACGCCGAGTGCATAGAGGGCTGCAAGACCGTGTTCAACAGTGGAAACGCGAATATCGCCTGATCCAAGTACTGTTCCACGTTGTGTATCTACCACTTTTTCTGCAACGGCATCTATAACGGGCATGCCTTCGAGGTCGATTCGCTGTATTTTATAACCTGTGTTTTCGGCTGCCGGATTAAACGTAACCGTCAAGCTCAAACCCGTGTGCAGACCTTTGCCACACAGCGAGAAGCTTCCTTTGAGTGTCTTTTGTTTCAACATTATATCTTATTTATTTTTTATTTCCTTTATCTCTGCCTCCAATGCGTTCAACTTGGCATACAATTCTGGCAAACGCTGGAACAATGCCGTAGAACGGAAGAAGGGTTTGGGCTCCATTGGCGGAGTGCCTATGAGCGTCTGATTGTCTTTCAAACTACTCGGGACACCCGATTGTGCGCCAAGATTGACGTGATTGCCTATCTTGATATGACCTGATATGCCAACCTGACCACCGAACATGCACCATTCGCCTACCTTCGTACTGCCTGCAACACCCACCTGAGCTGACATCACCGTATTTGCGCCAATGTCTGTGTTGTGCGCAATTTGCACGAGATTATCCAATTTCACGCCTTTGCGAATATAGGTGCTGCCCATTGTGGAACGGTCAACGCACGTGTTGGCGCCTATTTCCACATCGTCTTCTATCGTAACAATGCCTATCTGCGGAATTTTGTCGTATCCATTAGGAGTCGGAGCAAAACCGAATCCGTCGGCACCAATCACGCTGCCTGCATGAATTGTTACGTTGTTGCCTAATTTGCAACCTTCGTAAATGGTTACGTTGGCATAGATCTTACATCCACTGCCAATCTGCACGCCATCGCCAATCACTGCATTCGGATAAATCTGTGTACCTTCGCCGACCACCGCATTTTCGCCGATCACCGCAAATGCGCCAACATAGCAGTCGTTGCCCACTTTGGCTGATTCAGCAATGCTGGCTTTCTCACTGATTCCCGTCTTCTTAGGACGCACCGATTCGTACATCTGAAGCAGTTTTGCCACGCAGTCGTAAGCATTTTCAACGCGAATGAGCGTCGTCTTCACTGGCTCCGTAACTTCTATCTTTTTGTCGATCAACACAATCGACGATTTTGTTTCATAAAGAAAATGTGTGTATTTAGGATTTGCAAGAAAAGAGATCGCTCCTTCGCGACCTTCTTCAATCTTCGAAAACGTGTTCACCGTCGCATTTTCATTGCCGATGACCTCGCCGCCTAAGACGCCTGCAATCTGTTTTGCACTGAATTCCATATCTGTTCTTCTTTGTTTTAATACAATGTGCAAAGTTAAAAAAAAATATTGATTTTTCACTACAAATGACGGCTATATTTGTTTTTTTTTTGAAATAAGGGCAATAATTAAGAAAAATAGGACAGAATTAGAATACAGTTAGACCACAATTACACCTTATTTGCAACTGATATTGCGCCTGTCGCAATTAGTCTCAACACAAAACGTAATCGACTTGAAATGCTTAACCTTTGCCACAAATATATTTCAATTTAAAATATACTTATTTCACTGATTATTAACGATTTAAATAAAATATAATATAAAATAACAACAAATTGATTACGTTTCATAACTTTTCATTTGTAAAATGTTTCAGTTTTAAATAGAAAGCAAAACAAGTAAAGAACAAGTTACGATTTATAAGCAAAAACAATAAGAATTGTTACGAATCGAAATACTGTACAGTTTTGTGGACAGTTTAGTGCACACCCCAAAACGCCTTTAAACAAAGGGGAAATCAGCGATTTTTAAGGCAAAACGAATCGTAACATATCACAAAACACTGGACAATTTAAAGAATATAAAGAAAAAAACAAGAAATAGGCTTCCGCCTATAAAGAAGAGGCGGCGGAGGCGGCAAAAATTTATTTTTTGTTTTAAAGAAGAAAATCTCTTGCGCAGAATTGTTCTCTTCGTTATTTTTTAGTTTCAAAAGCCGCTTCCTCAATTTTCCGCCGCAGCGATCAGCAATTTTCAGATCTTTCATCGCCGATTTTCAAAAAAAAACGAGCTTTTTTTCGCGCGCGAGCAATGGCGCATTACATGACTCGCAGCGGCGTTTCAGCACCTTTGCAGCGCCATTTCAGCACCTTTGCAGCGGCGTTTCAGCACCTTTGCAGCGGCGTTTCAGCACCTTTGCAGCGACGTCTTGGCGCCTTAAAGCACGCTGATTGCGAGCTTAAAAGGCTTAAATGACGACATTTTTACACCGCTTTCGCGAGCCAAAAACGATGTAAGAAGAAGCTCAAAATGATGTAAGAACAAGCCCAAAACGATGTATGAAGAGTCTCAAAACGGCGCACGAACGCAGCAAAACTGGTGTTTTAGCAAAAATCGCCTTGCAAAATTCAGGCGCAATTTGCAGAATTTCGGGCGTAATCTTTCGGAAACAAAATTCTCACCTCGCAAATTTCGGGCGTAATTTGCAGAATTTCGGGTGCATTTTGCAAAATTTTGTGTGCAATCTTTCAAAGCGAAACCTTCAATTTCTCAAAACAAAGTTCTCACTTTTCAGAAAAACGCAAATAATTGCGCCGTATCGGCTTAAAATTTTTCAGATGAAGAGAGATACATAAAACTGATTTGAAGCCAACAGAAGCAAAATAAACGGCATTCTCGTGATTTTTTCACGATCGATATCATTTCGATAAATCAGAAAAATCGCTTTTTGAGCAAATTTTTATCGCTTTTTGAGAGAATTTATTACATCCTTAGCGAAAATTCTGTTTGCGCTTTTCGCGTTTTTGAAGTTCCATCTTTTCTGTCAGATTTTGCGTTTTTGGCTCGTCAGACTTCGGCAGAGAATTGGAAGATTACGATTCGAAACATTGTTCTGTTTTTCGGTTTCAATTTGAAACTATTTTAATTTGTAACCAAAATTATTTTACAAAGTTTGGGGTGTCCACTTTTTGCGAGGGGTGTCCACTTTTTGCCCGTTTTTAACATTTCAGCTTGCATCGAAAATTATTTTGAAAAAAAACAGAAACATTTTGTCCCCCTACTTTCTTCTTCATTCGTTATTAAAATAAAAAATTCAAAATACACCAAATAGCAATGAGAAATTCAGTCAGATTTTTTGTCGCAGCGGCCATGATGTCGCTGATATCCGCAACCGCGATTGCACAAAGTGCGTCAACCCTTTCGCCACAACCATTAAAGAATAAGGAAACGGTAACGATCACGTTTGATCCGACACTTTCGCCAGTGAACGGAAAGTCGGAAATAAAAGGCGTTTACTATTGTTGGCGCAACTACCATTGGCAGGCGTTCGACATGGACTTGCGCGATGTCGGCGGAAAGAAACAGGCATCGTTTGTAATGCCCGACAGCACAGCACTGCTGGTATGGAAATTCTACGACCGCGACACCATCGACGTTGGCGGCGAAGGCTTCGGCAACGCTTGCTATGTGCAGACCGACGACTGGCGCAATATGCCGTCGGCAAACATCGGTTGGTCGTTTCTGCGCTGCCCCGACACGCAAGATCTTGCCGGTATTCCGTCGCTTGAAAAAGGCGCTTACGACAGAAAGGACCTGGAAGTGGTCAGAATGTGGATTAACAACGAGCTGCGCAGCAATCCGCAAGAGCTGGGCAATGTGTTCTGGCTGGCAACTAAGGCTTTAAGCCGCGACTCGCTGGCGTCGGTGGCAAATATGCGCCGTAGCTTGGACGTGATTTTGAGCGGCGACGAACAGGGATTGCTCAAAGAGCGTGAGCTGCTGCAGGCCTACGAGATAGCAAAGAACACGCTGAACGACACGACTCTGATGCGCGAACTTGGCGAAAAGCTGCATCAGCGTTATCCCAACGGCGAGTATGACAGGGAGCAGGCTGTGAGAAATCTTTTCAAGGCGAAGAAGGACGATAGCTATGCAAAGCAGTTTGAAGCCCTGATTGACCGGTTCCCGCCTGAGAAGTTTGAAAACGCCTTTGTTGCCGATGATATGTTTGACCATTATTATAGTGATTTGTTCAGAATCTATATCTACAATGCCATCGTGCAGAACAAGGACTATTCGCGTCTGAACAACTATCTCGCAAAATCGCCAAAATATAATCTGATGACATATTTCTGGCACATTGTGCAAATACCGTTCGAGCGCGGCGATATTTCGGCAAGCGAGATTTACCCTATTGCAACAAAAATAAAGAATGAGTATTTCTCGCGTCCGCAATCGACGAAAGAAATGGTTTGGTCGCCAAAAGAATGGCGCGAAAAGCAGTATAACGACAATGCCTACGCATGGATTGACTATGCAAAAATCCTGAAAGGTGTGGGCAAGGAACGCGAAGCTCTCGCGCTATGCGACACGCTCTCGGCTGCATACGGTACGAAGTCGGCTGACTTTAATACGCTCTATTCGCAGCTTCTTGCCAACAACGGTAAGCAATCGGAAGCACTCAACCTGATCAAAGCTGGCGTTCACGACAATGCAGCTTCGCCTGAAATGCTGGAAATGCTGAAGACGGACTATATTAATAATGGTGGCAAAGCAGAAAAATTTGAATCGTACGTGAACGGTTTGAAATCGCAATCGCTGCTGAACGAGCAACGCGAAAAACTTATTGCGCAGCTAATAGACGAGCCAACAAAGCTCTACGCTTACGACAAGCTGGAAGGCGGCAGAGCCGACATGTCGAAGATGGCAGGAAAAATTCTTGTGCTAGACTTTTGGGCTACTTGGTGCGGTCCTTGCAAAGCTGCAATGCCAGGCATGCAAATGGCCGTTGACCGTTACAAGAATGACGACAGTGTGCAGTTCTTCTTCGTTTCGACAATGGAAAGCGACAAGCAATATGTTCAGAAAATTCGCGACTTCCTGAAGGAGAAGGGTTACACATTCCAGGTGCTGCTGGACGAAAAGAACGCGCAAGGCAAGCGCCAACTGGGTTACGAAACTTATTCGAAGCAGTTCCATTTCAGTGGAATTCCAATGAAGCTGATCATCGATGGCGAGGGTCATGTGCGCTGGACATCAACTGGTTATAGCGGTTCGCCGACTCAACTTGCTGACGAAATAAGCATGATTGTAGAGCATCTGAAAAGCAAAAAAAAAACTTTAAGTCAATAGACGTAACGTTTCAGAACAGTGACACGCTGCATTATGGAGCAACGCTGACGGTGCCGTTGCAGTTTGAGGTTTCGCCTGATTGGAATGTAAAGGAAGATAAAGAGGCATTACCGAAAGGCAATGTTCAACGTTCAACGTTCAACGTTCAACGTAAAAAGTTTCCCGCTGTCGTGATTGCTTCTGGCTCTTATCCTCAGGATCGGGACGGCATGATGGCAGGACACGATGTTTATAAACAAGTGGCGGAGTATCTTAGCAGTCGCGGCATTGCCGTTTTGCGCGTTGACGACCGCGGCGTGGGCGGTTCGAATGGCGTTTATGAAAAGGCGACGACAGCCGATTTCGCCGACGATGTGATTGCTGCAATAAAATATCTGCGCACGCGACCTGAAATAGACACTGCTCGCATTGGTGCAATCGGCCACAGCGAAGGCGGCGCATCGGTTTCCATTGCTGCAGCAAAATGCAAAGACATAAAGTTTATAATCACAATGGCTGGATTGATGACGGACGGTTTGTCGTCGGTCATTCAGCAAAACAAGGACATTGTTGAGACATCGCCCATTCCTGAGCGCGACAAGCGAAGATACGACGACATTAATCTGCGCATGTTTAATACCGTTTATAAATATGCCGACGCTGACAGCGCTACGCTCGCCAAACATTTGAGCGACGTGTATGACGAATGGAAAAAGCAGGACGACGCCAACAACAAGCGCGACGGCATAGACCCTAATCAAGATCATTTCCGCTTCCCGATCTATATGTACACGATGCAGGCAACATCGCCTTGGTATCGCTTTTTCATAAGATATAATCCAGCCGATTATCTGTCGAAAGTAACCGTTCCTGTCCTGGCGCTTAACGGCACGCGCGACGTAATGGTTAATTGCGAACAGAATCTGAACAATGTGAAACGTTATCTGAAGCACAATAAAGACGTAACAACGGTTGCTCTGCCGAATCTGAACCATCTTTTTCTGCCTTGCGAGAAAGGGACGCAAGACGAATATCGCTCAATAACGGCTCCAGTATCGCAAGAAGCATTGGAGATCATTGCAGAGTGGACGCTGAAACGTTGAACGTTGAACATTGAACGTTGAACGTTGAACGTTGGGCTAACGCCATTGGACGTTGAATTTTGAACGTTGTTTGTTTGCGGTAAAGTCTCTTTATCTTCCCTTTTTCTTCCCTTTTTCTTCCCTTTTTCTTCCCGTTATCTTATCTTTATCTTCCTTTCCATCCCCATTACTCCCCTCCCTTGGGGAGGGGTCAGGTGTAGGTTTCTCTCCTCTCTCCCCTCTCCTCTCTCCTCTTACTTTGTTAATAATACAAAATAAATCCACGCAAATTATGTTAGTTTGTTAAAAAAGCAGTACATTTGTAATCATTTTTACACTAATTATTATAAATGCAGAGAGAACGTATCTTCAAACAACTTTACAAGATATACTACGTTGACCTTGTGAGTTTTGCATACAGCATCACTCACAATAGCGACGCAGCAGAAGATATTGTGCAGGAAACATTCTCTTACATCTATGAAAAAAATATCGACATAGAAAACATTTCTTCGCAAAAAGCATACATCTATAATGCTGTGAAAAACTATGCCATCGACTTTCTACGACATAAAAACGTGGTGAACAACTACGCCAACAAAGCTATTAACATTCCGATGATTCACGACGGCGAAGCAGCAATCGACGAGCTGTTTGCCGAAGATGTTTACAAGATTCTTTTTGACGTCATCGATCAATTGCCCGAACGCGTGCGGCAAGTATTTCTGCTGTATGCGAAAGGAAAGAAAAATCATGAAATTGCCGAAGCGCTGAACATATCAGTAGAAACGGTTAAGACCTACAAAAAACGCGGAAAGCAGATGATTAAAGAAAGAATGAGCGATGCCGACTTTGAGAAATCGCTGACGTTGCTCATGTTGTTGCATTTGCTTTCGGTGTAACACATCACTTGTCGCATCGCGTATGACATGAAAGAAAATATTTATCTGAGAATTTTCTTATTCTTAGTTTTTTTATTATTTTTGCAACGTAGAACGAAAATAAAAATTCTCTTAAACTTAAAACTCTGATTATATATGCGAAAAGTTTTTGTTGCCGCGATGCTGGCAATGGGCATAATAAATGCTCGTGCACAAGTGAACGATTCAAACACTCCGCTTCATCTTATGAAGCCCGAATATAAAGTGAAATATGGCGTTTCTACTTCCGACGAGATAAAAACGGTGATGGATCGCGTTTTGAACTACGTTTCTGCCAACACACCTGCCACGCTCGAAGATAAGACTACAAGAAAGGAAGTTACAAATCTGAAGAAGGCAAACGCCGACACGAGATTGCGAAGCGGCGACTTCCGACTGACCAGCTACGAATGGGGCGTTACTTATTCGGCAATGCTTGCTGCAACCGACGCGACAGGCGATGCCGCGTATCGCGAATATGCAGTCAGTCGCATGTCGTTTCTTGCCGAACTGCTGCCATATTTCAAAAAGATTCATGCAACAGGAAAGAAATACGACGAACTGATAAGAAAAGTCGTTGACCCACACGCGCTTGACGATGCAGGCGCCATTTGTTCGGCAATGATAAAAGCGCAAATGGCAAATCCGAAACTTCAGTTGCGCGACGCAATTGACAATTACAGTTCGTTCATCCTGAACAAGCAATATCGACTGCCCGACGGCACACTCGCCCGACTGCGTCCTTATCGCAATGCCATTTGGCTCGATGATATGTTCATGGGAATTCCTACGATTGCACAAATGGGAAAACTCACAAACAATCCGAAATATTACGACGAGGCAGTAAAACAGATTCAGCTGTTTGCAAAGCGGATGTGGGTAGAAGAAAAGTTGTTGTTCCGTCATGGTTGGGTAGAAGAAATGCAAGAACATCCTGCTTTTCATTGGGGTCGCGCCAATGGTTGGGCGATTCTGACGCTTTGCGAAGTGCTCGATGTATTGCCCGAGACCCATTCTGGCAGAGGAGAAGTGCTGGAACTGCTGCAAAAACATCTGCGCGGATTGGCTCGACTACAACAGAAAGACGGCTTTTGGCATCAACTGTTGGATCAGAACGATACCTATCTTGAGACGTCTGCCACAGCCATTTATGCTTATTGCTTCGCGCATGCAATAAATAAAGGTTGGATTGACGCGCGCGTTTACGGTCCTATTGCACAGCAAGCATGGCACGCTGTAGAATCAAAAGTGAACGCGAAAGGTCAGGTTGAAGATGTTTGCGTTGGAACTGGCATGGGCTTTGATGCTGCATTTTATGCTTATCGCCCAGTGCATGTAATGGCAGCTCATGGCTATGGTCCTGTGATTTGGGCAGGAGCTGAAATGATTAAAATGCTGAAAAGCCAACATCCAAAGCTCAACGATAGCGCCACCTTATTTTATAAAGAGGCAATAAACTCGAACGATGCCATCATAACATTTGATAAGGAAGGAAAGTATTGATGAGAAGAGAAAATAAAGGGAAGATAAGGAGAAGATAAAGGGAAGATAAAGGGAAGATAAGGGGACATTACCTAAGTTTTCTACAAAGAGAAGATAAAGGGAAGATAAGGAGAAGATAAAGGGAAGATAAGGGGACATTACTACTAATAATACGTAGTTACGAACTATACAAATTCCCAAATTCTCAAAATCAACAAAAAGAAAGGCAAATAAAGAATTATGGCTAGCTGTAGTTTTAAAGATGTTATTGCATGGCAAAAAGCTCACGCATTTGTTTTAGAAACATATAGAATAACAAGAAAATTTCCCGACTTTGAAAGATTTGGATTGTGTTCGCAATTTCAAAGAGCTGCCGTTTCTGTTCCAGCAAACATTGCTGAAGGACTAAAGAAATACAGCAGGCATGACAAAATTCGCTTTTTAAATATTTCACAAGGCAGCCTTGAAGAATGTAGATATTATGTTATTCTTAGTCATGATCTTAAATACATTGATGATACAGAATTTCAATACATTACAAATATGGTTGAGAACGTTAGTTACTTCTTAAATAATTATATAAACGCAATTCTCAACAACAAATGCATGGATCGTTCTCTATAACAAAATATTATATAAATATGAGATTAATAAACAATGATCATACAATAAAGCACAATAATTGGGTCGGTAATGTCTCTTTATCTTCCCTTTATCTTCCCTTTATCTTCTCTTTATCTTCCTTCAAGATTGAACGCTTTTTCTCTTTCATATTCTTCATATTAGTAGGAGTTTTTTCTGCCAACGCCACTCCTTCTGGTCTCAACAAAAAAGAGTTTGGGAAGTATTGGCAAATAGAGTCGGAATCAGCTGACTATAAAGTTGTTTTTCGAGGTGATACTTGCGAAGTGACGGCTCCGAAAGGATTGACGCTATGGCGCAAGGAGAAGATGCGGAGAGGAATGGCGGTGGAATACGACGTATGCATCGTTGATGAAGGCGGCGCTAGCGACAGGGTGAGCGACATGAATGCTTTTTGGATGGCTTCTGATGCTGAGCGCGACGACATTTGGCAACGTGCCGCGTGGCGCAACGGTGTGTTTCTGCGATGCTATACGTTGCAGATGTACTATCTCGGATATGGTGGAAATTATAACAAGACGACGCGTTTTCGCAGATACGATGGCGACGCGCGCGGCGTTGAAGAGGCGGAACACCGACCAGCCATACTGAAAGAATACACCGACGAGGCTCATCTTCTGAAAGGAAATCATTGGTATCACGTCCGCATAGAAAGTGAAGGAAGCAGAACTCGCTTTTTCGTTGACGGCACATTAATTGTCGATTACAACGATCCCGCACCACTAAACGAGGGGTGGTTCGGATTCAGAACCACTTGGTCGCGATTCAGAATAACCAATTTCAAATCGTTCGTTCTGCCCACATACACAGACATTCCGTTGCATTGGGTAGGCGAAACGCCACAAAACGATCGTCCCATTGCCTTCGGCGTGCCTTTCAAGAAAGGTGAACTGAATGATGTTTCGCGTCTTAACTTTGCAAACGATACGCCTTGCGACACATGGATCAATGCGCGATGGGACGACGGTAGCATTAAATGGGCTGGCGTTTCTGCCGTCATTCCTGCAGGAAACAACGATTTGAAGATGAAAATCGGCAACAGGCGAAAGACGAAAGCACAAGAATTAAACATAAAAGAAACATCTAACCAATTTGTGATAAGCACAGGAAAATCAAACATTTACATTTCTCGTAGTGGTCTCAACTTGATTGACAGCATCTGCATCGGCAATAAAAAGATTGGCGGTGCCGCAAAACTCATTGCATCAACCACCTCTCTCGCCCCCGAATCTCTTATTTCCAACATCGAAAACGTAAGCATCGAACGATGCGGAAAGTATAGTTGCGTAGTGAAAATAGAAGGAAGGCATGAAAAGTGGAGAGAGGAGAGTGAAGAGAGGAGAGAGAATACATTTTCAGAAAGGGAAGATAAAGAGAAGATAACGGGAAGAAAAAGGGAAGAAAAAGAGACATTACTGCAAACAAACAACGTTCAACTTTCATCGTCCAACGGCGCTAGCCCGTCATCCAACGGCGCTAACCCATCGTTTAACAGCACAACCCCATCGTACAACGGCGCCAGCCAAACGTTCAACGTTCAACGTTCAACGTTCAATGTCCAACGCCAACTTTCCCTTCCTTTCGTGGTTCGTCTTTATTTCTTCGCCAATTCGGAGCAGATAAAGATGGTGCACACATTCGTCTTTGATGGCGATGCCGAGCGCGATTTTATCAATTCTCTTGGCATCAGATTTGATGTTCCAATGCGAGAGCAGACGCATAATCGCCATGTTTCTTTTGCATGCGAAGACGGCGGCGTATGGAGCGAACCGATAAAACCGCTCGATTGTCGTCGTGAGATTGGTTCGCGCGAAGCACAAATCCTGTCGCATCAGATGTCGCATGAGCAGATTCCTGACATAGAAACATTCGATGAGCGCAACCAAAAATTGATTAACGCGCTGGCAGAATGGGACGGATTCCGTCTTTCTCAGCTCACCGACAACGCTTATTCTGTGCGAAAACGTGCCACCAATGCGAGCCCGTGGATTGGAACTTTCACTGGGTCACGCGCAACAGGTTATGTCTTCTTAGGCGACACCAGCGGCGGACTTGGACTTTGGATGAAAGATTTTTGGCAATCTTATCCTTCCACAATCGAGATCAACGGTGCAAGAACTGACACTGCATCTGCCACATTATGGCTGTGGAGTCCCGAAGCAGAGCCTATGAATCTTTGCCATTACGACACCATCGCACACACATTGGAAGCAAGTTACGAAGATGTGCAGCCCGGAATGAGTTCGCCTTACGGCATCGCGCGAACCACAACGCTTTACATTCTGCCGCAAACGACATATCCTGACAATGCCGACGTGGCAGCAACGGCGCGCCAACTGACCAACGATGCGCATCTTGTCTGCACGCCCGAATATCTGCACGAGAAGCACGCCTTTGGCATTTGGTCGCTAAAAAACATAGAAAAGGCTGAAACAAAGGCGGTTGAAGAACGACTGCAACAATACATTGACTTCTATGAAACGCAGGTAGAGCAACACAAATGGTACGGCTTTTGGAATTACGGCGACTTCATGCATGCATACAATCCGCAACGACACTCGTGGCGATACGACGTAGGCGGCTATGCGTGGGACAACACAGAATTGGCTTCTCCCAGTTGGTTGTGGTACAGCTTTTTGCGTTCGGGCGATGCGAAGACATGGCGAATGGCAGAAGCTATGACGCGCCACAACGGTGAGGTGGATTGCTATCACATCGGCAAACATGCCGCACTCGGCAGTCGCCACAACGTGAGCCATTGGGGTTGTGGCGCAAAAGAGGCGCGCATAAGTCAGGCTGCTTTCAATCGTTTCTATTATTACCTCACGACAGATGAGCGAGTTGGCGACTTGATGACCGAAGTTCGCGATGCCGATACGCTGCTTTATCATCTCGATCCTATGCGACTTGCTGAACCGAGAAGCAAATTTCCGTGCACAGCTCCAGCTCGTTTGCGAATCGGTCCCGACTGGTTGGCATACGTTAGCAATTGGATGACCGAATGGGAACGCACCGGAAACACTCACTATCGCGACAAGATCGTTGCAGGAATGAAGAGTATTGCAGCCTTGAAAAACGGACTTTTCACTGGAAATAAGGCACTTGGATACGATCCTGCAACAGGAATTCTGAGCTATCAAGGCGATGAAAACCGCCAAAATACGAATCATCTGATGACCATTATGGGCGGTTTTGAGACGATGAACGAACTGATGGAAATGGTGAATGTGCCCGAATTTAACCGCGTTTGGTTGCAACACGCAGAAGTTTACAAACAAAAAGCACGCGAACTGAGCAAAAATAAGTTTCCTGTTCGGCGTCTCATGGCATACGCAGCACAGCAAAACAATGATCCTGACATGGCAAAGCAGGCTTGGAACGACCTATGGAATCGCATCGAACATGCCGAAGCGCCGAAGTTTGCCATTAAAAACGTTGCGCCGCCACTCACTCCTGCGACACAAACCGAATGGAATGGAATCACAACTAACGACGCTGCGCTCTGGAGTTTGGATGCAATCTACATGCTGGAAGTAATTGCTCCGTAGGCAAAATCTTGTTTTTCAAGCAATTTTTAAGTGTTAAGAGATGCCATTGTATCATAAAAAGCACTGCACATACAATAAAAACATCGCGTAAACAATATAAAAAACTCGTTTAAAAAGTATAGTTTAAACATGAATTTATTGCGAATTTTTCTTACAATGGCATTTCTTCATTTTGCTCAAAAAGTGGGATTATTTTGCATAAAAAGCGAATTTAAATTCTAATTGCGGTTGAGTGAAATCTTAATTCTTTACATATTAACATTAAATTAACATTAAATTAACTTTTATTCACTACGTTTTGATCACTCGTAGAGCCTTTTTGAGTTGTTCATAAAGCGTTTTGAGCACGTGATTAGGGCGTTTTGAGGTCGTTCACAGAGGCTTTTGAGGTCATTAGTAGGGCTTTTTGAGGTTGTAAACTCAATGTAATGACGAGCTCAAAACGCCCTACTAACAACCTCAAAACGGTGTAATTACGTGATAAGAAAGGCATTTGAACGATTTTTCTCCATTTTATCCGCATTTCAAAAGCACGAAACGAAGGTAAGAAACGGCGTTTTTAACGTAAGATATTGATTATTAGTCGATTAGACATC
>Ga0065709_1029648_pt1 | contig 14784 bp, 9 predicted proteins | sample Hoacrofraction14_2_FD_59096 | JGI IMG/M metagenome (GOLD analysis project Ga0065709, IMG submission 59096) | Hoatzin crop microbial communities from Cojedes, Venezuela, sample from fiber fraction 14 v1 | ecosystem: Host-associated > Birds > Digestive system > Esophagus > Crop | place: Venezuela...
GAAGACTGGCATACTCAACATGAGAACATCGTTTATTTCATGGAATTTTTCATTGCAGATAACAGCAGTGTTCCGTATTTACACCAGGCGATAGTCTCTGATTTTGAATACATTTCATGGAATGAATTTAAAACTTTTGAGAGAAAATGCATATGGACATTAGGGAAAATCCAAACTGATGACGCAAAAGAAGAATTGCTGAATCTGGCCGGAACTCAAAGCGAACCGATATCCAGATATGCTAAAAAGCAATTAATGACATCTTATGGAATAGATTGTGAACTATAATTATAAACTGCAGGCTCAGACAATAATCGACATCGTCGACGATTTGAGGAGACGATATTCAATCGACGGGAAGCCTGTATATGATTACTGTACTTATAAACCTGAAGATTTGAATGTTGTTAAGTCTGAGATGCAAAATTTCATTAAAAACAGCAATGTGAAATCTTTGAAGTCCCGGCAATTTCAATGTCAGGGGCATTCTGTTTTCCCCGGAACTCCTGCCAATAAACTCTACAAACTTAATTTTATTGTCATTATGGCAATCTGAATCAAAACGGGGCTGTAACTATACAATACGAGGTGCAAATGTCGGTTGAAAGTGGTAATTCGCATTGGGAGATGAATTTGCCTGATTTGATAAAGTCGCTCTGTTGTATAATTTGGATGAAAGGACTGATTGATATGGCTAGGAAAAAATATTATCAAAAAAGCAACTCCGCAATTAATATGTCGGCGGCAAGCCGTAAAAATGCTGCGAGACTCGCGATGAGGGAAGCTGAATCGGGGAAGCCTTCGAATTTGGCGGAACTTCCCGCAAGGGGGCCCGAAGGAGTCAGGAACACCGTAATCGGAACATTGAAGCAAAAGGGCGACGGCGGTGTCGTTATTCCTGATGCGACGTTTAAGGAGACGGATTTCGGTCCGGTTGATATTGCCAGGAACAATTTAAACGGTGCGCCATTTGATATGGTTGTTGTCTGCGAGGTTTTAAATCCCGCTGCAGAGCGAGGTTCGTTGAGGGGAAAGATTGTTGAAGTGTTGGGTGACATGGGCAACTCCGATGTCAGGATGCTTGCGGTGCTGCGCCAGTACGGCCTGAGCCAAACGTTTCCCGATGAGGTTTTGGATGAGGTTAAAGATTTGCCGACGAGCCCGTCGGAGGAGACGGTAAAGTCGGAACTCGCAAACGGACGAAAAGATCTGCGTGATTTGCTTACGATTACTATTGACGGCGAAGAGGCAAAGGATTTGGATGACGCGATTTCGCTCGATAAGTCGAAAGATGGGTTGTGGCATTTGTATGTGCATATAGCGGATGTGTCGCATTACGTTCGTGAGAACACGGCGCTCGGTGCTGAGGCATTCCGCAGGGCTACATCCGTTTATTTGGTTGACAGGGTTATTCCGATGCTGCCGCCTAAACTTTCGAACGGATTATGCTCTTTAAATCCCAATCTGCCGAGACTTACTCTCACATGCGAGATGTATCTTGACGATAACGGACACTGCGTTAAGAGCGATATATATGAAAGCGTTATTGAGAGTAACATGCGCATGAGTTACAACGAGTGCTACCGTATTCTGACAGAGCCCAAAGACAGTGACGCAGCCGATTACGGCCCGATTGTTCCGATGCTTTCGAACATGAAGGTTCTGGCTGAGATTTTGAAGAGAATGAGGGATGCAAGGGGCGCGATTAATTTCGATTTTCCCGAGACAAAAGTTATTCTTGATGATGACGGAAATCCCACGGATGTTATGGCGTATCCGATTAATTTCTGTCACGGCATTATTGAGTCGTTTATGATTGCCGCGAACGAGTGCGTCGCCGAGACGTTCTGCAAGAGGGGTGTGCCGTTTGTGTACCGCGTGCACGAGAAGCCGGACCCCTTAAAGATTGCAAGGTTTTCGTCCGTCGCGAAAACGTTCGGCACGGTAGGTCTGCTTAAAAGGGACGCGTCCCCGTTAGATGTAGTGAACTATATGTCCACCGTGCGCGATAACGACGCTTTGCCGCTCTTAAATGAATTGCTGCTGCGGTCCATGAGCAAGGCCAGATATGATGAGAAAAACCTGGGGCACTACGGTTTGGCATCCAAATACTATTGCCATTTCACAAGCCCGATCAGGCGTTATCCGGACTTGTATATTCACAGAATTATCAAGAGCAATCTGCATGAGGAGAACCGCAACGGTCACTTCGGCGGGCTCGTTGCAAAGGCCGCGGAGCAGAGCTCGGAGATGGAACGAAATTCCGTGTCCGCAGAGCGCGCGTCGGTGCAGATCAAGGTTTGCGAATATATGTCCGAGAGAATCGGGGATTCGTACGAGGGCAAGGTTTCGACGGTTTTGGAATCCGGTTTCTTTGTTATGCTGCCCAACACCGTTGAAGGTTTTGTGCCGTTCAGGACTTTGAAGGACCACTATCTGTTCGATGAGAGGCGTTACCGCGCAGTCGGTACGCGCGCAGGAAAACAGATAACAGTAGGTATGCCTGTTGAGATTGTTGTTGAGAACGTAAACAAAGACGAATCCAAAATCGATTTTGGTGTCACGGCAGGCTTTGAGCCGTCCGCGCAAAAGCCGGTTTCAAAGCCCGGAAAGCGTAAGATAAAGACTCAGAAAAAGCGGGGTAAGTACCGCCGCTGATTACAAAGGCTCGGTAAAAGGCTTGTGGTTTACGAAGTATACGGCTTCGGTAAATCCCAGGCCTTTTAAATATTCGCATGTTTCTTCGAAATGAATTCCCAAAGTGTCGCATGTGTGAGAGTCGGACCCGAGGGTTATCAAGCGCCCGCCCATGTCGCGGTAGCGCATAAGAAGTTTGGAATCCGGCATCGGATTTGACGCGCCGCGCTTAATCAGTTTGTCGATTGAGCGCGTGTTTATCTCAAGCGCTTTTTCTTTGGAAATCAGGGCCTCAAACATTCTGTCAAATTCATCGGGACAGTCGTCGTAGAGGACCCGTGCGTCTCTGTCCGGGTTGTAACGGTTGATGTAGTCGTAGTGCGCGGCGATGTCGAATGTGTCAATCTTTTCGCACATCTGCGCCATTACACCGATGTACTCGGCGTGGCGTTCTTTCTGAGGAACGTCGTAGCAGGTTTTGGAGTAGTAAACATCGCACCCGCGGAAGAGGTGGTTTGAAAGAATCACGACATCGAACGGCAAGGCCTGCGCAACTGATTCAATCTGTTCGGCCGTGTGGGTTTGGTAACCGAATTCAATGCCCATGAGGAGCGGCAACGGCGATGAGGTTTTCCAGGATGCGAATGTTTTCGAGTATTCGTCCAGGTCGAAGAGGAAGGGCGGGTCTTCGTCGTGGGGGTAGTCTATCTCGTAGTGTTCGGTGACGGCGACGCGCGACAGGCCTCTGGCAACTGCGGCGGCGGTGAGCTCGTCTATTGACATCTCCGCATCGGGAGAAAATGTTTTGGTGTGGTTGTGCTGATCGGTTAGCATACGGTTACCTTCTTGTCTCTTTTAGTGCTATCATACAGAAGCAAAAATTTTTTATCAATTTGAAAGAGGTGGTTTATATGGCCAAAAAGAAAAAAGACGGCAAGGATTTATTCGCCAAATATCCTAATCTCTACAAGGAATCTTCAAAGGACGACATAAAGGCGGCGATGGAATTTGCCGAGGACTACAAGTCTTTCATCAATGTTTCGAAGACCGAGCGCGAGTTCGTAAGGAACACAATCGCGGCGGCCGAGGATGTCGGATTCAGGGACATAGACAAGTGCAAGACCGTCAAGTACGGCGACAAGGTGTATAAGAGCGTCAAGGGCAAGGGTTTTGTGTGCGCGGTTATAGGCAGGCAGCCGGTGTCCGAGGGATTTAATATTTTGGGAGCGCACATCGACTCGCCCCGTTTGGATTTGAAGCCCAACCCGATTTTTGAGGAGGACGGCACGGTTTATTTCAAGACCCACTACTACGGCGGAATCAAGAAGTATCAGTGGACAACGATTCCTCTGGCAATCCACGGCGTTGTTTTCACAAAGGACGGCAAAGAACACGAGATCTGTGTGGGCGAGAACGACGACGATCCGGTGTTCTACATCACGGATTTGCTTCCTCACCTGGGCAATGCTCAGATGAAGGAGAATGCGGATTCGTTCATTCCCGCAGAGGATTTGAATGTTGTTATCGGAGGCATCCCGGACAAGGACGCAGAAGAGGAAGAATACAAGGCAAACGTTCTTAAGATTCTGAACGAGAAATACGGAATCGCCGAGAAGGATTTTGTGGCCGGAGAGATTGAAATTGTTCCCGCAAGCAAGGCCAGAGATTTGGGCTTCGACCGCGCTTATATCGCAGGCTACGGTCACGACGACAAGTGCTGCGCATATCCCGCGCTGATGGCCCTGCTTGAGGTCGAAAAGCCCCGCCGCACATGTGTCGCGTTCCTGACAGACAAAGAGGAAATCGGATCTTACGCAAACTCCGGCGCTCAGTCCGTTATATACGAGAATTTCCTGATGGAGGTTCTGGCCAAGTCCGAGGGAGGCCTCGAGAACTTCAATATGCTTACTTTCAGAAAGGCTCTGGAGGGCACAAAGATGCTCTCGACCGACGTTACGACAGGGTACGACCCGAAGTATGCTTCCGTTTACGAAGCGCGTAACACGGCGTACATGTCGCACGGCCTTAAGATTGAGAAGTACACGGGTGCCCGCGGCAAGTCCGGCACGAACGAGGCAACGGGTGATTTTGTCGCTGATATCTGTAGGATTTTCGAGGAGAAAAATATCCCGTGGCAGACGGGTGAACTCGGAAAAATCGACGCAGGCGGAGGCGGGACGATTTCCTGTTTCATGGCAAAGCTCGGCATGGATGTTGTCGATTGCGGCATACCGGTTTGGTCGATGCACGCGCCGATTGAGGTAATCTCCAAGATTGACTTGTATTTCCTCTATTTGGGATACAAGACATTCATCGAGAACATCGGGTAATTTATGGCCCGCACCGGAGAGAAAAAGAGCTCGATCAAAAACAGCGTGGGGAGAATAATCCTCTATGCTCTTGCGGTTATCCTGCAGTTCGTGCTGTTCGTAGCGTTCGTAACAAACTTCGAAAACCAGTACCCGATAATCGCGGTAACCGTAAGGACGCTGGCCCTGGCCTTTGCCCTCTATGTCAACTCCCAGGACAACGTCGCCGCGATGCGCCTCGTATGGATAATAATCCTGCTCATCGCCCCGATCTTCGGCGTCATGCTCTACCTTATATTCAGGTTCAATACCTCAAAGCATTTGATGCGCAAAAAACTTCAGGAAACGGATGCCTCCATAATGCCTATCCTAAGGCAGGGGGCACCGTCTCCTGCCGGGCTCGAAAAGTTATCCCCGGCAAAGCAGAGGGACCTCGAGTATATAAACAATTTCGGGCCGTACCCCTCGTTTTCCGGCACAAAAATCAAATATTATGCGAACCAGAACGACTGTTATTCCGACATAATTTCCGAGGTTAAATCGGCGCGGAAATATGTTTATATGGAATACCACGCAATCGAGATGAGTAAGTCTTTCGAGCCTCTGCATGAGGCACTGAAAGACCGGGCCGCCGCGGGCCTGGACGTCCGCGTTTTGTACGATGACATCGGCTCGTTTGTTTTTATCGACAAGGGCTTCATAAAATTGCTCGAATCCGAGGGTATCAAGTGTCAGGTTTTTAACCGCGTGATTCCGTTCGTTTCCGCATTCGTGAACAACCGCGATCACCGCAAAATCACCGCCATTGACGACCGCGTCGGGTTTACGGGCGGGTTTAATATCGCGGACGAGTATTTTAATCTGACCTCGCCTTACGGCGTGTGGAAGGACAACGGCCTGCGCCTGGACGGTCCGGCCGTGATGTCTTTGAAGGCGATGTTTGCCGAGATGTGGAATTTCGCGGATATACGTAACGACAGTGAGCGCAAAATGCTGTATGTACCCGGCGCTACGAAAACTTTCGATGTTGCGGGTATTTGCGCGCCTTATGCCGACAGTCCCCTGGACGATGAGCCTTTGGGTGAGAACGTATATATCAACATGTTAAACCGCGCCGAGCGCTATTGCTGGTTCATGACACCTTATCTTGTCTTGTCCGACGAGCTCAAGCGCGAGATTTTAATTGCCAGGAAAAGGGGAGTGGATGTCAGGATTATCACTCCGGGAATCCCTGACAAAAAGACTGTATATTCGCTGACCAGGTCATACTACTATGTACTGGCAGAGGCCGGTGTCCGGATTTTTGAATTTACCCCGGGATTTATTCATTCAAAGGTTTGTCTGGTTGACGACAATGCCGCGGTTGTCGGAACGATAAATCTTGACTTCAGAAGTCTTTACCACCATTTCGAAAACGCGGTGCTCATGTACGACTGCGACTGCATAAAAGATATCAAAGCGGATTTCGATGAAACTTTTCCTGCCTGCCGCGAGGTGACGGAAGCCTATTCAAAAGATCCGAATTTCTTTGTCAAAACGGGGAAATCAATTCTTCGTCTTATTGCGCCTATCGCATAGCCAGAATCACACATCCGATACCGATGGAAACTACTGTCACAATAATGGCGAGAAGAAAATATTTGCCGCCTATCGTGTTGTTTTTGTTTTTTGGTGAACCGAATATCATAATTACCATAAAGGCCACGAAAATCAACACTTCGCTTCTTGCGAGCGTTCCGATAATTGCTGCTATGCCAAGGAGTACCAAAGATACCACGGTTGCCCGTGTGATTGCTGTTTTCTCTTCCTCGTCCGGTTCCTTCTCTCCGGTGATTTTGCCGGAATTTATGTTTGTGAATTCAAACATGTGTTCATGCCACGGAACTTTTTTGTCGAGTTTAGCCTCTTCGGCAGCAACATCGACCTCGGTGAAAGTCGGCTTATAATTTGCATCCAGCTCGATGCCGTTTTCCCTGGGAGCCCCGCATTTGACGCATCGGGCCCCTGAATTAATTTGTCCGCATGAACATTCCCATTTCATAAAGAACAGATTAATCCAAAAAGGTGATTAGGTCAACGCAACTGTGATAGAATATTAACCCGTCAAAGGAGGTAAACGCCTGTGGATTTAAGATTTTACAACTGCAGAATACTCACGATGGAAGACAACCGTGTCCTCGAAGGTGAGATATGGGTAAAAGACAACAAAATCAGTTTCATCGGGACCCCTTCGGGAGACCTGCCTTCTTTTGCAAGAGAGATAGACTGTGACGGCGATCTGATAATGCCCGGTTTTAAGAACGCTCACACGCACACCGCCATGACTTTCGCAAGGTCATTGGCCGACGACATGGTCCTCGACGACTGGCTCCACAAGGCGATTTTTCCGATGGAGGCCAAGTTGACCCCCGAACTTGTATATTGGTTCACAAAGCTGGGGTTTGCCGAATATTTAAGAAACGGCATTACGTCCTGTTTCGATATGTACTTCCACCCGGATGCGTGCGCTAAGGCTGCGGTTGAGACCGGATTCAGATTTGTTTTCTGCGGGTCGGTCAACGACTTCGGAGGAATAGACAGACTCGAGGATGAATTCAACAAGTTCAATTCTTACAATCCGCTTGTGTCTTACAAACTCGGATTCCATGCCGAGTACACCACGTCCAAAGAGATTATGCAGACTATAAGCGGAATCGCGCATAAGTATGAGGCTCCCGTTTTCGCGCACATATCAGAAACCGAAAATGAAGTAAAGGGATGTGTGGAAAGATACGGGATGTCCCCGGTTAAACTTTTCGAGCAGTTGGGCCTCTACGACTTCGGCGGCGGCGGCTTCCACTGTGTTTGGTTCGATGAGGAGGACCGCAAAATCTATAAGGACCGCGGGCTTTACGCTGTGTTTAACGCATGCTCGAATTTAAAGCTTGCAAGCGGTGTGGCCAAGGTCGCGGATTTTGTGGACGAAGGCATCAACACCGCAATCGGCACGGACGGGGCGGGGAGTAACAACGCCCTCGACATGTTCCGCGAGATGTATTTGGACAATGTGCTTTCCAATATCGGCAGGGGACAGGCTGCGGTAATCCCGCCTTTTGAGTCTTTGAAGGCAGCAACCGTGGGCGGTGCGCATTGCATGGGGCTTTCCGACTGCGACACTCTGGCTGTGGGAAAACTTGCGGATTTCATCGTGCTTGATATGCATTCTCCCGTCATGCATCCGGTCAATAATATCGTCGCGAACATCGTTTACAGCGGCAACCCTTCGCTTGTGAGGATGACCGTTATTAACGGCAAGGTTTTGTATGAAGACGGCAGGTACGCCACAATCGATATCGATGAGGTTTACGCGAAAGCGGCCTCCGGAATGAAGGAGATGCTCGGCTGATGAAATCTTTGTTCAGGTATTTCCGTAATTACAAAAAACAGAGCATCTTAAGCCCGGTGTTTAAGTGCCTCGAGGCATGCTTTGAGCTTATCGTGCCTTTGGTAATTGCGTCCATAATCGACAACGGAATCGCGAACGGGGATAAGAACTTTATCGTTACGCGTGTGCTGCTTTTGTGTGCCTTTGCCGTAATCGGAATTGTGTGCGCAATTTGCGCCCAGTATTTTGCGGCGTATGCGGCATGCGGAATTTCATCCGACATCAGATTCGATTTGTTTAAGAAAATTTCCGGGATGTCTTTCGAGCAGGTCGAAAACCTAGGCGGCGGAATGCTCACAACGTCCCTGACCGCGGATGTCAATCAGATATCCTCGGGAATCAACATGGTTTTGAGACTTGTTTTAAGATCTCCTCTGATTGTTCTTGGCGCGACCATTATGGCGTTTACCGTAAACGCGCAGCTGGCTCTGATTTTTTTAGGTGCAGATCTGATTTTGTCCGTGTTTGTTTACCTTAACATGAGGTCTGCTATACCGGCGTACCACGAGACGCGTGAAAGCCTGGACAATCTGGCATCGACGTCTTCCAACGGGCTTGCGGGTGTCCGCGTAATCCGCGGTTACAACAGAACCGGCGACGATTTGCAGGGTTTCCGCAAGCAAAGTTCCCGATTGAATGTTTTGCAGAAATACGCCGCGGGAATATCGGCGGGATTAAATCCCGTTACATATTTGCTTATAAATTTTGCGATTTGTTTCCTGATTTACTGCGGCGCGATTAAGGTCGACTCGGGGACTTTGACACAGGGTGAGGTCGTTGCTCTGTACAACTACATGTCCCAGATTCTTATCGAACTTATAAAGTTTGCAAACACAATAGTTATCGTAAGCCGTGCTTTGGCGTGCGCCGACAGAATCGCGGGAATTTTGGAAATTCCCGAAGACACCAATGAATACAATTCATCGCTTGAACAAAAGCCTCACTCGATCAGTTTCAAGGATGTAAGTTACACCTACACAGGCGGCAGCGAGCCCGCGGTAGAGGATCTTACGTTTGAACTCGAGGCGGGGAAGACCTACGGCATTATCGGAACCACCGGGTGCGGCAAATCGACCTTGGCAAGCCTTATCGGAGGGATTTATCCTGCCACCACAGGCGAGATTTTAATCGATGGAATTCCGATGAACGACGTGAACAGAAAGTCACTGAGGGACGGCATAAACTATGCGTTCCAGAAGACTAGGATGTTTACGGGAAGCATTCGTGAAAATATAACGCTCGGACGCAATGGGTTTACCGAGGAACGCATAAAAAATATCTGCGATATTTCCTGCGCTTCGGATGTAATCGAGCGCAAATCCGAGGGCCTTGAGTATAAGGTCGAGGCAAACGGCTCGGGATTGTCCGGCGGCCAGAAGCAGAGAATAGGAATCGCGCGTGCTTTGATTAATCCCGCGGGGCTTCTGATTCTGGATGACTCAACCTCGGCTCTGGATTCGGCAACCGAGAAAAAACTTCTTGAGAATTTGGGCAAGATGAAAGGTGAGGTTACCTCAGTAATTATTTCTCAGAAAATAAGAACGGTCCGCGGGGCCGACAAAATAATGCTTATGGACGATGGTAAAATCGAGGCGTTCGCGCCGCATGACGAGCTCCTCCAAATCAGCGAGCACTACCGCAATCTGTGCAGTCTGCAGAGGGAGGAATGACATGAACGGCCTTAACGGAAAGACAATAAAAAGATTGTTCTCGTACACTTCGCGTGCAGGCGGGTTTGTGGCGCTTTCGCTTATCTGCGCGGTTTTCTTCTCCGCATTGTCGATGTCGGCACCGTATCTCTTCGGCCGCGCGATAGACGAGGTCGGAACCGATGTCGAAGGCGTTATTAAAAATCTCCTTCTGACGGTAATTGTTATTGCGGCGGCATCTGTGTTCCAGTACATTTTGCTTCGAGTAAATAACAGAATCGCATACGACATCACCAAAAATTTAAGAGACGACGCTTATTCGAAGATAGGAAGGCTCCCGATCTCCTACATCGACGGAACCTCGGCAGGGTACATTCAGAGCATGGTAATAAACGACTGCGAGACGGTCGGTGACGGTCTTGTTCTGTTCTTAAATCAGTTTGTCAGCGGCATCGTCAGCATCATAGTCACCCTGTCAATCATGCTCATAATAAACGTGAAGATAGCCCTCTTCGTCCTGCTCTTTACGCCCGTGACTTTCCTCGTGTCTTACATGATTGCCGGCAAGTCATTCAAATCCTTCAAGGCACAGTCATCGAAGAGGTCCGAGCAGACTTCATTCATCTCCGAAAGCGTGGAGAATTTCCGCGAGATAAAGGGGTTCGGTGTAAGCGAAAAGAAGGTCTCCGACTTCAGCACCATCAACGAGGAATACCGCAAAATTTCGACCCATGCGGTTTTCCTGTCGTCTATCAGCAACCCTTCGACAAGATGCGTCAATGCTCTGATATATGCGGGTGTTGCCCTGATTGGATCGTTCTCCGCAATCGGAGGGGCTCTGACCGTGGGACAGTTATCCTCGCTCCTGGCATACGCAAACCAGTTCATGAAGCCTTTCAACGATTTATCTTCGGTTTTTACCGAGATGAGCGATTCGATGGCCTGCATTACGCGTGTCTTTGAGTTTCTCGATGCCGAAGAACTCGATGAGGATTTGGCAACCGAGAATACCGTTCACGAATGGGCTTTGGATACAAAATTCGATATCGAATTTAAAGACGTAACCTTTTCCTATGTTCCCGGCAAGCCTGTTTTGAAAAATATTTCCTTCAAGGTAAATGCGGGCAATTCCTTTGCGATTGTGGGGCCCACGGGGTGCGGCAAAACAACACTCATTAATCTTCTCATGAGATTCTATGTCCCGGACTCGGGAGACATCTTGATAAACGGCCGATCGATTGCGGATATCCCGAGAAACGAGTTGCGGCGTTACATCGGATTTGTTGCCCAGGACACGTGGTTTAAGAACGGCACAATCCGCGAGAATCTGAAATACGGCAAGCCTGACGGCTCGGATGAACTTATGGATGCCGCGGCTGCCAAAACGGGAGCAAAGAATTTCATCAGAAGGTTGCCGAACAGATACGACGAGAAAATCGACAATTCCAGAAGCGATTTCTCTGAGGGTCAGAAACAGTTGATGAGCATCACGCGCGCGATGGTGTCAGACCCCGCGATAATGGTTTTGGACGAGGCAACTTCGTCGGTCGATGTCTTAACCGAAGTCAGAATTCAAAAGGCCGTTTCCGAACTTCTTAACGGAAGGACGGGTATAATAATAGCGCACAGACTTTCAACCATAATCGACTGTGACAAAATAGTCGTAATAAAGGACGGTGTGATTGAAGAAATCGGCTCGCACACGGAGCTTATCAACAAAGGCGGGTTCTATTCGAAGTTGTACGAATCCTACACCGACTAAACAGGAGGCCAAACCATGAACGTAAAATTCGAGGAATTCAAAAAATATATCAAAGGCCGTAAGGCCGCGGTTATCGGTGTCGGTATCTCAAACCGCCCCTTAATCCGCTGGCTTTGTTCGCTTGGTGCGGAGGTTACGGCTTTCGACAGACTGCCCGCAGAAGACCCTGACATGAAGCGTACGGTTTCGGATTTCGAGCGCGAAGGACTTAGCATCAGGTGGTCTTTGGGAGACGGCTATTTGGACAGCCTCACAACCGATGCGTTCGATATGGTTTTCAAGACTCCGAAGATGAGATTCGAGACCCCCGAACTTGTAAAGGCCAAGGAGAAAGGCGCGACACTGACATCCGAGATGGAACTTTTCATGTCACTGTGCCCGGCTCAGATTATCGGCATAACAGGCTCCGACGGTAAGACCACAACGACCACGGTAGTCTCGGAGATTTTAAAGCATGGCGGCTACAACGTTTACCTTGGAGGCAACATCGGAACTCCATTGCTGGATCAAATTGAAAAGATCGGTCAGGAAGACAAGGTTGTTCTGGAACTGTCCTCGTTCCAGCTCCTCGGTATGAAGACCTCCGCTGACATTGCGGTTGTCACCAACATTACGCCGAACCACTTGGATTTCCACAAAGACTACCAAGAGTATATTGATGCGAAAACAAACATCTTCAACTACCAGGGTCCCACGGGAAAACTTGTAATCAACGCAGGGTGCGATTTAACCTATGAGATGAAGTACAAGGCCCCCGGGAAAATCGCAATGTTCTCTGCCGAAGAATCCAATACAAGAAGAACGGACGCTCCGGCATACACGAGATTTTATGTCAAAGACGATGTGCTTACGGCTGGAGTCGACGGTAGGGAAATATCCATAGTAAACCGCAAAGACGTCTTCATTCCCGGTATGCACAACGTAGAAAACTATTTGGCGGCCGCAGCCGCTGTCTGGGATCTGGTTAAGCCGGAAGATATCGCTGAAGTAGCAAAGACTTTTGCGGGTGTAAAACACAGAATCGAATTCATCAGGGAACTCGACGGCGTCAAGTGGTACAACTCTTCCATCGACACATCCCCGAACCGTGCAATCAACACCATGAACGCCTTGGCTGACAGGGGAGACAAAGGTGTTTTGATCTGCGGCGGCGCCGACAAGAAATGTATCTACGACGGTCTGGGCGACGCTATCCTTAACGTCTGCGACAGAATAGTTATCTACGGGTCCAACGCCCCGTTTGTAGAGGATATTCTCGCAAAGGAAGCCCAAGGCCGCCAATATCAACTCATAAGAATCGACGGCGACCCGGATGCGGTTTACGAATTCCCGGAGACACGCGACAGCGTCGTTAAAACTTTTACCGAAGTTATCGAAAAGGCGCGTGAAATGGCAAAACCCGGTGAGATTGTAATCATGTCTTCCATCGGAACTTCATACGACCACTTCCGTCACTTCGAGCACCGAGGTGATCTGTTCCGCGATCTGGTAAACGGACTTAAATAAAATGGAAAAACACAGAAGAACGAGAGTCGGATGTTTTGTTGCATCCTTTATACCGGCTTTTGTTCTTTTGTATATTTTCTACGCTCTTTCAGGTTTTGAGCCGTTCGGCACATATTCGCTTAACTACCGCGACGGCGACATACAGTACATAGAATTCCTGCAATATTGGAGGCGGTGCCTTGAGGGCGATGCCAACATATTCTATTCGTTCGGCAAGAGTTTGGGCGGGTCGATGTACCCCGTGTATGCATACTACTTAACGAATCCGATTTTCCTGTTAAGTGTGTTTTGGAAAGCGGAGGAAATGCCGGCGTTTTACAATTTTGCGGTGGCTTTAAGTCTCGCGCTTTCGGCAGCGAACTTTTCGGTTTTCGTTACCGGCAGAACCAAAATAAACATGCCGAAGAAAATACTCGCAACAATATTTTTATCGTGCTGTTATGCATTCAGTCAGTACGGAATTTCGCAAGGGTGCAACTGCTTCTGGCTCCCCGGATTGTTTATGCTTCCGCTGATTGCTCTGGGTATCTACAAGCTTAAAGAAGGCAAGAGATTTTTGCTTTCGGTTTCGGTTGCGATTCTCATTCTCCTGAACTGGTACATCGGCGCGATTGCCTGCCTTTACACGGTGGTGATTCTTCTGATTGAGATGTTCTGCGATAAGACCGAAAAACTCAAACTTGCAGTTAACTATGTAATCTCAATGGCAGCGGGAATTCTTGCCGGAGCGGTTGTCGTTATACCGTCTTACTTTGCCGTGGGATCGCACGGTGACATGGGATTGGAAGATTTGTTTTCTTTAACCTTCATCGGCAATCCCTTATCCGTAATCACAAACTATCAGGCGGGCGCCGTAAGCGATCCAGGTGTGCCTTGTGTTTACACGGGAACCCTGCTCCTTATGGGATTTTTTGCGTTCCTGTTTTCGAAAAAGAACAGCATCCGAGCGAGAGTTACAATCGGTTTGGCATTGGTATTCAGTGCCCTGACCTTTGTCTTCACGCCTTTGGTGTCTGTGTACTGTCTCCTTAGGCCCGCGGAATTTCCTTACGGCTACAGGTATGCGTTCTGCACGATATTCCTGATTGCGGCGGTCGGCGCGCTGTGGTTTTGTTCGGGCCACGCTAAACGTGGCAAATGGCTTTATCTTATTTGCGGAATCGCAATGTCCGCGGTTATTTGTTTTTATTCCGAGAGCCTCACGGTTTATAAAATCGTTTTGGTTTTGCTGACATCTGTCTTCCTTGCGTTGGCGTGTGTCACGGATACAAACAGATTTCTCAAAAATTCGTTTACCGCTTTTGCCGGAATTTTTGCGGCGCTGGAACTTTTCGTTGCCATGTCGCAGACCCTGTACTACTACCATAAAGACAACGGGGATTCCTACAGGGAATATTTCACGGAACAACAATCGCAGATTGAAGAACTCGAAAACACAGATACGGGTGTTTACAGAATTTCGCAGACTTCGTGGAGGGAAGAACTGTACTATCCGGG
>Ga0065709_1006304_pt1 | contig 14780 bp, 9 predicted proteins | sample Hoacrofraction14_2_FD_59096 | JGI IMG/M metagenome (GOLD analysis project Ga0065709, IMG submission 59096) | Hoatzin crop microbial communities from Cojedes, Venezuela, sample from fiber fraction 14 v1 | ecosystem: Host-associated > Birds > Digestive system > Esophagus > Crop | place: Venezuela...
CCCGGGAACGGGGTTTCTCGCGAAGGCGGCAAAGGTGAAGCTGGTGACCTGCCGCCTGACCGGGGGATATATGACGGCGCCGCGGTGGGCCAAAGGGATCCGGAAGGGTGAGTGCCGCGGGGAAATCGTCCGCGTCTATGAACCGGAGGAAATTGCGGGGATGAGCTCGCCGGAATTGGACGCCGTGATTCAGAGGGATATCACCGTGGACGCGCTGGAGGAAGAGAAGAAAAACCCGGTGGTTTACAAAAGCCGGAGGCGTGCGGAATGGATTGAGAATCTGCTGTTCATTTGCCCCGCGTGCGGGCAGTATGGAAGCATGCACAGCCGGGGAAATACGCTCCGGTGCGCGTGCGGGATGACCGCCGAGATGGGAGAGACGGGATTCTTTGAAGCCGGCGCGCCGATGACCGATTTGCGGGAATGGCACCGGTGGCAGCAGAAACGATTGAAGGAAGATTTCGCGGCGGGAAAGGTACCCGCTTTCCGGGAGCCGATGGGGCGGTTCTTCCGGTTTGAGGACAGAAAGGCCGTGCTGATCGGAAAGTTTCCGCTGGAATGTGAGGACGCGGTGATCCGGATCGGGGAGAAAGTTTTCCCGATGGCGGAGATTGAGGATCTGGCCGTGGCGATGAAAACGCGGATTCAGTTTACATCGGGCGGGCAGTATTACGAGTGGCTGGCGGAGGGGCCGCGGAACCTGATCAAGTACAAGCTTTTGCGGGAAATCGCGAAGGGAGAGTGAGCTTATGGACTATTCGGCCGCGAACACCGAACTGTGGGAGTTTATGATTCAGCTGGGCGTATTGTCCGCCGTGATGCTGTTTTCGTTTGACCTGCGGCAGATTTTGCCGGGCGTGCGGAAGACGCTGTTGCCGACTTCCGTGATCGCCGGATTCATTCTGCTGGCGCTGAAGGTGACGGGTGTGTTTGTGCCGGATGCGGATATTCTCGAGTTCGTTGTGTATCACGCGATCGCCCTGGGCTTTATCGCGATGGGGTTGCGGGTCACGAACGACAAGGGCGCGGACAAGGGCACGGGCACGGGCCTCAGGAGCGGCGCGATCATTGTGAGCACCTATCTCGTGCAGGGCGTGACGGGACTGCTGGTGACGATTCCGCTGAGCTACATGATACCGAAGCTGTTTTTTGCCGCGGGCATGCTGCTGCCGATGGGATACGGGCAGGGACCCGGGCAGGCGAACAATATCGGTTCCTCCTATGAGGCGCTGGGATTCGCCGGCGGGCGGAGCTTCGGGCTGGCGATCGCGGCGGCCGGGTATATCTGCGCGTGCGTGGTCGGCGTGATTGTGATCAATCACTGGGCCCGGCAGGGCGTGCTGAAGAGGACCGCCGCGGGGGAAGAGGAACGGCCGGATGCCGGATACTTCATGGACGAGCGTGAGGTACCGATCTCCGAGAGCATGGACAAGCTGAGCGTACAGATCGCGCTGATTCTGATTGTGTATCTGCTGACCTACCTTGCGTCGTGGGGCTTGACTTCTCTGATCAGCGCGGTCAGCGAAAGCGCGGCGGGGATGCTGAATTCCCTGATCTGGGGATTTAATTTCATCATCGGGTCCGTGATCGCGATGTTGACGCGGAAGATGTTTGAAGCCGCGAAAAAGCGCGGGTGGAACCGGCATCAGTATCAGAACAATTATCTGCTGAACCGGGTGAGTGGGTTCTTCTTTGACCTGATGATTGTCTGTGGCATCGCGTCCATCGATCCTGAGGACATCAGCGGGCTGTGGATTCCGTTCGCGATTCTCGCGGTGCTGGGCGGCATTGTGACATGGATTTATCTGAAAATTGTGTGCCGGAAGAATTATGGGGATTACTGGCGGGAAGGCCTGATTTCCATGTATGGCATGCTGACGGGGACGATCGGGAGCGGGATTCTGCTGCTGCGGGAGATTGATCCGGAACTGTGCACCCCGGCCGCCGGGAATCTGGTCAGCGGATCGGCGTACGGCATTTTGCTCGGCGCGCCGGTGCTGATCTTTGTGTCCCTCGCGGCGAAGAGCGTGGGGATGTGCCTGATTGTGCTGGGACTGACAATGATTTACGGCGGGGTGCTGGTCGCGTTCCTGCTGAAAGACAGAAAGAAGGAGACGAAAAAATGAGCGTACTGGAAGGATTGGAACCCAAGGCGGTATTTCACTTTTTTGAGGAGATCGCGGGAATTCCGCACGGGTCGGGGAACACAAAGCAAATCAGCGATTATCTGCTCCGGTTCGCGCAGGAGCGGGGACTGAAATGCCTGCAGGATGAAAGCAATAACGTGATCATCTGGAAGGACGGGACGGAGGGATATGAGCACGCCGCGCCGGTCATGCTGCAGGGACACATGGACATGGTGTGCGAGAAGGAAGACGGGTGCGACATCGACTTCCTGAATGATTCGCTCACGCTGGAAGTGAATGACGGCATCGTGAGCGCGAAGGGCACGACGCTGGGCGGGGATGACGGCATCGCGGTGGCGTACGCGCTGGCGGTGCTGGACGCGAAAGATATTCCGCATCCGCCGCTGGAGGTCGTGATCACGGTGGACGAGGAGATCGGCATGCTGGGCGCGGCGGCGCTGGACGCGTCGTGCCTGAAGTCCCGGCTGATGCTGAACATGGACTCCGAAAATGAAGGCTCTCTGCTGGTGAGCTGCGCCGGGGGCGTGACCGTGACCGCGAAGATTCCGCTGGTTCGGAAAAATCGGGACGGAAAACGCGCGCGCGTCGAGATCGGCGGACTGATCGGCGGGCATTCCGGCGTGGAGATCGACAAGGGACGCGCGAACGCGACGAGAGAGCTCGGGCGCGTGCTTTACGTGCTGGCGAAGGACATGGATTATGGTCTGGTGCGCGTGGACGGCGGGCTGAAGGACAACGCGATTCCGCGCGCCGCGGCGGCTGAGATTGTGCTGAAGGAAGAAGAAGCGGAAAAGGCGCAGGAAATCATCGACCGGATGAATGAAGTGCTGCGGCACGAGTACCGGCTGACGGATCCGGATATCACGCTGAGCCTGCGGAAGTCGGACAATACCGAAGTGCCGATGGATGAGGGAAGCATGGCACGGGTGGTGATCGCACTCGTCAATTTCCCCGGCGGGATTCAGAAGATGAGCTTTGATATTGAAGGGCTTGTGCAGACATCCCTGAATCTCGGTATCACGAAGACCGGGGAGGATGAAATTGAGTTTTCTTTCTCCGTGCGGTCCAGCGTGGAAAGCGAGCGGGATGAACTGGTGGACCGCATTGAGTGTCTGATGCGGGCGATCGGCGGATCGGTGAGCACGATGGGACAGTATCCCGCGTGGGAATATAAGCAGGATTCGCCTTTGCGGGACATCATGGTCGGGGCGTTTGAAGAGCAGTACGGGCACAAGCCGGAAGTGTACGCCCTGCACGCCGGGGTCGAGTGCGGGCTGTTTGCCGGAAAGATGCCGGGGCTGGACGCGGTGTCCTTCGGGCCGGACATGAAGGATATTCACACGCCGAAGGAAAGCCTGGACGCGAAAAGCGTGGAGCGGACGTGGAAATATCTGCTGTGCGCACTCAAAAAAATGAAGTGACAGATTGACCTGTTAAAAACAAACAAAAGATGATATAATATAAAATGTTTCATTTTCCGCAAAGGTGCGGGAAAAATGGTGGAGAAGAGGCGTCCAAATGAGCGATATGGAACAGGCACCGCAGGAGAATTTGACGGAATTGATCAGCCGGCATATTGTCCGCAACATGTATGAGACGGTGGCGATCATCAACCCGGAAACGGGAACGGTGTGGCACTATGACGCGTGGCATGAGTATGCCGCGCGGACGGCGGTTTCCTACGCGCAGACGCAGGAGAACGAGATCCGGGATCATGTGCATCCGGACGATGTGAAACTGTACCGGAAGGCCACGGCGATGGATCGGATTCTGAAGGAACTGGCGGACAACGCCCAGTACACGATGACGGTCCGGTATCGTGAGCAGGACGGGGTGAGTCCGCGCAAATTTCTGCAGTATTCGTGGCTGGATGAAAATCGAAAGCGGATTTTCGCGACGGTGACGGATGTGACGCGGCAGTATGAGGAAGAACGCCATCGGAAGGAAGCGGAAGAGGCCCTGCGCGCGCAGGCGGAAAGCGACGCTGAGATCATCCGGAAATCGTCCATGGACGCGTACGATTTTCTGGCCGTGATTGATGTGGATAAGGAAGTGATCGAGCTGCGCGGCGGAAGCTGGTTTAACGAAAATGTGCCGACGCCGGAGAACATGCGGAAACTGCCGTACAAGCAGCTGCTGGCCTTTATCGCTCAGAATTATGCGGAGGACACGGAGGCCGGGAAGGAATTTGTCCGCAAGTTTGAATTGCCGAAGATTGAGCGTGTGCTGGAGACGGAGAAGGAATACTTTATTCCGTTCAATTTCCTGGACGCGGATAATAAACAACGGATCAAGTACAAGCAGTTCCGGTTCAGCTGGCTGAGCGAGAAGAAGCAGCGCCTGCTCGCAGCCCGCGCGGATGTAACGGCGTCGATGGAAAAGGAAAAGCTGACCAACCAGCGCATGCGCGACGCGCTTGCGGCGGCGGAGGCGGCGAACGCGGCCAAATCCGAGTTCCTGAGCCGGATGAGCCATGATATCCGGACCCCGATGAACGCGATTATCGGGTTTTCCACGTTGCTCATGAAAAACGCGGATGACCCGGAAAAGGTGAGGGACCAGAGCCGGAAGATTCTGTCCTCGAGCAATCATCTGCTGGGGCTGATTAACGATGTGCTGGACATGAGCAAGATCGAGACCGGCAAATTCCAGCTGAATGTGCATCCGTTCCACCTGTCCGAGACGGTGACGATGGTGGACAGCATTATGCGGCCGCAGATGCAGGCGAAAAAGCAACGCTTCGACGTGTATGTGTCCGGGGCGCGGCATGATGAATTCCTGGGCGACGACCAGCGGATTCAGCAGATTTTGATCAATATTCTGTCCAACGCGACGAAGTACACGCCGGAGGGCGGGGAAATTGTGATGCGCGTCCGGTCCATGCCGGAGACGAGCGGGCGATATGAAACCTTCCAGTTTGAAATCGCCGACACCGGGCGCGGAATGACCGAGGAATACCAGAAGGTGATTTTCGAGCCGTTCAGCCAGGAGAAGCTGAAAGGGAGCGAGAACGTGCAGGGCACGGGGCTCGGCATGGCCATTACCCGGAATATGGTGAATATGATGGGCGGCAGCATCCGCGTGCAGAGCGAGCTGGGGAAGGGAAGCACCTTTACGGTGGCGATTCCCCTGCAGTTGCCGGACGAGGAGCGGGACTACGCGTTCTGGCAGACGCACAGCCTGACCCACATGCTGGTGGTGGACGACGAGGAAGAAGTGTGCCGGAACGTCATGGAAGCCATGGAAGGCACGGGCGTGCGCATGGAATACTCGCTGGACGGCGAGGAAAGCGTGCGGATCCTGACCGGGGCGGAAGCCATCGGGGACGGGTTCAACCTGGTGCTGCTGGACTGGAAGATGCCCGGTATCAACGGCGTGGAAACCGCGAGACGGATCCGGAAAACCCTGCCGCCGGACGTGCTGATCATTATTCTGACGGCATACGATTATTCCGAGATTGAGGACGAGGCCCGGGCGGCCGGGGTGGACGGATTCATGCCGAAGCCGTTCTTCCTGCAGAGCCTGGAGCGCGCGGTCGAGGCGACGGGCCGGCTGAAGGAGCCCGGAGTGGAAGCGGAGAGCGCGGAGGCGGCGGAGGAAGAAATCCGGTTGGACGGGATGAACATCCTGGCCGCGGAGGACAATGAGCTGAACGCCGAAATCCTGACGGAACTGATGAACATGCACGGGGCGAATGTGACTGTGTATCCGGACGGGCAGGAGGCGGTGAAGGCCTTCCGCGAGGCGGAGCCGGGAACATACGACCTGATTCTGATGGACATTCAGATGCCGGTGATGGACGGGTACGAGGCGACGAAGCGGATCCGGGCGATGGCGGGTGAAGAAGGGCTGAACCCGGATAAGCAAAAGGAAGCCGCGGAGATTCCGGTGATCGCGATGACAGCGAACGCGTTTGTGGAGGATGTGCAGAAATCCCTGCAGTGCGGCATGAATGCGCATGTGGCGAAGCCGCTGAACATCCGCGCGCTGAAGACGACCATCGCGGAGGCACGGAAAAAGTAAGCTCCGCAAAGGAGGGAAAAATGGAAAATCAAAATATTCCGGAAAAGAAGAACCGGAAAAGTCTGGTGATCTGTTTGATCGTGCTGCTCGCGGTCGTGTTCATCGTGGCCGGGACGTTTTTGACGCGGGACACGGTGCCGCGGACGCGGACGGCGGACCGGGAATATGTGACCGCGGACACCGTGAGCTCCAAGCTGAGCGCAAACAGCGTGAGCCGGAGCTATGACCTGGCGGCGAACGAGGCCGTGGAAAGCGTGGAGTACGAGACCGAGGAAGCGGCGGCGGACACGGCGGCCGGAGCCGGGAGTACCTACGAGGAAAAGATTATCCGGACCGCGAGCTTTACGATCAAAACCACGGAATATGACACGGATCTCGCGGAATTGCAGGCGCTGGTGACGGAAGTCGGCGGACGGGTGGAATACATGAGCACCTACGGCGACACGAGCACCGGGTCCACGCGGAGCGCGGATCTGAACCTGCGGATTCCGTCTGATAAGCTGGACGAGTTCCTCGCCGGCAGCCGGGAAATCGGCACGGTGACCGCGATGACCGAGGAGCGTCAGGATGTGTCCGATTCCTATTACGACACGCAGAGCCGGCTGGAAACCCAGCAGCAGAAGCTGGAACGCCTTCAGGCGCTGATGGCGTCCGCGGAGAATGTGTCCGATCTGATTGAAATTGAGAGCGCCATCGCGGACACTCAATATTATATTGACCTGTATACCGGGCGGCTGCAGAATTACGACAGCCGGATTGAGTACAGCACGGTGTATGTGACGCTGAGAGAAACCCGGACGGTGGAGATGGAGAATCTGTCGCTGGGCGAGCGGATCCGGGCGGGGCTGGAGGCGTCGCTGAAGGACGGGAAGGAATTCCTGGAGGATATGCTGGTGTTTGTGGTTTCCGCGCTGCCGTGGGTGATCGTGATTTGCGTGATTGCGGTGATCATCCGGTTGATTGTGAAAAAGAAGAGAAAATAAAAAATGGCCCGGACGGCATTGCCGCCCGGGTTTTTCAGGGGAGAAAGGAATTATCCTTCGATCAGGATCTGCTTCTTTTCAGGCGCCTGGACTGCTTCCTTCTTCGGGATGACCAGGTGCAGGACACCGTTCTCGTAAGAAGCCTTCACGTCTTCTTCCTTCACATGGCTGCCGACGTAGAAGCTGCGGCTCATGGTGCCGGCGTAACGCTCCTGACGGAGCATCTTGCCCTTCTTGTCCTCATCGGACTTCTCGAGGGACTTCTGCGTGGTGATGGTCAGATAACCGTTGCTGAGCTCCAGATTGATTTCATCCTTCTTGAAGCCCGGCAGATCCACATCCACTTCGTAGCCGTCATCGACTTCCTTTACATCGGTCTTCATCATGTGGGGCGCGTTCTTACCATACAGCGCGCGCTCCGGACGACCGAAGCCGCGGAAGAAATCACGATCAAAATCATCAAAGACATCCATCAGGTTCTCACCGAAAATACTGGGAAGATAAGTACTCATAATTAAGCCTCCATTCGATCACCCGGTCTTGCCGGGCCACTCGGAGCTTTTTCAGCTCCCCGCCGGGGCCCTTCCCCCGGTCGGTGATTATATGATAGCACTATGGTCAAAGAAAGTCAATACATTTTTTGACTTTTTTTGACCAAAATTTTTGAAAAAGTCGAAACCCTTTGAAAAATAAGGATTTCAGGATGAAAATTTTTTGAAAAAGGCGGGAAAGGTCAAAAAAGAGCCCCTCGGTTGAGGGGCTTTTGGAATTACCGGACGCGGCGCCTTTGCCGGACGATTTCGGCGGCCGGGGGTGCTTCCGGAGAAGTCTTTTCGGTTTTCTCCGTTTCGGAAATCGGGGGCTCCGGAGAAATGTCAGGTACTTCCGCGTTTTCAGGCGGGGCAATGCTCTTTTCCGCTTCCTTCCGGGCCAGCAGTTCGCCCGCGAGGTGATAGACGAAGGCGGTCAGCGGCACGCAGAGCAGGATGCCGAGGATGCCCTTGAGGCTGTTGCCGAGCATAACCGCGCCGAGAGTCCACGCGCCCGGGAGACCGAGGTTCCGGCCCACGATGCGGGGGAAGATGAGGGTACCGATGACATTTTGCAGTACGACGATAAAGATCAGGAAGAAGAGCGCCATTTGGGGCGCGTCCGCCATGATCATCAGGGTGCCGAGAATCGCGCCGATATAGCCGCCGATGACGGGCAGGAGGGCGCAGAAGCCGTTGAGCGTGCCGATCATGGTGGCGTAGGGGAAACGGAAGATCATCATCAGGATCGTCGCGGAGACGCCGATGATGACGGCCTGCATGACCTGACAGACGATGAAGTCGCGGAAGCAGGTGTTGAGCAGGCGGAAGGTGTGAAGCGCAAATTCTTGATTTTCCTCCGGGAGGTACGCCCGGACAAAGCGGCGCAGGACCTGACGGACCTTGTCGCGGCCGCTGAGAATATAGCAGCAGTACAAAATGGAGAAACCCAGCGTCGTCACCGCGGAAAGCGCGGAGGAGGCGGTGCTGGTCATGCTGCGGAAGAGATCATCGCCGTTGATGATGGAGACGAGATGATTGATCCAGTCATTCCAGTCAACCTCGGCCAAGGTATCCATGGTTTCTTTCGGAATCAGGGAGGCGACCGCAGGCTGCGCGAGCAGGAAGCGGATGCCGGAGGGCACTTTGTCGAGCAGGGCGATGACGCAGGCGGTCAGCTGGGGGCCCATATAGAGGAAGATGAAGAGCAGGGCAAGCAGCAAAAGGATAATTGCCAGTGCGACGCAGAGCGCCGTGTGCAGTTTATCGCTTTTGATGATTTTCCGGTTGTAAAGGAAATCATGCCGCTCGAAAAAGCCGATGAGGATGCCCATCGGATAGGCAAAGAGCAGACCGATGATGACCGGGACCATGGCGGAATAGACCCGCTCCCCGGCGTAAGTATAAAAGTAAATCATTAAAAACAGAATGAACCCGCCGACTACCAGGCGGAAGACACTCCGGCGACTGACATTCATGGAATCACCTCCCGATATTACTATATTACGACCGGTGGGCGAATTTGTCCAGAAAAGAAACCGAATCCATACGGCAAAATTGGAAAAATCGTTGACCAAAAGAGCACAAAGTGATAAGATACGAACTAACGACAGGATACACAGCGCATGGAGGAAACGACGGGGAAAGTGGCGGAATCCGGCGCGTGTTTCCGGGCGAAATACAACAGAAAACGGAGGAAATCAAGATGAACAGGAAATTTGCCAAGCTGATCAGCCTGGTACTGTCCCTGTGCTTGGTGCTGGGCATGGTGCCCGCGCTGGCCGAGACGGCGGAGACGACCGAGGCGGCGGAGACCGCCAAGACCGACACCGCTTACATTATGTACGCGAACGCGGACTGGAGCGTTTCGTACTGGAACAACGGTGAGGATGATCTGACCGCGGTTACCCCGACCAACGTGGAAGTCACCGGCGAGGGTGACTATACCGTGAGCCTGGAGTTCGCGAACGAGAGCGCCGGTCTGGCCTTCATGGCGCTGGGGATCGCCAACGGCGAGAACACCTTCCCGGGCTGGTATCTGAAGATCAACGAGATCCGCGTGAACGGCGAAGCGATCGAAGTCGGTAAGGGCTATACCAGCTCCGACGACGGCATCACCACCCGGATGAACATCTACAACGAATGGGTGGATAAACTGCCCGCTGATGCCCGTTCCTTTGACGGCACCACGGAAGACGCGAGCTGGATTATTGTGGACAAGGAAGCCTTTGCGACCGTGAGCAAGATTGAAATCGACTTCAGCCTGATCGCCGTGACTGATACAGCATATCTTATGTTTGCCAATGCTGATTTCAGTGTTGCCTACTGGAATGATGGCAATGAAGATCCGAGCATGGTGACCGCAACGAAAGCAGAGGTCAAGGGTGAAGGTGAGTATACTGTCGGACTGGAATTTGCCCAGGAATCTTCCGGTTTGGGCTTTATGGCGGTTGGTATTGTGACCGGTGAAAAGACTTTCAACGGTTGGTTCATCGATGTGACGGATATCAAGGTGAACGGCGAGTCCATCGAAGTCGGTAAGGGCTACACCAGTTCCGACGACGGCGTTACCACCCGTGAAAATATTTATAATACATGGGTGAATGAACTTCCGGCTGATGCCCGCCGCGCGGACGGCGACCTTGAAGGCGCAAGTTGGGTGATCGTTGATGCGGAAGCATTCGCGGCCGTGAAGAGCATTGAAGTGACCTTCAACTTCATCTATGGTGATCCCATCGTGAAGGAAGAGGAAGCCGGCATGACGCAGGAAGAAATCGATGCGGCGCTGGCGGCGGACTACAATGCTTACATCGGTATTCAGAGCGAGAATTATACTTTCCGGAATGCCTGGAATGAAGAAAATTATGGCCGTGACGCGGAAGACGGACTGTATTTCAACCGGCTGACCGGCTGGGACGCGGACGGCAACGCTGTGGATTACGGCGGAACCTTCACGGATGCCCAGATCACCGGCAACGGCACCTATAGCGTGAGCCTGACCACGGGTGACATGGGCTTCGGTTCGGACAAGAGCTTGAACCTGCTCTTCGTTTCCACGGATATTCCTTCCGCGCTGGTGGCGGACGGATATGTGACGATCACCGATGTGACCGCGCAGTTCAATGACAGCAAGGTGGTTGAGTATTTCGAACTCGATACCACCGGCGATTACGCGCAGATTACTCTGCTGAACAAGTGGACGCAGAGCGAAGAACCCTTCGCGTACACCATCCCCGGCGCTAATGAAACTGTGACGATTACCTTCACGATTGGCGGACTGAGCAAGTAATTGATTTTGAGGGCCCGCGGCGCGCCATAGCGGCGTGCCGCGGTGCCCTTTTTTATGATGAGGGTGTGAAGAAATGCAAGCAAGCGCGGTGAAAGCCGGGACGATTGAAAATAAAAGCAGCGTTCTGGACATATTGCACCGTCTGATTGTGCTGGTGACCGGGATGATGATTTTCTTCCCGCAGGCCAGCCCCGGACGGATTTCTCTGAAGATCAGCGAGTATACCTCGCTGTTTACCACGGCCATTTCCTACAGCACCATTACCAACAGTATGGGACGGGTGCTGAGCAAGGAATGGATCATGCCGTCCAGCATTCGGACGCTGATGATGGCATGCGGCGTGGTGCTCATTGGTGTGATTCTCAGCGCGGTGAGCGGCTGCATGAGTCTGGGCAATACGCGGATGCGGCGGAGAGGCTCCATCTTCGCGATCATCGGCGGCCCGGTGATGATGGCCGGATGTCAGCGGATTTTCCGGGTGTATCAGGAAGTGGTGGCCCATGCGGAAGAAGTCGGCAAGGTGGAACGTGTGGAGCCGAACTTGCCGGTGGGGATTCAAATTTTTATGGTGGCCGGTTTGCTGATTTTCCTGACGGCAGTGGGCATTTTTGTTTCCACGCTCGGAGAGAAAATGGAAGAAAAGATGGACATGGACGAAAAGTACCGTCTGTTCCTGATGCTGCTGCCGGTGCTGCTGCTCGCGTTCGTGTTCTGCTATCTGCCGATTTACGGATGGCGGTTCGCGTTCTTTGATTACACGATCGGCGATACGCTGAGCAAAGAAAATTTTGTGGGCTTCAAGTGGTTCACATTCCTGTTTGAGAATGAAGCGACGCGGCGGGACATCGTCCGCGTGCTGCGCAATACGCTGGCCATGAGCGGGCTGGGCATCGCGACATCGTGGCTGCCCATCGCGTTCGCCGTGCTGCTGGCGGAGGTGCCCTCCACCAAGTTCCAGCGGTTTGTGCAGACCTTTACGACGATTCCGAACTTTATCAGTTGGGTGCTGGTGTACGCCATCGCGCTGGCGATTTTCGCCTCCGACGGTTTTATCAACACCTTTATGACCAACGTGCTGGGGCAAACGTCGACGACGGATTATCTGGCGGACGCGAGTCACACCTGGCTGAAGATGCTTTTGTGGGGCACATGGAAGGGCGTCGGCTGGAGCGCGATTATTTACATCGCGGGCATTTCCGGCATCGACCAGCAACTGTATGAGGCGGCGCGGGTCGACGGCGCGAACCGGTTCCACTGCATCTGGCATGTGACGATTCCGGGTCTGATTCCCACCTATTGCGTGATGCTGCTGATGTCCATCGCGGGTATTCTGTCCAACGGCATGGAGCAGTACCTCGTGTTCCGTAATCCGCTGAACACGGACGTGATTCAGGTGCTGGACCTGTATGTGTACGATATCGGTATCGGGCAGGGCTTGATTCCGCTGTCCACGGTGGTCGGAATTACCAAGTCCCTGGTGGGCGTGATTCTGCTGTTCGGCGCGAACGGAATCAGCAAGGCCATTCGCGGCGAGAGCATTATATAAGGAGGTGCCGGCATGAAAAAGACAGAAAGCCAGGGGCAGATGCACATCCGGCGCTCCGCGGGAGACTGGGTATTTGATATTCTGAACGTGACCGTGTTCTCCCTGTTCACGCTGCTGTGTATTTTCCCGTTTTACTACCTGCTGATTAACACCATTTCGGATAACGACATGGTGGCCCGCGGACAGATCAACTTCTATCCGGTCGGGATCCATTTCAACAACTACATCGCGCTGCAGAACGTGTCCGACCTCGGTTCCTCCGCGATTGTGACGGTCGCCCGGACGATTATCGGCACCGCGCTGATGGTGATCGTTTCCGCGTGGGCGGGGTATCTCGTGACGAAGCAGAAGATGTGGAAAAGGTCTCTGTGGTACCGGCTGCTGGTGATCACGATGTACTTCAACGCCGGTCTGATTCCGTGGTACATGAACATGCTGATGCTGGGCCTGACGAACAATTTCCTGGCCTACATCATTCCGGGCATGGTGGCACCGTACAACATCATTCTGGTCAAGACCTACATCGAGTCCATTCCGTCCTCTCTGGAAGAGAGCGCGGTGATTGACGGGGCCACGACGACGAAGGTTTTCCTGAAGATCATTCTGCCGCTGAGCGTGCCGATTCTGGCGACGATCGCGATCTTCGGCGCGGTCGGGAACTGGAACTCTTTCCAGGATTCTCTGCTGCTGATGAGCGGACGGCCTGATTTGTATACGCTGCAGCACAGACTGTATACGTATCTGAACACATCTTCGAACCTCGGCGCGCTGATGAATTCGTCCTCGGGCGTGAGCTCGACGGCGGTGCAGAGCATGCTGAATTCGAAGGTTATCAAGTACACCATTTCGATGGTGACAATTATCCCGATTCTGCTTGTGTATCCGTTTATGCAGAGATACTTTGTGAAAGGTATTATGCTGGGCGCGGTGAAGGGCTAAGGAGGCTTTGCGGTCGCCTCCTTAGAATTCCCTTCGCATGCAGAGTTTGGTAAAGAGGAAAGAGCTTATAGGTGCTTAAGTTACTCCAGGGGGCTTTCCGATCGCCCCCTTCAACCCCTTCGGGGTTTATCCTACATGGAATATGAAAGGAGAAAAAGATCGATGAAGAAACTGCTCGCTTTGATTCTCAGCGCCGTGCTGCTGTGCGGCATTCTGCCGGTGGCGTCACTGGCGGAGACCGTGGTGGACCGGGATGCCCCGACCATCACGCTGGACGTGTACAGCCAGCTGGCGAACTACTCCGGGATTCAGGCCGGATGGAGTTCCTACCTGCTGCTGGACAAATTCAACATCAAGATCAACATCATTCCGGATCAGGACGGCACGTATGAAACCCGTGTGGCGTCCGGCAACCTGGGCGACATCGTTGTTTGGGGCGCGAACGGCGATGACTACAAGAACGCCGTGGACAAGGGACTGCTGCTGGACTGGGAAGAGGATGATCTCGCCCAGGACTACGCGCCTTATATCTGGGAGAACTATCAGGCCGCGCTGGAAAGCAACCGCGAGGTGAGCGGCGACGGCAAGATTCACGGCTTCGGCTTCAATGTCGCCTTCACGCAGGGCGCGCACCAGAGCTTCTTCTACACCTGGGACATCCGCTGGGACCTGTACAAGGAACTGGGCTTCCCGGAAGTGAAGGATCTGGACGGCATGGTGGATCTGTTCAAGCAGATGAAGGAAATCTGCCCCACCGACGAGAACGGCAACGAGACCTATGCCGTGAGCATCTGGCCGGACTGGGACGGCAACATGGTTATGTATGTGAAGGCGCTGGCGACCGCGTATTACGGATATGACGAGCTGGGCTTTGGTCACTATAATCCCGAGAACGGCGAATTCCTCGACTGCCTGGCGGATGACAGCCCCTATCTGATCTGCCTGAAGTTCTTCAACAAGCTGAATCAGGAAGGCCTGCTGGATCCGAATTCCATGACGCAGACCTTTGACAAGATGAGCGAGAAGCTGAAGTCCGGCGGCACGTTCTGGTCCATCTTCAACTATGCCGGTTCCTCCGCGTACAACACCGACGCGCATCTGTCCGAAGGCAAGTACATGTACTCCATGGTGCCGACCGAAGCGCGGCCGATCGTGTACGGGCTGGGCGACAAGGGCGGCAACCGCGTCTGGACCATCGGCGCGGACACCGAGTATCCCGAACTGTGCCTCGAGTTCCTGAACTGGCTGGCCACGCCCGAAGGCGCGATGACCACCTGGTACGGCATCAAGGGCCTGATGTGGGACTATGAAGAGGACGGCAGC
>Ga0065709_1029649_pt1 | contig 14762 bp, 11 predicted proteins | sample Hoacrofraction14_2_FD_59096 | JGI IMG/M metagenome (GOLD analysis project Ga0065709, IMG submission 59096) | Hoatzin crop microbial communities from Cojedes, Venezuela, sample from fiber fraction 14 v1 | ecosystem: Host-associated > Birds > Digestive system > Esophagus > Crop | place: Venezuela...
CCTCGCGGCCTCCGTCGCCGCCCTCCTCGGCGGCGCGGCGACCCGCCGCAGGCGCGACCGGTAGGCATCAGGCCAAGAGCTAGGTGCTGGACCTAGGAGCTAGGCCTGGGTGCTAGCCCTAGGGTGCGGTGACGCGCCGCCACAAGACGGGACCCCGCAGACAGAAACCGTCTGCGGGGTCCTTCTCGGTCGCCCCGGGCCTTTCCAAAAGAAACCCCGAGCCGCTATCTTTGATGGACCGCCCAAATTCTGATACGTTTAACGAACTGCAGGCAGAGGGCCAGATGCGTCCCCCGCGTTCATGGCGGTGGTCGTGGGAGTGGGGGAGTACGCCTATGAGCCCGAGGAGGGCGTCTACGTCATTCCCCTCCGTGCGCTGGGAGCGTGAGCGGTCATGGCCATTGTCGAGATGAGCGTCGAGCGGGGGCGTGCCTTCGCGGTCTCTCCCGCGCAGACGACGTTGCTCTACGTGCTCAAGGGCACGTTGACGCTCACCGTCGGCGAGGTGACGCAGACCTTGAAGGCGCTGGACTTCTCGGTCATCAACGCCGCCGACACGCCGCGCTTTGGTCGGACGGTGTCGACGTGCGCCGTCTACCGCATCGACAACGCGCGGCTGCTCGAGCTCACCAACCACAGGCGGCGCTACTTCGTGTGCAACAGCGTGGAGGGCGGCGAGAACTACGAGCACACCCGCGCGATGCTCGACGCCCTCATCATCGACCGCCATGAGGTGTCCCTGGGCGCCCTGCTCTTTGAGCGGCACAGCGCGGAGCTTCTCCTGGACCTCGTGACGCATTACGCCAACAACACCTATTACGAGAAGGACGAGGCGTCGCGCAGGGACCAGATCGAGGCGTTTCTCTGGGCGCACTATCGCGACGACCTCTCGCTGGGGACGGTCGCGGCCGAGTTTGGCCTCACGCCCCAATACTTCTCGCGCATGTTCAAGGAGGAGTTTGGGGAGACGTTTCTCAGGCACCTCGCGCACATGCGCCTGGACGTGGCCGAGCGCGGGCTCGCGGACGGGGACCGCACCATCGCGCAGGTCGCCATGGACGTGGGCTTTAGGAACGTGGGCGCGTTTGCGACGGCGTTCAAGGAGCGCCATGACGTGGCACCGCACGAGTGGCGCGCGCGCAACGCGCGGGTAACCTCCGCGCGCCGGTTGCCGGATGACGTCGCGTTGCAGAGCCTCAGGGAGCGCCAGCAGGACGGCGACGCGCGGCGGGAGCGGGTCGCGCTCGACGTGTCCAAGGAGCTCGAGCCGCTCGTTCCCCTGTGGTCGGAGCTCTGGAACTTTGGCCCCGTCTCGACCCTGCTGGCAGGCGAGTGCATGCAACAGGCGCAGAGCGTGCACGAGCGGGTCCACGTCAAGATGGCACGCATCGTCTACGACGGCGAGCTCAGCGTGGACGCCGGCTTAGGTATGACGAGCAGGGCGCTCGACTTTCTTATCGACCGGCGCATCACGCCCATGGTCTCGTTCAACCTCCTCGCGGCGGAGGAGGGCTTCTCGGCCTTTGACTTCATGCGTCGCCTCATCCTGACCTTTCTCAACCGCTATGGCTCCCTTGACGGCTGGGTCTTCGAGCTCGCGTGCGGGGACCTGTCCGGCAGCGTGAGCGCGGCGCGCTACGCCGCCTGCGTCGCGGAGGTCAGGCGGGCCGTTGATGACTGCGGGGCGGCGGTGACGCTCGCGGGGCCCTTCGCGCTGCTCGATGGCGGGGGCGAGAACCTCGCGCGGCTGCTCGGGGCGGCTCCCCGGCTCGACCTGGTGACGCTTGCCGTCGCGCCCTACCGGGTGGAGCGTCCCCAGGCGGGCGGGTTCCTGCACAGGCTGACCGACGCGGACTACATACGGGGACAGGTATCGCGTGCCCGGCGCATCGCCGGGGACCTGCCCGTGCGCGTCACGTCGTGGCAGCCGCTCGCGAGCGGGATATGCCCGCTCTATGACTCCCGCTACTACGCGGCGGAGGTCGTCCGCAGCGTCATCGACTGCTACGGGCTCGTGGAGGCGCTCCCGCTTTTCCAGCCCCTCGACCCAGGGGACGTCCAAGGGTCTTCTCGGGCGCTGTATGGCTCGGCGAGCATCATCGCACCAGGGGACATCAAGAAGCCGGCCTTCTACGCCTACGACTTTCTGCAGAGGACCGACAAGTTCATGCTCGGCCGTTCCGACCACGTGCTGGCGACGTGTGACAGTGCCAGGTATCTCCAGCTCGTCTGCCACAACTGCAAGCGCCTGGGACCGAGGTTCTACGAGTGGGAGAGCAAAGGCGAGTTTCCCGACGACCTCTCGGGGTGCTTCGAGGACGGCGAGCGGCTTGAGATCGACGTCGAGGTAGGTGGCGTCCCCAACGGGGTCTACCTCGTCAAGCACCGCTTCATCAACGGGGAGCACGGGGACAGCCACGACATCTACCTGGGGATGAACTATCGCAGCGAGAGCTTCTTCGGGGCGGGGGAGCGCCGCTACCTGCGCGCGAGCTCCATGCCCGGCATCGAGGCGCAGGAGGTTCGCGTGCATGACGGTCGGCTGGTGTTCTCGGTGAGCCTGGAGCCCAACGAGGTGCGGCACATCCATGTGCTGCCGATACGCATATAGGGCGGTTATCGGCGGAAAGATAAAATACTGGTATCAATAATTATTCTAAAATCACCAAGCAAAATAAAATATTAAAAACTTATAGAGAATATTACGAACCCCAAGATAATAGCTTGGCAGACACGTGGGGCCATGACCCGCATACTGCTCATTGTCCAGAAGGCACGAGACCGGAAGGGGTCAACAATGAGCAACAGCGAGCTGGCGAAGTCGATCTTGAAGGACGTGGGAGGGCAGGGGAACGTAACGGGCGTCACGCATTGCGTCACGCGCCTGCGCTTCACCCTCAACGACGAGGGCGTGGTCGACAAGGCCCACCTCGAGGCGACTGCGGGCGTCATCGGCATCGCCGAGAACGCGGGGCAGTTCCAGGTCATCATCGGGCCTGCCGTGGGCGAGGTGTACGACGAGGTGACCAAGCTCGTGGGTGACGTGGCGAAGGCCGACGCGGCGGACGCCGAGAAGCCTGCGGGCTCGCGCAAGGGCGTCGCCGGCCTCGCCAAGGAGGCGCTCGACACGCTCATCAGCTGCTTCACGCCGGCGATTCCCGCGATGGCCGGCGCGGGCATGGTCAAGGTCCTCGCCGCGCTGCTTCTCGCCGGCGGGCTGGTTGCTGCGGACTCGACCAGCTACATCCTGCTGAACAGCATCGGCAACGCGTTCTTCTACTTCCTCCCGATCTTCGTGGCGTTCAACGCGTCCAAGCGCATGGGCGTGGACACGATGCTCTCCATGACGCTCGCCGCCATTCTCATGAGCCCGGAGATTCTCGCCGCTGCTGCCGAGACGGGCACGACGGTGGGCTTCTTTGGCCTCCCGCTGACCATCCTCGACTACAACGCCCAGGCGCTCCCCATCATCTTCTCGGTGTGGCTGCTCAAGTACGTTGACAAGTTCGCCGACAAGGTCAGCCCCAACGTCGTCAAGGTCTTTCTGCGCCCCATGATCGACATTCTCGTCGTGGCGCCCATCATGCTGATCGTCATCGGGCCCGCCGCGCTCGTGCTCGGCAACTTCTTCATGCAGCTCTGCGCCATCATGAGCACTTGGGGCTGGATCGCCGTCGGCATCAATGCGTTCCTCTTCCCGCTCATGGTCCTCACGGGTACCCACAACGCCACCATCCCCCTGATAGTCCAGATGTTCGCTGCCCAGGGATTCGACCCCATCTTCATGCCCTGCGGCCTGGCCGCCAACATGGCCGAGGCTGGCGCCGCCGGTGCCGTCGCGCTGCGCACCAAGAACAAGGCCCTCCGCTCGACCGCCCTCTCCGCCACCGTGTCGGCGCTTCTCGGCATCACGGAGCCCGCGCTCTACGGCGTGAACCTCCGCCTCAAGAAGCCCTTCGTCGGCGTGCTGCTGGGTGCCCTTCTCGGCGGCTGCTACATCGGGCTCATCGGCCTGGCCGCTCCCACCTTTGTGACCCCCAGCGTCATCACCGCGCCCATCTTTGTGCCCGAGGGCGTCAACCTGCTGCTGGGCCTGTCCTGCGTGCCCGTGTGCTACCTCATCACGTTTGCGATCACGCTCCTGCTGGGCTTTGAGGACGTGCCGGAGACGGCGGTGGAGACGACCGTGCCGGAGGGGACGTCGGCGGCGGTCGCGCAGGAGTCGTCGGCGGAGGCGGCATCGGCGGTCGCCGCTCAGGAGTAGGACCCCCGCGGGCTGGCGGTCATCCCCCTGCCGCCAGCCCTCTCACCCGTGACCACTTGAAAGGAGACTCCCCATGTCCACCACATTCTCACCCGACTTCCTGTGGGGTGCCTCGACGGCCGCCAACCAGATCGAGGGCGGCTGGGACGAGGACGGCAAGGGCGTGAGCGTGATCGACACGCTGGCGACCGACCTCGAGCGCGGCGTACGCTGCGACGCCCCCGACGCCTACCAGGACCTCTACTACTCCTCCCACCGGGCGATCGACGCCTATCATCGCTATGACGAGGACATCGAGCGCATGGCCGGCATGGGCCTCAAGGCGTACCGCATGTCGGTGGCGTGGACGCGCATCTACCCCAACGGCGACGACGCCGAGCCCAACGAGGCCGGCCTCGCGTACTACGAGCATATTTTTCGCAAGCTCCGTGAGCTGGGCATGGAGCCTGTCGTGACCATCTCCCACTACGAGGCCCCCTTGGCGCTTGCCGAGAAGGGCGGCTGGACCAACCGCGCGATGATCGACGCGTACGTGCGCTACGCCACCACGCTGTTCGAGCGGTACCGTGGCCTGGTGCGCTACTGGTTGACGTTCAACGAGATCAACTGCGCGCTCGTGCCCTTTGGGATCAGGACGGCGGTGTGCCTGCCCATCGACACCGACGATCCCCGCAACAACCCCCAGACGCGCTATGCGGCCCTGCACAACCAGTTTGTGGCGAGCGCACGCGCGGTCAAGGCGGCGCGTCAGGTCGACCCGCAGAACCGCATGGGGTGCATGATCGCCTCGATGCTGGCCTATCCCAACACGTGCGCGCCGGGCGACGTCCTGGCCTGCCTGCGTCACCAGCAGATGAACGAGTGGTTCTGCAGCGACGTCATGATCCGCGGGGCGTACCCCGGCTACGCCAGGCATTACCTCGCCGAGAACGGCATCGAGATACCCATGGTCGCAGGCGACGAGCGGGACCTGCGCGAGGGCCGCGTGGACTTCTACTCCTGCAGCTACTACCAGAGCTACTGCATTAGCGCCGATGGTGACAACGAGAACATCGCGCAGGGCAACCTGGCGAGCGGTCCCACGCTCAAGAACCCGTACCTCAAGGCGAGCGAGTGGGGCTGGCAGATTGACCCGGACGGCCTCACCTACCTGCTCCACAGCGTGTACGACCGGTACCAGGTTCCCGTGATGATCGTCGAGAACGGCATCGGCGCCCACGACGAGCTGGTCGATGGCCGGGTGCACGACGACTACCGCATCGCGTACCTGCGCGAGCACGTCAGGGCGTTGCGCGCGGCCGTCGCCGAGGGCGTGGACGTGATTGGCTACATGCCTTGGAGCGCGATCGACCTGGTGGCGCTCTCCACCGGTGCCATCGACAAGCGCTACGGCTTTATCTACGTGGACATGAACGACGACGGCACGGGCACGCTCGACCGCTACAACAAGGACTCCTACTACTGGTACCGCAAGGTGATCGCGTCCAACGGCGAGGACCTGGGCGTGTGAGAGCGGGTGCACGCTTGGTCGCATCCGCGTCTTGTGCCTGTCCCCGTGACGTGCGAGCGGGCGTCCGCCGGAGCGGGCGTCCGCCGTGCCTGTCCCCGTGAACCCTATGCTATCTTGGATATGGCGCCAGACGCTGGGCCACGTTGAATGGGGGTGCGTAGTGTCTTCGCATCGTGAGGGAGTCTGCATCAAGGGCGACGTCATCTTTGCCGCCTCCCCGAGCGCCTTCGACGTGCATGAGAACTCTTGGCTGGTAACGCATGAAGGCGGCGTGGTCGGCATATACGAGAATCTCCCAGATGCGTATTCCGTCTCGGGCTACGAGCAGATCGACAGGTCCGGACGCCTGATCATTCCCGGCTTTGTCGACCTACACATGCATGCTCCACAGCTCATGCAGGTGGGCATGGGCATGGACGAGCAACTCCTGGACTGGCTCGAGGGCTACACGTTTGACACCGAGGCCAAGTTCGCGGACGCAGCGTATGCCGAGCCGGCGTACGGCGCTTTCGTTGACGAACTCGCCTCGTGTGGGACCACTCGCTCGGCGGTCTTTGGCACCATCCATGCGCAGTCCAACCAGATTCTGGCGGAGAAGCTGCGGGCAAAGGGTCTGGGTGCCTATGTCGGCAAGGTGAACATGGATTCCAACACGTCCTCAGCGCTCACCGAGACGACCGAACGATCGCTCGCGGAAACCGAGGAGTTCATCAAGTCCTTTGAGCGCTCGGACGACAGGCTTGTGCGCCCCATCATTACGCCGCGTTTCGCGTTGTCATGCTCCGCCGAGCTCATGAAGGGTCTGGGCGAGTTGGCTGAGAAGTATGATGTGCCCGTGCAGTCTCATCTGTCCGAGAATACCGATGAGGTCGCTCGGGCCAAGGAGCTCTTCTCGGAATACGATTACTACTATCAGGTCTACGAGGCGTTTGGCCTCTTTGGCTCTACGCCCACCGCCATGGCTCACTGTATCCACCTCTCCGATGGGGAGATTGCCGCTCTCGCGGAAAGCGGTGTGGTTGCCGTGCACTGCCCCCTGTCCAACCTCAATCTTGCCAGCGGGCTGATGCGGACGCGCAAGATGATGGATGTTGGGGTGCGGATTGGCCTGGGCAGCGACGTGGGCGCGGGCAACACGCTGTTTATGCCGCAGGTCATAGTCTCTGCGGTTCAGACGTCCAAGGTTGTCTCGGCCCAAAACGAGGGAGAGCGGCAGCTCGCGCTCTCTGAGGCGTTCTGGCTGGCCACCAAGGGAGGCGGGAGCTTCTTTGGGCAGGTCGGCAGCTTCGAGGAGGGCTACGAGGCCGACGTGCTGGTCGTCTCCACGCCTGAGCGCATTGATGACAAGAGCGCCAAGCAGCGTCTCGAATGGTTCCTCTACAACGGTGGCGCGAACAACATCGAGGACGTGTTCGTGGCAGGCACCCGCGTGGACAATTAGCTTTGGCGGCAAAGGGCGCGTTTCGCCGCCATCTTTCCCGTTGTCCATCGTACCTGTCCCCATGCGTCCCCCGTGACGCGCCGGCGTACCTGTCCCCATGACGCGCGCCGGCGTACCTGTGTCCCCGTGGCGCGCGCCGTTGCCGTACCTGTCCCCATGCGTCCCCCGTGATGCGCCGGCGTACCTGTCCCCGTGGTACTATCTTTGAAGGAAATTGCACCAAGGGGGACCGATGATAGAACTAGTCCTTTCCGACCTCGACGACACGCTCATTCGCTACGGGCTGCCGCACATCACGCAGAACGCGCTTGACGCCATCCACGCCGTGCAGGCGGCGGGGGTCCACTTTGGCCCTGCCACGGGACGAATCGGCGCGGACCTCGCATGGATGTTCGACGGCGACGAGGCGGCCTACGCGACGGGCGTGCGCGTCAACGGTCAGATGGTCTATCTCGACGGCGAGCTCATCCACGGCGTGCCGGATGATTCGGCGGCGCTCGACCGGGCCGCTCAGGCCGTGCGTACGCATCCGGGTTGTGCCTTGGTGCTCTACGACGTGGATACCGGCGAGACCTGCGCCGTGGGCGTCACCATGGACGTCGTGAGGGCGGCACCGGAGGTCTTCAAGCGTGTCTCGCGCGTGAGCGAGCGCGTGCCCGACGGAACCTGGTACAAGGCGAACGTCCACGTGACCGGCGATCGCGCCTTCTCGCAGGCGCTCAAGGACGAGCTCACCGCGCTCTGCCCCGAGCTCGACTTTGTCTTTCCCAATCCGCGCGGGTCGCTCTTTGACGTGCTGCCGCACAAGTGGAACAAGGCCTCCGGTGCCGAGGTTCTGCGCAAGGCACTGGGTATCGAGCGCGAAGAGGTCTGCGTCTTTGGCGATGCCGAGAATGACCTCTCCGTCATACGCGCCTACCCCAATGCCACGGCCGTCTCCAACGCGGCCACCGTTGTCTCTGACTTCGCGCGCTGGCACATCGGCTCCACCAAGGACGACGCCGTGGCCGAGGCGCTCTACGACATCGCCGAAGCTACGCCAGCTGGACGGATGCCCAACTTCATGAGCGCAATCGACAACCTTGCAGGCCTCGGATTTCGCGTCTCGGGTGCCGAGGGGCTTGGCGGCATGCGGTAGCGCGCCGATAAGCTTGTGTCGAACTTTAATGTGCGGAGTTTCTCGGCGCAGCCTCCTTCCCGTGCCCGTCGTACCTGTCCCCGTGATGCGCATCGTCCCATCGCGCGACACGGTACCTGTCCCCGCGGTGAGCTCATCGTACCTGTCCCCGGAGCTCATCGTACCTGTCCCCGTGATGCGTGAGCACCCATCTCTTTGATATCTGTATTGCATAAATTACACATTGCATATACAATAGCATCATGATAATGGAGGTCGATATGGCTAAGACGGCAACTATCAATATGAGGGTAGATCCAGAGGTAAAGGCGGATGCCGAATCGATCTTTTCGAGTCTGGGCATGACGCTCACTGAGGCCATCAATATATTTCTGCATAAGGCCGTCATTGAGGGCGGGCTGCCGTTTGACGTGAGGCAGCCACGCTATAACGTTGCGACCGAGCAGGCCATCCAAGAGGCGCGCAAGATTATGGCTGGAAAAATAGATGCCCCCACCTACGACTCTCCGCTCGAAATGCTGGAGAACCTTGATCTCGAAGAGGACTCGGCCGTATGACTCTGAGGCTCACTCTCACGTCTCAATTCAAAAAGGATTATAAGCGCATCAAGAAGCGTGGCTACAATACCCAAGAGCTTACGCGAGTATTGGATGCTCTTTGTAGTGGAAAGCAGCTGTCTGCAGAGAGACGCGACCATGCCTTGTCAGGCGATTATATGGGATTTCGCGAATGCCACATTAAGCCGGACTGGCTCCTCGTTTACGCCGTCGATCGGGGTCGGCTTATTTTAGTGGCTTCGCGGACAGGGACCCACTCCGATCTTTTCGGCAAATGATTTGGCGCTACAGAGAGTTCTAACCTGCTCTCCTTGATACGCGACCCATCGTACCGTACCCAGTCCATCGTGCCTAGCTCATTGAGCTCATTGTACCTGTCCCCATGATGCGGCGAGGTTCGCCGCCGCATCCGCCATACCTGTCCCCGTGATACGTCGCCGCACTCCCGCCGTACCTGTCCCCACGGTGCGGATGCGCGGATACGCCGTACCTGTCCCCGCGCCTGTCCCCGTGATGCGCTGTCGCTTTCGCCGTACCTGTCCCCGTGACACGGAATCACGGAGGTTCTCGGCAGGGTTTCCCAAAGAATTCGAGAAATTTTCCCCGATAGGGAACAAATGTTCTGGTATATTAAATACGTACATATGTTCCTTGCCGAAGGGAGGAGCCGTGGTCCTAGGGAGAGGTGTTAAGCGGGGGAGGCGCAACAACAGGGATTGCTTCGGTGGTTCGCGGTATCATTGCTGTGGCCTATCGTTGGGGGTGAGGCTGTGATGAGGCACGATTATTTGGGCGATGGACACATGAACGCCAAGTCGACGCGCGAGCGACGCAAGCTTGGCGAGACGTACACGCCGTTGGCCGTTGTGGACATGATGTGTGACATGGTGGCCGATGACAGCTTCGACGTGGTCGTGGATTGTGGGTGCGGGTCTGGGCGCTTTGCCGTTACGTGTGCCGAGCGGTTTACTTCGGCTCGAGTTGTCGCCATCGATCTCTCGTCCGCGGCGTGCGAGATGTGCCGGGCCAACGCTCGCGAAGCGGGTGTCGCCGATCGAGTCGAGGTTGTTCAAGGCGATTTCACGACATACGATGTTGACCGTAGGCCCGGTGAACGGGTTTTGTGGATTGGCAACCCTCCCTACGTTCGCCATCACGATATTTCGGCCGATGCCAAGGCGCGCTACGCACGCGAGACGGCGGGTCTCGGCCATAAGGGTTCGACGCTCGCGGGACTCCACGCGCACTTCGTGGCCTCGATTGCCCGTCAGTTTTCTCCCGGTGACGTTGGGTGTCTTATCCTGAGCGCCGAGTGGATGGATGTGGGCTATGGTTCCTTCATGCGTTGGCTCTTCTCCTCCTCGGAGCGTCTTAGGGCTAACGAACTTATCGTGTTTGATAAGGAGACCCGGCTGTTTGAGGGAACCGATTCCACGGCTGTCATCGTGTGTTTCCACAGCGATCCTGTAGACGAGATTACCGTGCGTCTTGCTCGCGACCTTGACCATTTTGAAGATTGTTCTGTGGCCGCCTCCGCCCTGGCGTTGTCTCATCGCTGGACCGACGTGCTCGCGGGTGACGATAATCGCCCTTCTGATCTTGTTCCCCTCGGCTCGCTAATGCGCGTTCACCGAGGATTCGTCACGGGCAACAATGGTTTCTGGATTCGCTCGGGCAAGGGTGCGGCTGAGGTGCCGAGTGCCCTTCGTCGCCCAGTCGTACGTCATGCGTCCGACCTGTCCGATCCCGCCAAGCTCTCGAACCCCGATGCGATGGCGCAACTCGTGATGTTGCCTGCCAACCTCGATGACCTTGATGGCGATTTGCGAACCGTCGCTGATGCTATTGTTGCCGACGGCAAGGCGAGGGGAGTCGATGCCGGTTACGTCGCATCACATCGCACGCCGTGGTGGTCTGTGCTAAGAGACGACAGGGAGCCCCCCGCCGCGTTCATGAGCTATATGGGGAGGTCGGGGCCTCGTTTTGTCGTGAACGAGTGGGGCTACGACTCGGTGAACACCGTTCACGGGCTCTACCCTGTGGCACCCATGAGCGAACGGGCGATTGCCCGGCTCGTGTCATGGCTGAACGACCATACGTCCACGCGGGGTGGTCGCACGTATTGCGGCGGACTCGTCAAGTTCGAACCACGCGAGGCCGAGGCTATTCTCGTCCCCTCGCTTGCGACTCTGGAAGGGCGGCGCATGCGAAGGGCTGGGTAAGGGTAGGCCCGTTGCCTCGCGCCCTCTTGCTGGGTGATGAGAGGGGTGTCGGTGGCTTCCCCCCTTGTGAAGGCATCATTTCCTTTACCATTATGAAGAAGCGCCGCTGAGAGGGAGCGGCGTCGTTGGAGGGGACAAGGAGAGGGGATACCATGGCGGACTATTTTGGTCAGGAGGTGCCCAAGCTCGGGTTTGGGTTCATGCGGCTTCCCAAGCTTGCGGACGGCGAGATGGACATCGAGCAGATCAAGCAGATGGTCGATCTCTTTATGGGCGCGGGCCTCACGTACTTTGACACGGCCTACGTCTATGACAACGGCAAGTCGGAGGAGGCGCTCAAGACGACGCTCGTCGACCGCTATCCGCGAGACAGCTTCACCATTTGCACCAAGCTCTGCGCGTGGATGCAGTGCCATGACGAGGAGTCGGCCAAGCAGCAGTTCTACACGAGCCTCGAGCGCACCGGCGCGGGCTACTTTGACTACTACCTGCTGCACGCGATCCAGCAGGGCAACTACACAAAGTACGACGACTACCACATCTGGGACTTTGTGCGCGAGCAGAAGGAGAAGGGCCTGATCAAGCACTACGGCTTCTCGTTCCACGCCTCGCCGAAGCTGCTCGACCAGCTTCTGACGGACCATCCCGAGGTCGACTTCGTGCAGCTGCAGATCAACTACGCAGACTGGGAGAATCCGGCAGTCGCGTCGCGCGAGAACTTTGAGGTGGCCCGGGCGCACGGCAAGTCCATCACGATCATGGAGCCCATCAAGGGCGGCACGCTCGCCGATCCCCCCGAGAAGGTCAAGGCCCTCATGCGCGAGGCGCGGCCCGACCTCAGCTACGCCTCGTGGGCGATTCGCTTCGCGGCCTCCCTCGACGGCATCATCACGGTGCTCTCGGGCATGTCCACGCTCGGGCAGGTCGAGGACAACGTCTCCTACATGCGTGACTTCCAACCGCTCAGCGAGGACGAGCGGCAGGTCATCGAGCGCGTGAGGCAGATCCTCGAGGCCCAGGACACCATCCCCTGCACGGCCTGCCACTACTGCACGGACGGCTGCCCGATGCAGATTCCCATTCCTGACATCTTCCGCACCAAAAACGAGCTCGAGCAATTTGGTGGCGAGGAGGCGGCAAAGGAGCGCTACGAGCGCCGGACCGAGAAGGGCGGCAAGGCGTCCGACTGCATCCAATGCGGACAGTGCGAGAGCGCCTGCCCACAGCAGCTGCCGATAATCTCCTTGCTCGAGGAGTGCGCTTCTGTCTTTGAGTAAGTGAGGAGACGCGATGAAGATTCTGTACTTGAATCTCAACATGGGCGTGGCGGGCGACATGCTCACGGCGGCGTTGCTCGACCTTCTTGACCCTCTCGAGCAGGAGGCCGTGATCGAGGAACTCAACGCGGCGGGCGTTCCCGAGGCCATGATTCGTGTCGAGCGGTCGTCCTCGGCGGGCATTGGCGGCCTTCGCTCCCATGTGACGGTGGGAGGTGTCGAGGAGGGCGCGGATGGCGAGGGCGACCAGGGGCATCATCACGAGGGCCATGGTCACGGTCACGACCACGGGTGCGACCGTCGCGGTCGCCACGAACGCGACCGCGGGCACGAGTACCATGGCCACCACGAGCGGGGGCACCACGAGCATCACGATGGTCGCCACGACCACGATCACCACGAGCCGGGGCACCACGACCATCACGCCCACCACGACCACCACCACGCGTTCCTCGACGACGTGCTTCGCATCGTCGACGCCCTCCGGCTCCCCGACGACGTCAAGCGGGCGACGCGCGAGGTGTATGCGGCCATCGCCGAGGCGGAGTCCGCGGTGCACGGCGGGCCCGTTGGCGAGGTGCACTTCCATGAGGTGGGCGCTGCCGACGCGATCATGGACGTGGCGGCGGTCAGCCTGCTGCTCAAGCGCATCGAGCCGGATGTGGTCGTCGCCTCTCCGGTCAACGTGGGAAGCGGCACGGTGAGGTGCGCCCACGGCATCCTCCCGGTCCCTGCGCCTGCGACTGCGCGTCTGCTCAAGGGCATCCCGGCGTATTCGGATGGCACGGAGGGGGAGCTCTGCACGCCGACGGGCGCGGCGCTTCTCGGGCGCTTTGTCGATAGGTTTGGCGACCTGCCGCTCATGGACCTGCAAGCGACGGGCTATGGCATTGGCAAGAGGCACTTCGAGAACGCCAACGTCGTGCGAGCCATGCTCGGCGAGTCGGTCGAAATCGCGCACGCGGGCAAGACGGAAGACTATCACGGTCCCCGAGTCGTGGAGATCGGCTTCAACGTCGATGACATGAGCGGCGAGGATGCGGCGTATCTCGTGGAGAAGCTCCTCGACGAGGGGGCGCTGGATGCGTACTGGATTCCCATCGGGATGAAGAAGGGCCGCCCCGGGCTGGAGTTTAGGGTCACGTGTCGTGCGGAGGACAAGGGGCGGACGCTCAGCCTCATCTTTGCGCACTCCACGACGATCGGCGTGCGGGAGTACGCGCCGCAGCGCCACGTCATGAGCAGACGCATGGAGACCATCGACACGGAGCTGGGCCCGGTGCGCGTCAAGGTGTCGAGCGGATTCGGCGCGACGAGGCGCAAGGTCGAGTTCGAGGACATAAGGCGAATCGCGCAGGAGAGGGGGACTTCCATAGCGGAGGCTCGACGGTGGATCGAGACGAGGACACACATGCTGGAGACGAGAGAGACAGGGGTGTAAGTATGGCTTGTTTTTTGGTTCCTGCCGCGACGGCGACCGTGACGACGGTGGTGTGCAAGCAGAGGAAGAAGGACCCGAAGGGGCAAGGGCACACGCGCGACCAGCGGGAGACGGTGACGCCATTTACCGGCAAGCTCGGGTCTCTGTGCGCCCTCCTTTGGGCGGTCTCGGCGGTCTCGATGTTCGAGCACATCCTGCACGGTGAGGTCGTGCCGTACTTCCCGTTCCTCACAGCGGCGCAGACGCCTGAGGGGCTACAGACGATGCTCTTCGAGATGGCAACCGAGGGCGTGCTCATGACGGCGCTTGCCGTCGCGGCGTGGGCGTGCCTCGTGATGCTGAGCTGGAACTTCAAGCAGAGGCGCCATGACGCTGCGTGAGTTCTTTCACGCGCACCCGCGGTGCGCGCTTGGATGCTCTGGCGGCGTGGACTCGGCATACCTGCTCCACGCCGCCGTGCGTACCGGTGCCGACGTGCGTCCGTACTTCGTGAGGACGCCTTTCCAGTCGGCCTTTGAGCTGCGGGACGCGCGAAGGGTGGCCGAGGAGGCGGGGGTACGTCTCGAGGTCATCGACTGTGACATTCTCGGCATCGAGGGAGTCGCCGCCAACGGCGCTGATCGCTGCTACCGTTGCAAGCGGGCGATGTTCTCCGCCCTGCGCAAGCGAGCGGCGGAGGACGGCCTTCCCGTGGTCATCGACGGCACCAACGCGAGCGATGAGGCGGAGGACCGCCCGGGCATGCGCGCGCTCGAGGAGCTCGGCGTGCTCTCGCCGTTGCGTATGTGCGGTATGACCAAGCGCGACGTCCGTACGGCGTCGAAGGCGGATGGCCTCTTCACGTGGGACAAGCCCGCGTATGCCTGTCTCGCGACCCGCTTTGCCCAAGGGGAGCGCATCACGGCTGAGAGG
>Ga0065709_1000108_pt1 | contig 14750 bp, 11 predicted proteins | sample Hoacrofraction14_2_FD_59096 | JGI IMG/M metagenome (GOLD analysis project Ga0065709, IMG submission 59096) | Hoatzin crop microbial communities from Cojedes, Venezuela, sample from fiber fraction 14 v1 | ecosystem: Host-associated > Birds > Digestive system > Esophagus > Crop | place: Venezuela...
CCTGTTCGGGCACCTCATATCACTAAAAACATCAATTAAAGTCGCTGTAGGGCCAGTTTTATGATATCTTCGACCTTGGCGTCGGGTTTTGATTTGACGATATCGGGCACTACTTTATTAATATTCGCCTTGGTAAAACCTAGCATAACGAGAGCGGAGGTTGCTTCTTCGATAACNGCGTTAGAGGGGCCTGNNGGGATGGTTGAGACTGTTCCTGCGCCTCCAACAATCTTATCTTTGAGCTCAAGAATGAGCCTCTGGGCGCTCTTGACACCTATTCCCTTGATACTCTTAATNTTATGTACNTCTTCCGAGAGGATAGCATTGCGGATTTCATCAGCAGTAAGCGATGAAAGCATCATTCTGGCGGAGGCTACACCAATACCAGATACACTTATGAGTAGCTTAAATAGCTCTCTTTCGTCCTTAGTAGCAAAGCCATAAAAGTCTTGTGCATCTTCTCTTATATAATGATATAGGTATACAAGTGCGGACTCTTTACCTTGGAGCGCTTCGTAGGTTTGAAGCGAGATAAGGGCATAAAAGCCTATTCCTGAACATTCTATAACTACTTCAGTAGGAGTTAGTTCCACTACTTGACCTTTGATGTAATCGTACATAACGCAAATTTTAAATGTGAGAATACAAAAATATCCAAATTTCATCAAATATGAATGATAAAAAGGCTAAATTTGCAGTCCAATTTAAGAAGATGGAGGAAATATGACCATAGAGGCCTTAAGAAATAATTTTCCAGCACTTGCTAAGAATATAGGAAACCACCGACTNGTGTATTTCGACAATGCGGCGACAGCCCANCGACCAACCCAAGTCCTTGATAAACAGAGGTTTCTGGCTGAACAAGTCAACGGAAACATCCATAGAGCAGTACATAGCTTGGCATCAGAAGCAACCGAAGAATACGAGACCACAAGAGACGCGGTCAAGGAATTCATAGGAGCAGAAAGTCGCCAAGAAATAATATTCACCTCCGGAACAACCGAAAGCATCAACTTGGTAGCCTACAGTTTCGGAGAGGCCTTTATCCACGAAGGAGACGAAATCATAGTCGGAGAAGAAGAACACCATTCGAACATTGTTCCATGGCAACTACTCTGCGACAGAAAAGGAGCCAAGTTGAAAGTCTTGGGAGTCGACGATAGCGGTCACCTCAAAGTTGACGAACTCGAAAGTCTGATCACTCCAAGAACCAAACTTTTGGCGGTCGCACAAGTCTCCAACGTTCTCGGAATGGTGAACGACACCACGAAACTCGCTCAAATTTCGCATTCTCACGGGGTTCCCATCCTCGTTGATGGCGCCCAAGGCATTGTCCATCAAGGAATTAACGTCAAAAATGCCATGTGCGACTTTTACGCCTTTTCCGGACACAAAATCTACGGATCCACAGGAACGGGGGTACTTTACGGCAAAAANGAACTNTTGGANNAGATGCCACCCTTCAAAGGAGGAGGCGAAATGATTGCGACCGTCAAATTCAGCGGAACCACCTTCGCACCCCTTCCAGGAAAATTCGAGGCCGGCACCCAGAACTTCAACTCAATCCCCACTTTGAAGGAAGCNATCAAGATTGCGAAACTTATGGAGGACGAGGAAATCGTCAAGGAGTCGGAAGCGGTAAAAGAATATCTTTACGACGCCCTCACCAAAGACGAAAGAATCACCCTCTACGGCACTACAACAAACCTCAAAGAGAAAACACCCGTTTTCTCATTCACAGTCAAAGGGGCACACCACGAGGATTTGGCCTTAATCTTGGATAAGATGGGCATCGCGGTGAGGTCTGGACAGATGTGCGCAGAGCCAACAATGGACAGATTCGGAGTAACAGGCATGGTACGCGCGTCACTCCTGCCCTACAACACCATGGAAGAAGCGGAATATTTCATAAAGAGCCTTGACAAGGCCATAAAAATGCTCGCATAATGAAGACATTAGAAGAAGCAAAAAATGACATTATCGAAGCCTTCTCGATGTACGACGAATGGCTCGATAAATACGAATATTTGATTGATTTGGGCAAAAACCTTGAGGGCCTGAAAGACGAGGAGAAGACTGAGGACAAATTGATAAAGGGTTGCCAATCAAGGGTTTGGCTCGATAGCAAGATGGAAGATGGACGCATAGTTTTCAATGCGGACAGCGACGCCATCATAACCAAAGGCATCATTTCTATGCTGATAAGCGTCTATTCGGGAAGGACTCCAAAGGAGATTGCGGAGGACGATTTCGCATGGATAGACGAGATTGGTTTGAAGGAGAATTTGTCGCCAACCAGNTCAAATGGTTTGGTGTCAATGATTGAGACAATTAAAAAGACGGCAGCGGAGAATTTATAATGGACGAGAATAAAAATAGAGAGGTTTTGACTGCGGAGGATGCGGCTGCGCTTGCTCCGTTGTACTCAGACGTGGTTTTAGCCTTGAAACAGGTTTATGATCCGGAGATTCCGGTCAATATTTATGATTTGGGGCTTATTTATGAGCTTTATATAAGTAAGGACCATGATGTGGACATCGAGATGACGTTCACGGCTCCGAATTGCCCCATGGCGGATGAGGTTTTGCAGCAGGTGAAAGAGGCCGTGGAGGATGTTCCAGGCATCAAATCTTGCAATATTAACCTTGTTTTTGAGCCTGTTTGGGACCANAGTATGCTTTCCGAAGAGGCCCGCGTGGACCTAGGTTTGGACTAATATGAAAGAGTTATATCTGGCGCTGGGAAGCAATGAGGGAGACAGAAAAGNCCTNCTAATGGAGGCCATATCCATGATGGATAAGGCNNTNGGNNCNCACGCCAAGNCATCATCAATAATCGAAACGAAGGCNCAAGGATTCGAGGGGGGAANNTTTCTCAACATGGCAATCAAATACGAAATTGCGGACGGCGGCCAGAACGACGAACTCTTCTGCATGGCAATTCTCACCATGGCAAAAGACATCGAAAAAGCCCTCGGACGCACCGGAGTGGCCGAATATGACGCCAACGGAGGCAGAATCTACCACGACAGGCCCATCGATATAGACATCCTTCTATACGATTCCTTNTCAACGAATTCNCAAAAACTCACCATCCCCCATCCCNGAATGGCCGAAAGAGACTTCGTAATGGTGCCTCTCAGAGAGATAGCATCGGACAAAATCATNGCCTTGTGGCCCTACATATTCAATAAATGATTATCTTTGTAGGATTGAAAATTTAAAAGAAAGATATATGACTCAAGATGAACTTTTCAAGGTGCTTGTAGCGCATTGCAAGGAGTATGGATTTATATTCCCCTCCAGCGAGATTTATGATGGTCTCGCNGCAGTGTATGACTATGGCCAGATGGGCGTAGAGCTCAAAAACAACATCAAAAGGTATTGGTGGGAGGCTATGACTCGCCTCAACGAGAATGTCGTAGGTATTGATTCCTGCGTGTTTATGCATCCTAAGACATGGGTTGCGTCTGGTCACGTGGCAGCTTTCAACGACCCTCTGATTGACAATAAGGATTCCAAGAAAAGGTATCGTGCAGATAACCTTATCGAGGATTATCTCGGCAAAATCGAGGAGAAAATCAATAAGGAAGTTGAGAAAGGCCGCAAGCGCTTCGGAGAGTCCTTCGATGAGGCACAGTTCCGCGCAACCAACCCNAACGTGCTTCGTGAGCAGAAGAAATATGACGAGGTTCATAGCCGTTATGTGGCTGCCGAGCAGGCATCTGACTTCAAGGAGTACAAGCAGATTATCTTGGATTGCGACATCGTAGACCCGATTTCCGGCACAAAGAACTGGACTGATGTTCGTCAGTTCAACCTTATGTTCAGCACCCAGATTAGCAATACCGGCGAGGCTGACGATAAGATTTATCTGCGTCCTGAGACCGCACAGGGCATATTTGTGGAGTATTTGAATGTACAGAAGACCAGCCGCCAGAAGATTCCTTTTGGAATCGCTCAGATTGGTAAGGCNTTCCGCAANGAGATTGTAGCTCGCCAGTTCATCTTCAGAATGAGGGAGTTCGAGCAGATGGAAATGGANTTCTTCTGCCGCCCTGGCACCGAGATGGAGTGGTTCAAGAAATGGAAAGAGAACCGCATGAAATGGCATGTAAACCTTGGCATGGGNGCCGANAATTATCGTTTCCATGACCATGAGAANCTTGCTCANTATGCCAATGCCGCTACCGATATCGAGTTCAATTTCCCGTTCGGTTTCAAAGAGCTTGAGGGTATCCATTCAAGGACTGATTTCGACCTTGGAAACCACCAGAAGCTATCTGGAAAGAAGATTCAGTACTATGATCCTGAGCTTGGCGAGAGCTATGTTCCTTATTGCGTTGAGACCTCTATCGGTGTAGACCGTATGTTCCTCGCAGTGCTGTCTCATTCTTACACCGTTGAGCAGCTTGAGGGTGGCGATTCAAGGGTTGTACTTAAGATTCCNGCACCTCTCGCACCTGTAAAGGTTGCCGTGCTGCCTCTCGTTAAGAAGGATGGCCTGCCGGAGTTGGCTCAGGAGGTTGTAAATGAGATTAAATATGACTTCAATTATCAGTATGACGAGAAAGATAGCATCGGTAAGCGCTATCGTAGGCAGGATGCCATCGGTACTCCTTTCTGCGTAACCGTGGATACAGACTCTCTCAACGACCATTGTGTGACGGTTCGTGACCGCGACACCATGGANCAGGTTAGAGTTCCGATTGCAGAACTCAGAGACATGATTGACAAGAAAGTCAACCTGAGNAACCTTCTCAGGAACCTATAAAATAAAGCCGCGGCCCATTGAGGTCGCGGTTTTTTATTTTACCACTCCTTGTGCCTTGACGGGGAATTCGACGCCTTCNGGAGTNACCAAAACGGCCCCAACATCGCTCTGTGCCATATGGCCTATTATGTCGAAGGTCTGGAAGTCACGGCGGAATGNNTCGACCTTTGTAATCGGAATCACATAAAGAAGCCTGTAGTCCTCGCCTCCATTCATNGCAGCGGANATCGGATCTATATTGAGACTCTTGCCAAGCTCGAAGGAATTGCCCTCGAAGGGAATTTTGTCGGCATAGACCTTGGCNCCNAGGCCGGTGTCACGAACAAGGCGTTTTAAGGCGTCTCCAAGGCCTCGTGTGACAAGATAACCGCATGATGGTAGGGAGTCTTCAGATTCCAGTTTAGAAACGATTTCAGCGTCAATTTCGGGCTTCAGNTAAGAGGCAATCATCATCTTGTGCTTTTCCATGTCCTCCGGAGTCTCTCCAGCATCAAAAGCCTTCTTGCCTCGCTCCAGAATCTGCTGTCCGAAGAAAGCTCCACCCAAACTTCCGGAGAGGCAAAGAAGGTCCTTGCTGGCCACTTTNGGGCGNTTGCCGTCNATGGAAACGGCCTGCGAACCCGTNGCGGCTATACTGATGGCTAGGCCATTATATGATGGCGCCAAATCTAATGAAACATCGGAATAACCATGTTCCTGAGCGGCCACTACAATGCCCTGCCATAANTCCTTAATCTGCGANAAATCNAGNTTCGCTGAGATGCCAAGACGCACCGCCAGCGAACCTGTATGGTAAAAATCGGCATACAATTCNCCCGTCACCGCCACCACACATTTATAGCCAAGATGCTTCAAGGGGAAATAGACCAAATCGAAGTCTATGCCCTCCAAAAACAGCCTCGACCTTGTAGCGATATATGCCATGCCGGAGGTCTCGAAAGCATGCCCCGAAACGCCCTCGGACGAATATGGTTTATATGGTGTGCCCTCGTATAGGGATTCTATGGCGGCAACTCTGCCGATGTCTGAAAAATCTGCCATTATTTCTTTACTACCTTGTATTTTAAATTCATTCTATCAAGCGTCTCCACAAATTCGCGAGTCACCGCTACCCTATATTTCCTAGACGCGAACTGGATATGGTATTTAGTCTTTGGGTCATAGAGATACATGGAAAGCGGCGTGCGCCCCTGATTCGACTTGATGAGCCCCACAAGTTGGGTTCGGAAATCGGGAGTCAGCATAGGGGTTGTAAACTCAATCACAAACTCATCCATGAAGGCATCGGCCACATTGCCCAGAAGCATAATCTTCTTGGGTTTGAAGGCATATGGCACATTCTTGTTGTCCTCCTTGGAGAAGAATTTCTGGTTGATTTCGCCCTCGATGTAAATTGGGGTATGGATTGCCTGCAAATAGGACATGAACTCCTCATGGTCGCGACCGAACAGAGTCAATTCGTATGAACCCTGGTAGTCCTCGATTTCTGTGCGGGAATATGGCTTGCCGGACTTCGTCATCTGCTGCTTGTAGGAGGTGATATAGCCNGCNACAGANACCTTCATGGGCTTTTTCGACNCCTCGCATTGCGAAATCGCCGCCGGCAAATCGCTGATTTTGCAAGAGGTGAAATTNTCCATCTCGAAGGCATATTTATCNAGCGGATGCGACGANAGGTACATGCCCACGAGTTCCTTCTCCTTCTGCAAAAGCGCCATCTGGTCCTCCTCCTTGGTCATATTGGGNANCTCNGGNCGAACCGGTTTGAGTTCCTGAACGTCTCCGAAAAGCGATGACGCGTCGTCCTCCACGCTCTGCTTGTAATGGTCNCCATAGGTCACNAGNTCGTCTATGAAAAGATTNCCGCTGCGNCCTGGCTCGAAATAGAGCGAACGGGGATAGCCGAATGAATCCATGGCTCCCGAATATATNATNGTCTCGAGCGCCTTTCTGTTGACCACGCCCGACATTCTCTCCATGAACTGCCATGGATCTTCGAAACGTCCGTTTTCATCCCTTTCCTTGATGAGGGCCTCCACGATGTTGTCTCCGAAGCCCTTCATGCCGCCCAAACCGAAACGGATATTGCCGTCCGCNGTAACAGAGAAATGCGCCTCACTCTCGTTGACATCGGGGATCAAGACCTGAATTTTATGCCTGCGGCAGTCGTCCATGATNGCCTTGATTTCCTCCATGTTGGAGAGATTCTGGCTAAGGTTGGCTGCTTGGAATTCCGCCGGATAATGGGCCTTGAGCCATGCCGTCTGGTATGAAACCCAAGCGTAGCAAGTGGCGTGGGACTTATTGAAAGCATATTCCGCNAACTTCCTCCAGTCCGCCCAAATCTTGTCCAAAATCTCCTCCGGATGCCCGTTCTGGCGGCCTCCGTTGATGAAATCTTCATGCAAAGACTCGAGNACGGCGATCTGCTTTTTACCCATGGCCTTACGGAGTTTGTCCGCCTTGCCCTTGGAGAAATTGGCAACCTTCTGGGAGATTCTCATGACCTGCTCCTGGTAGACCGTGACGCCGTAGGTCTCCTCCAAGAACTCCTGCATCTCATCGAGGTCGTAGGTGATCGGCTCGTCGCCCCTCTTTCTGCTAACGAAAGACGGGATGTAGTCCATAGGGCCNGGACGATACAGGGCGTTCATGGCGATGAGGTCCTCGAAGCGCTGAGGNTGNAGCTTCTGGAGCCACTCCTTCATGCCGCCGGACTCAAACTGGAATACGCTCTTGGTGTCGCCCGCCGAATATAGTTTAAACGTCTCCTCATCGTCTATCGGNATGGCCTCGATGTCGATGTCGATGCCGTATTTTTTCTTGATGAGAGAGAGACATTCTTTGATGATGGATAGCGTTCTGAGGCCGAGGAAGTCCATTTTCAGCATGCCNACCTCCTCTATGTATTTGCCCTCGTACTGCGACATCCAGACCTTCTGCTGGGTTGCCTTATCGAGTCCCATCGTGATGGGGATGTAGTCCATGAGGTTGCCTCGACCGATNATCATTGCGCATGCGTGAACNCCGGTTTGGCGAATGCTGCCTTCNAGTTCGACTGCATATTTGAGTACCTCCTTGGTGAGTTCATTGCCGTTTTCGTATTCCTCTCTCAATTCGGGGTAATACTTCACGCAGTTCGCCAAAGTGGGTTTGAGTTCCTTTTCTTCTCCGTTTACAGTGGCCTTGAATTTCTTGTCGGGGATGAGTTTCGTCAGTCGAGCCGTCTCGTCAAGGGACATATGGCTTATACGTCCGACATCCTTGACNGCGCTTTTTGCCGCCATGGTGCCAAATGTGATGACGTGCGAGATATGGTCCACNCCGTATTTGTCTTGGACATATTGAATCACCCTGTAGCGGCCCTCATCATCGAAATCNACATCNATATCAGGCATGGAGATACGCTCCGGATTGAGGAAACGCTCGAACAGCAAGTCGTAGCGAATCGGATCCAGATTGGTGATTCTNAAGCAATAGGCCACAACGGAACCGGCGGCGGATCCNCGACCAGGGCCCACNGAAATGCCATGATTTTTCGCCCAGTTGATGAAGTCTTGCACAATCAAGAAATAGTCGGGNAAGCCCATTCGGCTGATGGTTTTCAGCTCGAAATCCAGCCTTTCCTCCACNTCAGGCGACAGATTTTCGCCATATCTCTGATGGGCACCCTCATATGCCAAATGGCACAGAAATGCCACGGAATTACAGAANTCATCGCCCCTNAACCTNCCATGCTCNTCATCTCGACCGGCATCCACGACATCCTTGTATTTCTCAAGATAATCATTGATATTAGCCATGAATTCTTCCGGCAATTCGAATTTCGGGAGCACATGGCCTCGATCGATTTCNTAGCNTTCAATCTTGTCGGCCACCTCCAGAGTGTTCTCTATGGCCTCCGGATGGTCAGGGAAGAGGGCACGCATTTCTTCCTCGCTCTTGAGGAATTCCTGCTGGGTATAGCGCAGACGCTTTTCGTCGTCAATGAAGGCATTNGTGGTCAANCAGATGAGCCTATCATGNGCGGGGCCGTCTTCCTTGCGCACGAAGTGGACGTCATTAGTTGCGATNACCTTGACATTGTGTTTCTTCGCGAGGTCGAAGATGACCGGCACATACTGGCTCTGGCCCTCGAAAACCTCCTGCGACAAGCCAGGCACCTCCGTCTTATGGAGCATCACTTCGAGATAGTAATCGTCTCCNAATACCCTTTTATGCCATTCTATGGCCTCCTCCGCGGCTTTTATGTCGCCTGCAAGAATCTTCTGCGGAATTTCTCCCACCATGCAAGCAGACGAGCAGATAAGGTCCTCATGGTATTTCTCGACTATCTCATGGCAGACACGAGGCCTACGATACATACCCTCAACATGAGCCGTGGAGACGATTTTCATGAGATTCAGATAGCCATTGTAGTTCTTNGCNAGNAGAATCANATGGTAATATTTCGAATGTTCTTTGTCTTGAAGTTTATGGTCATAGCCCCTTGTGACATAGATTTCGCATCCGACGATAGGCTTGACGTCNGGATGCTTTTTCGCTACATTCAGGAACTCTTTCACTCCATACATATTGCCATGGTCGGTCATGGCCAAGGCTGGCATTTGCAATTCCTCGGCCCTCTTGAACAGATTGTCGATGGAGGCCTGACCGTCGAGAATGGAATATTGAGTATGGACGTGTAGATGTACGAATGGCATAGCTATGTGTGTTTGGGGACTGNCCCATGGTGCGGGGCGTTTGTACAAAGTTAATGTAAGATTTCGATAAAGACAAACAAAAAAGGATGGCCTTTCGGTCATCCTTTTTAAATATGCTTTGAAGATTATTTCTTCTTGGAAGTTTTCTCGGTCACGCCCTGTTTTTTCATCTTAGCAATGGTAGCGTCGTACATGACAGGAGTACCGATCATGATGGAAGCATAGGTTCCGATGATNATACCGAGGCAGAGTGCTACTGAAAGACCTCTAATGGACTCACCTCCGAAGATTGCGATAGCAAGCATAGGAAGGAGGGTTGATACTGAGGTGTTTACCGTACGGGTAAGAGTAGCATTAAGCGCGGTATTAACGTTGGTCTTGAGGTCCGTATTCGGATGGAGTTTCCTGTACTCACGGATACGGTCGAAGATAACCACGTTATCGTTGATAGCATAACCGATGATGGTCAGGATGGCCGCGATAAAGGTCTGGTCNACGTCAAGGTTGAACGGTAGGATTCCTGAGAACAAGGAGAAGAAACCGATAACGATGATGGCGGTATGGGCAAGTGATACAACACCACCGAGACCCCATGTCCAGCCTTTGAACCTGAATGCGATGTATGCGAAGATTGCGAGGAGTGAGAGAACTACCGCGATGATAGCATCTCTTCTCATGTCGCTAGCGATGGTAGGACCAACCTTNTCGGATGAGATGATACCGTTAGGGTTGTCGAGTGTGCTCTTGAACTCATCAAGGCTGAGGTCTTCTTTGAAGAGGCCCTTGATGGCGTCGTAGAGTTTCTGCTCAACCTCGGTGTCAACCTCGCTGGACTCATCGTCTACCTTATAAGTAGTGGTAATCTTCATCTGGGTAGGACCACCAAACTGCTTAACCTCAACTGAAGAGTTCTCGCCTGTGAATGACTGCTCAAGGGCGGCTCTTACCTGCTCAGCCTCTACATTCTGGTCGAATCTTACTACATAAGTTCTACCACCGCTGAAGTCAACACCATAGGTGAAGCCTTTGAAGCANATAGAGAGAAGGGCGATAAGGATGAGGGCGCCTGAGAACATGTAAGACCACTTACGTTTGTCAATGAAGTTAACGTGGGTGTTCTTCAAGAAGTTCTTNGTGAGAGGGCTCTCGAAGGTAACGTTCTTGCCTTTGCTTACACGGTCGTCAATGATGAGACGGGTGATAAAGATGGCGGTAAGAACTGAGGTGATGATACCGATGATAAGGGTTGTAGCGAAGCCCTGTACAGGACCGGAACCGAAGATAAAGAGGACGATACCGGTGATGAGGGTTGTCAACTGACCATCGATGATGGCTGAGTAAGCGTTGGAGTAACCATCGGCTACNGCTTTGCTCAAGCCCTTACCGGCGGCAAGTTCCTCCTTGATACGCTCATATATAATTACGTTGGCATCCACCGCCATACCCATTGTCAAGACGAGACCGGCGATACCAGGCAATGTCAAAACNGCTCCGAATGAAACGAGGGTTCCGAGAAGGAGAACGACGTTGCAGAGGAGGGCTACGTCAGCGATGAGACCNGCNCCACGGTAGAAGAATANCATGTAGATNAGTACNAGGATGAAGGCGATGATGAATGAAATCATACCNGCCNTGATACTCTTNGCACCGAGTGAAGGTCCTACAACCTGCTCCTGNATGATCTTTGCAGGGGCGGGAAGTTTACCTGACTTNAGGACGTTGGTAAGGTCAGTTGCCTCATCAACGGTGAAGTTTCCAGAAATCTGAGAGCTACCTCCGGTGATTTCGGACTGAACGGTAGGGTAAGAATATACGAGACCATCAAGGACAATGGCGATCTGTTTGCCGATGTTGTCTTTGGTCAAACGGGCCCATACATTTGCGCCTTCGGCGTTCATGGTCATGGAAACNGTAGGGTTACCCTGGTTGGCACCGGTGCCATCGTAAGATACGCGNGCGTCGGTCACTGCACCACCATCGAGAGGTGCTTTTCCATCTCTGGAAGCGGCCTTGATGGCTACGAGCTCNTAGTAGTTGCCNCCCTGGATGTACTCAGAAGGCTTAACTGACCACATAGGTCTGAACTCGGCGGGGAAGAGCTCTTTAACCTTAGGAAGGTTCAAATAGCGGTTTACGATAGTGGTATCGCTACCCTGTGCGAAACCTATGCAAGCATTGCCGCGAGCCTGNGAGGGCTGGAGAACTGCGAATAGAGGGTTCTTCTTTTTGTACTCGGCGAGTGCTTTTTCGTCCTCGGAATTTACGTTCAACTCCTCGTTGAGAAGTGAGTCGGTTCCTGCGAGGATTTCGTCTTCTTTAGCGGTGAGGGCGTCTTTTGCGGGCTCCTCAGCTGCCTTGGTGCTGTCTACGACTGCNAGGTCTTCTTCGTCAAGAATCTGGGCGAGAAGNGCGTTGGCCTCATTGAGATAAGGGGCGATTTCCGCNTTGTCGTAGGTGGTCCAGAACTCGAGGGAAGCGGTTCCCTGGAGGAGTTTTCTTACACGCTCAGGCTCCTTTACACCAGGNAGCTCAACGAGNATACGNCCGGTATTTCCGAGCTTCTGGATAGAAGGCTGGGTTACACCGAAGCGGTCGATACGGTTTCTCAATACGTTGAATGAGTTGCTTACTGCTGCGTCAGCGTCCTCGGAGATGATCTTGATAACGTCGTCGTCNGAAGACTCAGGGCTGATACGGCCTCTCATTTCGTATGTACCGAAAATCTGAGCTAGTCTCTGGCCATTGGAAACCTCTTTCCATGCATCCGCNAATAGGGATATGAAATCTTGACGTGAGTTTACGCTGCGCTCTTTGGCGAGTTTGAGTGCCTGCTCGAATTCAGGAGTCTTGTTTTCTCCCGCAAGGGCNCTTACAAGGTCCTCAAGCTGCACNTGCAGCATTACGTTCATACCTCCTTTGAGGTCAAGACCAAGGTTAATTTCTTTGGATTTTACATCCTGATAAGTGTAGCCGAAATATACTTTCTCGTTTGAAACTGAGTCAATGTACCATCTGTTTCTATCTTTCTCGAGTGAGTCCAGATAGTATGCCTGGTCCATTTCGGCGATTTTGTTAAATGCAGGAGTCTGCTTGAATGCCTGAACTGCATTCTGTGCGTACTGAGCAGCCTTTTTCTCCTGACGGCTTGTCACAAACGTAAAGGAGAGCTGCCAGAGGCAGGCTATGGCCAGCAGAATCGCTACAAGTCTAATTGCACCTTTGCTTTGCATAGTGTTTTTATTTGTTTTTTAATTAATATTTTTCAATTTTTCGACCTTTGGGGTTTGATCCTTTTGGTCGGGGGTTCGACCGGTCGAGGTTGCCTTTCCAGTCGGGAGTTTTGCTTTGTCGCCATGGTCGATTTGTTCGCAAAGGCCCACAAACGACCGGCCAAGTGACAACTCGGCAAATAGACTGCAAATTTACTATTTTTTTCTAACAATGAAACTTTATGCGCCTTATTTCTTCAAAATCTCACATTTACAAGGGGTAAAATGCAAAAAATCTCTCCCCTCTAGCGAAGGGAGAGATCAAAATTTCGATTTAGATCATCAATGCTTCGAGATGTTTTCGCGCATATCGGTGTCGGCCTGGATATTCTTCATGCGATAGTAGTCCATGATGCCGAGATTGCCATTTCGGAAAGCCTCCGCCATGGCCAGAGGCACCTGCGCCTCCGCCTCGATAACCTTCGCACGAGCCTCCTGGGCCTTTGCCTTCATCTCCTGCTCCTGAGCAACCGCCATGGCCCTACGCTCCTCCGCGCGAGCCTGAGCGATGTTCTTGTCAGCATCTGCCTGGTCCATCTGAAGCACCGCACCGATGTTCTTTCCGATGTCGATATCCGCTATATCGATGGACAAAATCTCGAACGCCGTGCCAGCATCCAAACCCTTGGCCAGCACCACCTTAGAGATGGATTCCGGCTTCTCAAGCACCTCAGCATGGCTCTCCGCCGAACCGATGGAAGACACGATGCCCTCGCCAACACGTGCGAGAACCGTCTCTTCGCCGGCACCACCGACCAACTGGTTGATGTTTGCGCGTACCGTAACACGGGCCTTACAAATAAGCTGGATACCATTTTTCGCTACAGCGGTCACCGGAGGCGTATTGATAACCTTCGGATTTACCGACATCTGCACGGCCTCGAACACGTCACGTCCTGCAAGGTCAATTCCTGCGGCAGTCTTGAAATCCAGAGGAATGTTTGCCTTATCCGCTGAAATCAAAGCGTTTACGACCTTCGGTACATTACCTTTCGCTAGATAGTGGGCCTCAAGTTCGTTGGCTTTCAACTTTAGTCCGGCTTTAGTTCCGGTAATCATGGCGATGACGATGGTCTTGGGATTTACGCCTCTCCAACGCATTAGAATCAGCTGGATGAGGGAAATTCTAACGCCAGACAGGATTGCCTGGAACCAGAGAGCGACGGGGAAGAACCACAATAGAATGATCAGAAGGACCACTATTATAGCTACCCATATTACGATACTTTCCATATAAGTTATTGAATTTTAGATGTTTGACTTAATTATTTTGTACGTTGCATTTGGCTGTCTCTTGTTTTTGTGGACTCCTCTATTTGTTTAGGTGATTCTACAAATGGGGAAGTTGAGNCTATGNCTTNGGAATNGGTTTNACAAATATTTTTCTGGTTTTCGATGCGAACNACCTCGANTTCCTCGCCAGGGTCCACGAGGCCATCGACCGATGTCACTTCGCAACCTTTGTCGTCTATGCGGGCGGTGCCCATAGGGGCTAAACGGGTGATGGTGATNCCTGTATCTCCAACCTTAACGGTGGGCTGATCCACTCCCTTCTTGTCAATCACCTCGTCAAGCTCCAACTTTTTCCAAGTTTTGGAACGGAGAACGAACACCAGAGAAGCTACGACTAGGCACACATTGAAGATTGTGACAATGATGCCAGCCGCTGTACCGAGGTCCCTGAAGGCGATATAGCATGAAGCGATTAAAGATCCNAGACCGAGCACACCTGCAACTCCAACTCCTGGAATAAGCAGGATTTCAGCAAGTAGCAGAAGTATGCCAACTAGTATAAGTACGATAATGAGTCCCATGGTTAAAAAGCTTTGGAACAAATATAACTAAAAATCTTGCATTTCGAAAAAATATTGTATATTTGCAGTCCAATCCGCTCCAAGCGGTTGGAATTCGGTTACGACCCCGGAGAGGTGGGAGAGTGGCTGAATCCACAGGTTTGCTAAACCTGCATACGGGTAACCGTATCACGAGTTCGAATCTCGTCCTC
>Ga0065709_1029651_pt1 | contig 14744 bp, 9 predicted proteins | sample Hoacrofraction14_2_FD_59096 | JGI IMG/M metagenome (GOLD analysis project Ga0065709, IMG submission 59096) | Hoatzin crop microbial communities from Cojedes, Venezuela, sample from fiber fraction 14 v1 | ecosystem: Host-associated > Birds > Digestive system > Esophagus > Crop | place: Venezuela...
CGCTGCGGTCGGTTCATGAGCAAGGAGCGCCGGCGGCACGCGGTCAGTACGAACGAAGCGAAGCGCAGACGGCGGATTGGAAGAGCCGCTTGCAGCTACGCGTCATCCGGCAGCGGCTGAATCGGAAAAAGGCCGCCTAAGCGGCGCATGACTTGGCAAGGCATTATGCCGATTAATTCATAAGGGGAAAACGAAAGCTTGGCTTCAGCTAAGAAAAACAAACCTAATTCAAAGGGCTCTTCAAGCCGAAAGGGCAGGGCGGCGGGCGATGACGATACCATCTTCAACGAGGTACTGGTCGTCGTCCTTCTTGCGGTTACGCTGGTGCTTTTCTGCAGCAACCTCGGGATCGGGGGCGCGCTCGGAGGCGCCATAAGCGGCCTCTTTTTCGGGCTTTTCGGAATAATGAACTACCTCTTCCCCCTGATCCTCTTCGTGGGGGCTATTTTCGTGACGGCGAACATACGCCATCCGAGGATAGCCACGATGACAGCGGGAGGGATATCGCTTTTCATTTTCTGCTGCGCCTTTTTGCAGCTCGTGACGGCCGGCGAGTACGGCTTCAGGAACAATATCGGGCTGTATTTCACCGAGGCGGCGGCGAACCACGACGGGGGCGGCCTTTTCGGCGGCCTTCTGACGCACCTTTTCACGGTCTGCTTCGGCACCATAGGCGCATACATCCTGACGGCCGCGGGCCTTGTCGTGTCCGCCATAGTCATGACGCGCACCCACCCAGTCGCCGCGCTCGGGACGAAGAGCCGCGCGGCCGCCGAGAAGGCGCTTGAACGCCGCGAGCAGAACCGGCGCGACCGCGAGGACCTGAAGGAAGAGCGCAGGGAAGAGCGAGCCAGGGAACGCCAGCGCGCAATGGAAGAAAGGCGCAGGGAGCGGCTTAAAGAAGAGGCGCGCGCGGTCGAAGAGGAAGAGGGAAATGAAATCCGTAGGCGCGAAGCCTCAAGGAGAAGGCGCGAAGAAGAGCGCCGCGAAAGGGACAGGCGCCACAGGGAAGAATTTTACGATTATGAAGGCGGGGCTGAGGAGTACGGCAGCCTTGTGCCTATAGACGAGGAGCCATACGACTCCGCGTCCGGAAGGTACGGGCAGGTCTCGCACGCGGAAGAGGCTTTCGGAGCCGAGCCGCCCGAACGGGAAGAGGCTCACGAGAGGAAGAAAAAGCGCAGGAAGGGCTCCCCTGACGCCGTGATGCCTTCGTTCCTCGTGCCCAGCATGGCGAAGCTCCAAAACGGCGGCAGCGCGCCGGAATCCGCGAAGGAGGATGGGAAGCCCGAGGGCAAGGCATTTTCCGAAGAAAGCGCAGAGGATGCAGGAGAGCCGGAAGGAGCAAAGGAGAAGCCCCAGGCGAAGAAGAAGGAGACGCTCGGCGGCGAGGGCCTTGAAAAGGAAACCGCCGGCATAACGGAGAGCATCGAGGGGGCGGAAAAGTCCAAGAAGGCCTACCGCACGCCGCCGCTTTCCCTGCTTGCCGTGCCAAAGCGCGCGGCGGCGGCTTCGGAGGCCTCGATAAGGCAGACGGCGAAGAAGCTTGAGGAGACCTTGCGCGACTTCGGAGTCGCGGTGAAGGTGACCGACTACAGCCAGGGCCCGACCGTCACGCGCTTCGAGCTTCACCCCGAGCAGGGCGTCAAGGTCAGCCGCATCGTCGCCCTGACGGACGACATCAAGCTCAACCTCGCGGCCGAGGAGATAAGGATCGAGGCGCCGATCCCGGGCAAGGCGGCGGTCGGCATCGAGGTGCCGAACAAGCAGACCGCTTCGGTCTCGTTCAGGGAGCTCCTCGAGAGCGACGAGTTCAAAAAGAGCAGGGCGCGGCTTTCGTTCGCGGTCGGAAAGGACATCGGCGGCCGCTGCGTCGTCACGGACATCGCGAAGATGCCCCACCTCCTCATCGCGGGCGCGACCGGCTCGGGAAAGTCGGTCTGCATCAACACGCTCATAATGAGCATCCTCTATAAGTCCTCGCCCGACGAGGTCAGGATGGTCATGATCGACCCGAAGGTCGTCGAGCTTAAGATCTACGACGGCATCCCGCACCTCCTGATACCGGTCGTGACGGATCCGAAGAAGGCGGCGGGAGCCCTCAACTGGGCGGTCAGCGAGATGACCGACAGGTACAAGAAGTTCGCGGAAATGAAAGGCGTCCGCGACCTGGCTTCCTACAACGAGCGGATCGACCGCATGAACGAGTCGCTCGCGCCCGAGGAGAGGCTGAAGCACCTCCCGCAGATCCTCGTCATAGTCGACGAGCTGGCCGACCTTATGATGGTCGCGCCGTCGGAGGTGGAGGACGCGATCTGCCGCCTGGCGCAGCTTGCGCGCGCGGCGGGCATCCACCTCGTCATCGCGACGCAGAGGCCGTCGGTCAACGTCGTCACGGGGCTCATCAAGGCGAACATGCCCTCGAGGATCGCGCTCGCGGTCAGCTCGGGCGTGGACAGCCGCACGATCCTGGACATGAACGGCGCCGAGAAGCTCCTCGGAAAGGGCGACATGCTCTTCTATCCGCAGGGCTATCCGAAGCCCGTGCGCGTGCAGGGAGCCTACGTCTCGGATGAAGAAATTTCACGGGTGGTGTCATTTTTAGCGGCACAAAATGACAGTACGATGTATAATGAAGAGGTGAGCCAGAAGATCCTTATGAGCGCGCCTTCGTCAGAAGGAGCCGCTGCCGACGATGGCGGCGGGCGCGACCAGTATTTCGCGGAGGCGGGGCGCTTCATCATAGAAAAGGACAAGGCCTCTATCGGCATGCTCCAGCGCATGTTCAAGATAGGCTTCAACAGGGCTGCCAGGATAATGGATCAGCTGGCGGACGCGGGCGTGGTCGGAGGAGAAGAAGGGACCAAGCCGCGCCGGATACTCATGACCGCAGCGGAGTTCGAAGAGTTCCTGAACGGGAGCAGCGCTGCGGAAGGATAAGGACATTGATGCCGCAGCCGGCCTTATAGCGCGCCGGATGGGCATTCGTGTATAACAACATACATGCAAGGAGGTAGTCATGTACAAGATTCTCAAGAAGGAGCAGCTGAGCGCCGTGGTGTGGCTGATGGAAGTCGAAGCACCGCTTGTCGCGCGCCACTGCGAACCCGGGCAGTTCGTCATAGTGAAGGACTGCGAAGAGGGCGAGAGGATTCCCCTCACGATCTGCGATTACGACAGGGAGAAGGGCACGATAACCATCGTGTTCCAGCCGCTCGGAGTCGCGACAAACAAGTTCCTCGACCTCGAAGTGGGTGACAGCTTCCAGGACTTCGTCGGCCCGCTCGGCCGTCCGTCCGACATCCTCGAGATGACCGAGGAGGAGCGCGCCGCGAAGAAGTTCCTCTTCGTCGCGGGCGGCGTTGGAACCGCTCCCGTCTATCCGCAGGTAAAGTGGCTGCATGAGCATGGCTACAAGGCAGACGTCATCATCGGAGCGAGGACGAAGGACCTCCTCTTCTTCGAAGACCAGATGCGCGCCGTCGCCGACAACCTTTACATCACCACCGACGACGGCTCCTATATGCACAAGGGCGTCGTCACGACCGTCATCGACGAGCTCGTCGCCGACGGCCATGAGTACAACCACTGCGTGGCTATCGGACCGATGATCATGATGAAGTTCGTCTGCCTCACGACGCAGAAGTACAACATTCCGACCATCGTCAGCATGAACCCGATTATGGTCGACGGAACAGGAATGTGCGGCGCCTGCCGCCTGTCGGTCGGCGACGAAGTCAAGTTCGCCTGCGTCGACGGTCCTGAGTTCGACGGCTTCAAGATCAACTGGGCCGAGGCCATGAAGAGGATGCAGATGTACAAGAGCGAGGAAGGACGCGCGATGCTCGCCTATCAGGAAGGCAAGACGCATCACGGCGGCTGCGGAAACTGCGGAGGTGAAGAATAATGCCGAATATGTCTATGACTAAGGTGCCGGTAAGGGAGCAGGAACCGCTCGTACGCGCACAGAATTTTGAAGAAGTCTGCTATGGTTACAACGAAGAGGAAGCGGTAGAAGAAGCTACCCGCTGCCTCAACTGCAAGAACGCACGCTGCATCAAGGGCTGCCCGGTCAGCATCAACATCCCGGCCTTCATCAAGAAGGTCACTGAGAGGGATTTCGCCGGCGCCTACCAAGTGATCTCCGAGTCGAGCGCGCTGCCCGCAGTCTGCGGCCGCGTCTGCCCGCAGGAGACCCAGTGCGAAGGCCAGTGCGTGCGCGGCATCAAGGGCGAGGCCGTCTCGATCGGCAAGCTCGAGAGGTTCGTCGCCGACCGCGCCAAGGAAGACGGCATCAAGCCCGTCGTCACCGCCGAGAAGAACGGCCACAAGGTCGCCGTCATCGGCTCCGGCCCTGCAGGCCTTACCTGCGCGGGCGACCTCGCCAAGCTCGGCTACGACGTCACGATCTATGAAGCCCTCCACAAGGCGGGCGGCGTCCTCACCTACGGCATCCCGGAATTCCGTCTTCCGAAGGACAAGGTCGTCGCGGAAGAGGTCAAGAACGTCGAAGGCCTCGGCGTCAAGATCATAACCGACGTCATCATCGGCCGCACGATCACCATCGACGAGCTCATCGAGAAGGAGGGCTACGAGGCCGTATTCGTCGGCTCGGGCGCGGGACTTCCGATGTTCATGGGCATCCCGGGCGAGAACGCGAACGGAGTCTTCTCCGCGAACGAGTACCTCACCAGGAACAACCTCATGAAGGCTTATCTCGACTCTTACGACACGCCGATCTACCGCGCTAAGAAGTGCGTGGTCGTCGGCGGCGGCAACGTCGCCATGGATGCCGCCAGGACGGCCCTGCGCCTCGGCGCCGAGGTCCACCTCGTATACCGCCGTTCCGAGGCCGAGCTTCCCGCCCGTGCCGAGGAAGTCCATCACGCCAAAGAAGAGGGCGTCCAGTTCGACCTCCTCACCAACCCGGTCGAGATCCTCACCGATGAAAACGACAACGTCACGGGCATCCGCTGCATCCGCATGGAGCTCGGCGAGCCGGACGCTTCCGGACGCCGCCGCCCGGTTCCGGTAGAGGGAAGCGAATTCGATATGGAAGCCGACGCGGTCATCATGTCGCTCGGAACCTCCCCGAACCCGCTCATTTCCTCGACCACCCCTGGACTTGAGATCAACAAGCGCCGCTGCCTCGTCGCTACTGAGGACGAGGGCAAGACGACGAAGGACGGCGTCTATGCGGGCGGCGATGCCGTTACCGGCGCCGCGACCGTCATCCTCGCCATGGGCGCGGGACGCGCGGGCGCACGCGGCATCGACAATTACATCAAGGCCAAGGGCTGAAAGCATTGATTCCTGAGGCAATGCGGATTCTTGAAGCCTCGATCCGAAAGGCCGCCGATACCGTAACCGCGCTGCGTGGCTGCACACGCGCTCCGCGGTGCGGTGCGGAAGGCCGGACGGAGAGAGCCGCGGCAGGAAAACGCCGCCTTTAAGGATATATGCTGCGGTTTCACTTTTCCGGCGCCGGACAGACTGCCGCTTTGCCGGGCTTTGAGGCTTTGCGTCATGCGGGCTTTGAGGCTTTGGAGAAGGCAGCTGTCACGCAAGGCGTTCGTGAGAGTGGGAGCTTAGGGCGCCGCCTTTCACAGCCGGCTTTAGGAGGGCGGGGCCTAGAGGCCCTCATAGCGATATGGACGGCAGCATATTTAAATAGCCGTGCGGGCAGTCAAATGTCTGCACGGCGTTTTCTTTGGGACAGGTCTTAAGACATCCGCCCTGCCGGCACGGGCGGAGCCGCTCCCCGAGGGAAAATGAGCGGCTGCGCCGCGATAAATCGAGACAGAAAACCTACGATTTTCTTTGACGGACTGGAGGCCATGGCACTCACGCGGCCTCCGGCGGGATCGATGAGCAATGCGAAGCCTCACGGACCCGATCGGAGACAGGGAAAAACCTTATGGAAATTAAGATACTCTGCGTCGGGAAGCTCAAGGAGCGGTACCTTCGCGAAGCCGCCGACGAATACATAAAAAGGCTTTCGCCCTACGCGAGGCTTACCGTTGTCGAGGCGGCGGACGAGAAGACTCCCGACTCGCCCACGGAGCGGCAGTCGGAGCTCATAAAGGACACGGAAGGCGCCAGGATACTAAAGTCCGTGAGGGACGACGACTGCGTGATAGCCCTCGCGATCGACGGGAAGGAATACTCTTCGGAAGCATTTTCCGAATTGATAGAGAAGAAGGCTGCGGAGGGCAAGGGCAGGATTACCTTCGTGATCGGCGGCTCGCTGGGCCTTTCCGAGGCGGTCTTGAAGAGGGCGGACCTCAAGCTTTCCTTTTCCGCCTTCACCTTTCCCCATCAGCTCATGCGGGTTATACTGTTGGAGCAGATATACAGGGCTTTCCGCATAATGCGCGGCGAGCCTTATCACAAGTAATCGGAGCTATCGATGGAACTTAAGCTTGAAATACCCGCCGCGACGGTGAGCGCGGTGTTCGGCCAATTCGATTCCAACATCCGCCTAATCGACGACGAGCTTGGAGTCTCGTGCAGCCAGAGGGACGGCCGCGTCACCATATCGGGCGGCGAGGCGGACGCCGAGAAGGCCGCGAGGATAATAACGCAGCTATCGCGCATCGCCGAAAAGGGCGGAAACGTCGGCGAGGCCGAGGTAAGGTACGCGCTCTCGGGCGAGTCGAAGGACGGCGGAAAGGACGTGGCCGCGCTTACGGGCGACATAGCGGCGTACACCGCGGGCGGCAGGCCGATACACCCCAAGACCCTCCGCCAGAAGACCTACGTCGACGCGATAACTTCGAACATGATTACCTTCGGCATCGGCCCCGCGGGCACGGGAAAGACCTACCTCGCGATGGCCATGGCTGTCAAGGCCTTCAGGAGCGGCCAGGTGACGCGCATAATCCTCACGCGCCCCGCGATAGAGGCGGGGGAGAAGCTCGGCTTCCTTCCGGGCGACCTCCAGAGCAAGGTCGACCCCTACCTTCGGCCTCTTTACGACGCGCTCTACGAGATACTCGGCGCGGACGCCTTCGCCCGCAACCAGGAGCGCGGCCTTATCGAAGTCGCCCCGCTCGCGTACATGCGCGGCAGGACCCTCGACAACGCCTTCATAATCCTCGACGAGGCGCAGAACACGACGCCCGCGCAGATGAAAATGTTCCTCACCAGGATAGGCTTCGGCTCGAAGGTCGTCGTGACCGGCGACCAGACGCAAAAGGACCTTCCCGCGGGGGCAGTGAGCGGCCTCGACGTAGCCTTGAAGGTCGTGCAGGCGATAGACGAAATAGCAGTCGTGCGGCTTACGAGCGCGGACGTCGTCAGGCATCCGCTGGTACAGAAGATCGTGAAAGCCTACGAGCTCTACGAAAAGCACGAAGGCAACAAGAAGACCGTGCGCAGGAAGATCGCCGCCCGCCCCGCGGGCTTCAAGAAGAAGGAAGAAGGGTAAAGGAGGCCGCCTTGACGCTATATTTCGAAAATGAATACGCCGGAGACCTGCATTTTCAATTCGATCCGGAAGCGACCGCAAAAAAGGTCATCGCGGAGGTCATGGAAGAAGCCGGCTGCCCGTATGGCTACTCGGCATCGATGCTGCTGACCGACGACGAAGGCATCCGCGCCATGAACGGCCAGTTCCGCGGGATAGACTCCGCGACGGACGTCCTCTCCTTCCCGATGGTGCAGTACGGCACGCCGGCGGCGTTTTCGGAGCTTTGTGATTCGCCGGCGGCCGATGCCTTCGACCCCGAAAGCGGGGAGCTTCAGCTCGGCGACATCGTGATAAACGTGCCGCGGGTCTTCGCCCAGGCCGAGGAGTACGGCCACTCAGTGCTTCGCGAGTTCGCCTTCCTCACGGCCCACAGCGCGCTGCACTTGATCGGCTACGACCACATGGAGCCCGAAGAGGCGGCCCTTATGGAGGCGAAGCAGGAGGCGGCCCTCGCCCGCCTTGCCATTTCGCGGGAAATGTGAGAATATGACAAGTCAGGCGTAAGAAGCCGGAAGAAAATTACAGCAAGCAACGGAGTCAAGACCTTTGAATACCAGGGCGCAGCTCAAAGACAGCAAGAGAATAGTGATAAAAATAGGCTCTTCGAGCCTCGTACACCCCGAGACGGGACGCCTCAACCTAAAGAAGCTCGACGTCCTCGCCGCCGAGGTCGCCGACCTTAAGAACAGCGGCCGCGACGTGGTGGTCGTCTCTTCGGGCGCGATCGCGGTCGGCCGCGCCGCCTGCGGCTTCAAGCGCACCGAGAGCCTGCAGCAGAAGCAGGCCTTCGCCGCAATCGGCCAGGTCCAGCTGATGTCGATCTACAGGAAGCTCCTCGCCGAATACGGCATAACGACGGCGCAGATCCTGATGACGAAGGAGACCGTCACGAACGCCGAGAGCCGCGTGCACGCCAGGAACACCTTTGAGGAGCTCTTTTCACTCGACGTCGTGCCGATCGTCAACGAGAACGACACGGTCTCGACCTATGACATCGAGTTCGGCGACAACGACCGCCTCTCCGCGGTGGTGGTCGCGCTCGTAAAGGCGGACCTCCTGATCCTCCTTTCTGACATCGACGGGCTCTACACCGACGACCCGCACGCCAACAAGGACGCGCACCTCCTCCACGAGGTCAGCACCTTGAACGAAGAGCTACTTCACATGGCAAAGGGGACGACCGGCAGCAGCTTCGGCACCGGCGGGATGACGACCAAGCTCCTCGCGGCCGACATAGCGACCTCGGCGGGAGCCGACATGATAATAGCCTCGGCGGAGGACTTCCACATCATACACCGCCTCCTCGACGGCGAAGACCTCGGCACCCATTTCCACAAGAACCCCAAGGAGGAGTTCTATCTGATCGACTACCTCGAGCGCGTCTGACGCGCCGGCCTTCCTTTGCAGTCCGCAGGGAAGAATTATCGGAGCTTTCTATGGAAAATGAATTCGCAAGCGAAGTAAATACAAGCCCTGCGCTCCCCGCCGCCGAAAGGTGCAGGGAGCTTGTGCGTGAAAGGGAGGCGGCTATGGGCCGTCCGCTCCGCGCCGCCGTAGTCACTTTCGGCTGCCAGATGAACGCCAGGGATTCGGAGAAGCTCAAGGGCGTGCTAAAGGACGCGGGGTATGAGCTGACGGAGGACGAGGACTCGGCCGACCTTATCATTTTCAATACGTGCACCGTCAGGGACAGCGCCGACAAGCACATGTACGGAAGGCTCGGCAACCTCGTGGGCTCGTCCAGAAAGCGCAAAGACCGCATCGTCGGCATCTGCGGCTGCATGATGCAGAGCGAGGAGGCGGTCGCGAAGGTGAAGAAGAGCTATCCTTTCGTGAAGCTCATCTTCGGGACGCACAACCTCCACGCCTTCCCGGAGCTGCTCTTTAAGGCGCTCTCAGAGGGCGGCAAGGTCGTCGAGCTCGAGGAAAAGACCAGCGTCCTGCCCGAGGCGATGCCGGTCGAGCGGAAGTATCCGTTCAAGTCGGGCGTCAATATAATGTACGGCTGCGACAACTTCTGCACCTACTGCATCGTGCCCTACGTGCGCGGGCGCGAGATAAGCCGCCCCGCCGAGGACATCCTTGACGAAGTAAGGCGGCTCGCCGCGGACGGCGTTCGCGAGGTGATGCTCCTGGGGCAGAACGTCAACTCCTACGGGAAGAAGGGCGATGGGAGCTTCCCGAGCTTCCCCGGGCTTCTGCGCGAGGTCTGCCGCGTGGACGGCATCGACCGCGTGAGGTTCATGACCTCGCACCCGAAGGACCTCTCCGACGAACTCCTGCAGGCGATGGCCGAGGAGGAGAAGGTCTGCCGCCACCTCCACCTCCCCGTGCAGTCGGGGAGCGACAGGATACTTAAGGCGATGAACCGCAGGTACACCTCAGAGAGCTACTTGAAGATCGTGGACAAGGCAAGGGCGCTGATGCCCGACATTTCCCTGACCACCGACATAATAGTCGCCTTCCCGGGCGAGAGCGAGGAGGATTTTGAGGACACGCTCCGCCTGGTCGACAGGGTCGGCTACGACTCGGCGTTCACCTTCATTTATTCGAAGCGCACGGGCACTCCCGCTGCCTCCGCGCCGGGCCAGATACCGCCCGGGGCGGCGCACGCGAGGTTCGACCGCCTCCTTACGCTCGTCCAGGACCGCGCCAAAGAGCGCTGTTCGCGCTTCGTCGGACAGACCCTGCCCGTGCTCGTCGAGGAAGAAAACCGCGAAGAGGGGCTTATGACCGGCCGGACGGAGTACAACATCCTAGTCCACTTCCCGGGCGGCGCCTCCGACATAGGCAAGGTCTTTCCCGTGAAAATGAATGAGTGCAGGGGCTTTTACTATATCGGAGAGAAAGCCTAAAGAAAAGAAGGGGCGCGGCGCGTTTGCCCGGGCCGCCGCCCGCCGCTTAGGGCCGCAATGAAAGAGAAGGTGTGAGATGGCGCTTTCGCCGATGATGCAGGAATACCGCAAGGTTAAGGACAGCTACCCGGACTGCGTGCTGATGTACCGGGTGGGCGACTTCTACGAGATGTTCTTCGAGGATGCATTGAAGGTCTCGCAGCTTATCGGCCTTACCCTTACGGGCAAGGAATGCGGGCTTCCGGAGCGCGCGCCGATGTGCGGCGTACCCTTCCACGCGCTCGACGAATACGTCGACAGGCTCATAAAGAAGGGCGAGAAGGTCGCGATATGCGACCAGGTTGAAGACCCGAAGCTTGCCAAGGGCCTCGTAAAGCGCGAAGTCACGCGCATAGTGACGCCGGGCACGAACCTCATCGCCTCGGTGAACGACGAGACTAAGAACAATTACCTCGTGAGCATAGTCGCGACGGGCGACGCGGTGGGCGTGGCAGCCTGCGACGTGGCGACGGGCGAGTTCACCGTCACAGAGGAGGAGAGCGTCGAAAAGCTCGAGGACGAAATCTATACCTTCGCGCCCTCGGAGATCATCTGCAACAACGCGCTCCTCATAAGCGGGGCGAAGGTCGAGGAGTGGAAGGGCAAGCTCGGAGTCATGGTGAGCGCCCTTCCCGATTCTTATTTTTCACAGGAATCGTGTCTGAAGCTTTTGGGAAGCCACTTCCATGTGGCGACAGCAGAGGGGCTTGGGCTTTCGGGCTTCGGCGCGGGGATAAGCGCCGCGGGCTCGCTCCTTTCCTACCTCCTCGAGACGCAGATGACGGACCTCTCCCACATAACGGAGATTTCCCCCTTCCGCCGCGACAGCTTCCTGCGCATGGACAGCTTCACCATGCGGAACCTCGAACTCATAGAGACCATGCGCGACAAGGAAAAGCGCGGCTCGCTCTTCGGCGTCCTCGACCGCACGAAGACTGCCATGGGCTCGCGCTTCTTGCGCGGCATGATCGAAAAGCCGCTTCTCAAAAAAGAAGCGATAAATGAAAGGCTCGACGCGGTCGAAGCCCTAAAGAACAGCGAAATCACTAGGGCGGAGCTGCGCGAGTACCTCGCCCCCGTCTACGACCTTGAGCGCCTGAGCGCCCGGATCGCCTACGGCACGGCTAACCCGCACGACCTGCTCGCCCTTAAGTCGTCCATGGACATGGTACCCGCCGTCCACGGCGTCCTAAAGGAGCTCGAAGCCGGCCTTTTTGAGAAAATGTACAAGGAGCTGGACACGCTCGAAGACCTCTCCGAGCTGATCGGCTGCGCAATCAGCGAGGACGCGCCGATAACGACGCGCGAGGGAGGCATTTTCAAGGACGGCTACAGCAGCGAGGTCGACGGCTACCGCGGCGCGATGCGCGACGGCAAGGAGTGGCTTGCGCAGCTTGAGGCGAAGGAGCGCGAGGCGACCGGGATACACACGCTGCGCGTAAAGTTCAGCCGCGCCTTCGGCTACGTCATCGAAGTGACCAATTCATTTAAAAACATGGTTCCCGACCGCTTCCAGAGGCGGCAGACCCTAGTAGGCGCGGAGAGGTACGTCACGCCCGAGCTTAAGGAGCTCGAAGAGAAGATACTCGGCGCCGAGGAGCGCTTGAAGACCCTCGAGTACGGCCTCTTCGACGACCTCCGCGGGAAGCTCAACGACAACATTTCCCGCATAAAGAAGGCCGCTGCGGCGATCAGCGGGATAGACGCGCTGCAGTCGCTTGCGGAGGCGGCCTCGCGCGGCGGCTACGTCCGCCCGCAGATCAAAAACGACGGGAAGATCCTAATCAAGAACGGACGGCACCCGGTCGTCGAAAAGCTCATCCCGGGCGAGTCCTTTGTGCCGAACGACACCGACCTCGACACCGGCGACAACCGCCTCGCGGTCATAACGGGGCCGAACATGGCGGGAAAGTCGACCTATATGCGGCAGAACGCGCTCATCGTCCTGATGGCGCAGATGGGCAGCTTCGTGCCCGCCGACAGCGCGCAGATAGGCCTCGTCGACCGGATATTTACCAGGGTGGGAGCCTCCGACGACCTGACCCAGGGGCAGAGCACCTTCATGGTGGAGATGACCGAGATGGCCAACATCCTCCGCCAGGCGACTTCGAAGAGCCTCCTGATCCTCGACGAGATCGGCCGCGGCACTTCGACCTTCGACGGGCTTTCGATAGCCTGGGCGGTGATCGAGTACGTCGCCGACAAGAAGAAGATCGGCGCCCGCACGCTCTTCGCGACGCACTACCACGAGCTCACCGAGCTTGAGGGCAAGATCCCCGGCGTCAGCAACTACTGCATCGCCGTCAAGGAGAGCGGCAGCGGGATAGTCTTCCTTCGGAAAATAATAAAGGGAGGCGCCGACAGGAGCTACGGCATCCAGGTGGCGCGCCTCGCGGGCGTGCCGGAGGCGGTACTGCACCGCGCCGAGGAGATATCGCAGCAGCTTGAGATGGCGGACGTCACCTCGACGGTCGCGGCGATAGCCTCGGTCGCGCCGCAGAAGAAAAAGCAGCACATGTCCGACGACTACGACAAGGCGCAGATGTCGCTCTTCGACACGGTGAGCGAGGAGGGGATAATCGACGAGATAAGGGGGATGGACCTTGAGAACATGACCCCGCTCGACGCCTTGAACGAGCTCTATAAGCTAAGGGGCAGGCTCAACAACCGCTGGAAGAAGCAGTGAGGCCCCTACGGGATCTTAAGCCGACGCGGGCGGTCCGAAGCCTTCGCGACGCGCAAGGCTTAAGCCGGTGGGGCAGCGGACTTGCCCGCATCGGCGGGAGTTTAAGGCGGCCGCCTATGGAGAAGCACCGCGCTAGGTACAGCGGATCTTAAGAATCGCGCAGGCCGGAGCGGAGGAGCTGCCGGCGGTCCATGAGCTTTCGTCGGCAGCGCGTGCCGGCGGCATTGTAGTCAGTGCCGGCCGAAGCGCGGCGCAAGATGGCGGAACGCGGATTTCCGCATTTAATCAGGAGAAATACCATGCCGAGCATACGTGTACTCGACCAGGCGACGATCGACAAGATAGCCGCGGGAGAGGTGGTGGAGCGGCCGGCTTCGATCGCGAAGGAGCTCATCGAGAACGCGATCGACGCGGGAGCCACCAGGATAACGGTTGAAATAAGGGACGGCGGGATAAGCATGCTCCGCGTCAGCGACAACGGCTCGGGCCTCGCCCGCGAAGAGGTGAGGCTCGCCTTCATGCGCCACGCCACCTCGAAGCTCGTAAGCATAAGGGACCTCGACACGATCGGGACCTACGGCTTCAGGGGCGAGGCCCTCTCGAGCATTTCCGCGGTGAGCCGCGTGGAAATGGTGACGCACAGGCCCGAGGACATCAGCGGCACGCGCTGCCTGATAGAGGGCGGGCGCGAGGCGGCCTTCGAGGAGGTCGGCGCGCCCGACGGCACGACGATAATCGTCCGCGACCTCTTCTTCAACACGCCCGCCCGCGCGAAGTTCCTTAGGTCCGAGCAGACGGAAAGCTCGCGCGTCGGGGCGGTCGTCGAGGAAATGGCCATTTCCCACCCAAAGGTCGCGATGAACTTCATAGCGCGGGGATTGAGCCGCGTTTCAACCACGGGAAGCGGGAGCGTTAAGGACGTCATCTACAGCATTTACGGCAAGGAAATAGCGGCGGCCCTCGTGCCGGTCGACTACGCCGAGGGCGGCGTCCGAGTCACGGGCTTTGCCGCAAAGCCCGTCGTATCCCGCGGCAACCGCATGATGGAGAACTACTTCGTGAACGGCCGCTACGTCAAGAGCGCCGTCGTCGCGGAGGGAATAGAAGCGGGCTACGGGACCATGCTGATGAAGCACATGTACCCCTTTACCTGCCTCTTCATCGACATGCCGGGCAAGCTCGTCGACGTGAACGTCCACCCCGCGAAGCTGGAAGTGCGCTTCGCCTCCGACAAGGCCATCCTCTCGCTTGTCGCCGCCGCGGTCGCGAACGCCCTCGCCGGAAGCGACATGGCGGTTTCGACTCCCCTCGTTGAAAATAAAAAGTCCAAGGACATCCCCCTTCCCGCCTCGCCCCGCGTGCCCTTAAAGAGCGCGGCCGCCGAAGCCGCAAGGGACGCCGAGCGGGGAAGCGGCGGCGAAGGAGCGGCCGCCGCGGCGCGGCACGGCCTTGGAAGCGCTTTGTACAATAACGACCAGGGGGCATATAGGGCTCCTTGCGGCAAAGCTCAGGCCGAGGGCTTGGAGCCTCCTGCCTTTGACAGGGGTTCAATCGGCCGCGGCGCCGGATTCACCGCTTCTGGAGAACAGCCAAGGGCCGCCGGTGAAGCAAAAGGAGCCGAGAGCGTGCAGGGCGGGGCCGCGTATGCCACGGCGGGCTCGGGCTCTTTTAAGGCCGCTGCCCTAGAACGGTC